>Ga0068714_10000032_pt1 | contig 292022 bp, 263 predicted proteins | sample MTBNYHSulfiMetaG_FD_62988 | JGI IMG/M metagenome (GOLD analysis project Ga0068714, IMG submission 62988) | Enrichment culture microbial communities from rom New York Harbor, USA that are MTBE-degrading - MTBE-NYH (New York Harbor Sulfidogenic)... | ecosystem: Environmental > Aquatic > Marine...
TCTTTCATGGTCAGGCCCAGCTTGGGAACCACTATCTCTATGGCCATTTCCGCTCCCCGTTCCCGGAGGTCGAGTTCAGAACTGGTGCCTGGCGCCCTGGGTCAGGCTCGCCTTGATCTGCCCGATGGACGGAAAGATCGCTCTCTCGAGCACCCTGGAGACCGGCGGGGGCACGTCGGGCGCCGTCAGCTTGGCCACGGGGCAGTCCAGATGGTCGAAAAATCGCTCCTGGATTTCGTCGCTCAGCCGTCCGGAGATCCCCTGGCTCCGCGGGGTTTCTTCGACGATCAGGACGCTGTTGGTTTTGCGGACTGACTGGCCGATGGTCTCGTAGTCCATCCCCAGGTAATCCAGGGTCCGCAGGTCGATCACCTCGACGCTGAGCCCCTCCTGAGCCAGCTCCTCGGCGGCCCGGAGGCAGTCCCCGACGCCGGTCAGGTAGGTCAGGACGGTCAGGTCGCTGCCCGGGCGGACCACCTTGGCCCGGCCGTACCTGATGTAGTAGTCCATCGTCCGGACGGGCACTTCGCCCTGGATCGGGTAGAGGAGCCGGTGCTCGATCACGAGCACTGGATCATCCAGGGCCAGAGCCGTGTTCAAGAGGCCCACGTAGTCAAAGGGGTTGGACGGGGCGACGATCCGCCAGCCGGAGAAGAGGGCGAACAGTCCGGCCGGCTCCATGGAGTGCTGCCCGCCGTAACCTCCCCGGGCGACGCAGGTCCGGAGCACCAGGGGGAAGCTCACCCCTCCGCCGTACATGTGTCTGAGTTTGCCGATCTGATTGAACAGCTGATCGCCGGACACCAGAGCGAAATCCGGGTACATGATCTCGACCACCGGCCGGAGGCCCACCGAAGCCGCTCCTCCGGCCATACCGACGAAGCCGCACTCGGAGATGGGCGTGTTGATGACCCGGTCGGGAAAGACCTGGGGGATGCCCTTGGTGGCCTGATAGGCGCCCCCGCCGAAGTTGGCCACCTCCTCGCCCAGGACGATGATCCGTTCGTCCCGCTCCATGTTGCGGAGGGTCGCCGCGGCCACCGTCTCCACGTAGGACAGGGACCTGAACTCGCTGAAGTCCTCCCGCTCCACGAAGTCGACCCCTTTCAGAGGGTCCTCCTCGCTGCGAAGGTGCCTGGTCACGGTCTCCACGGCCGGCCATTTCTCGGCCGGAACCTGCCGTTGGCCGCCCTCCTGGCGGGTGCAGGCGGCGATGGCCTGCTCGACGCAGGCCTTGGCCCGGCCCAGCAGGGCCTCGTTGTCCTTCTTATCCATGAGCCCGATTTTTATCATACGCTCAGGCAGGGTGATGGTCGGGTCCTTGGCCCGCCAGGCGGCCTCTTCTTCTTTACTGCGGTAGCCGAAGGCGCTGCCGGGCAGGGCGCCGTGGTGGTGGTAGTAGCGGTAGGTCCTGGCTTCAATCAGGAAGGGCCGGGGTGCCTGGCGGATCTGATCGGCGGCCCGGCACAGGGCCAGGTAGACCGCCACCGGATCCATACCGTCGACGATGAGGCCCTCGATGCCGTAGCCCAGGCCGCGCAAGCCTAGGTCTTCGACGCAGGAGGAGCACTTGGTTGCGGTGGCCACGGCGTAGTAGTTGTTCTCGACGAAGTAGATCACCGGCACGCCCCAGAGGCTGGCCATGTTGGCCACCTCGTGGAAGCAGCCCTGGTTTATGGCCCCGTCTCCGAAAAAGGAGACCACCACCGTGTCCCGGCCGCGCAGCCTCTCGGCCCAGGCGGCCCCGGTGGCCAGGGGGATGCCACCCCCGACGATGCCGTTGCTGCCCAGGTTGCCCGACCGGGCGTCGTAGAGGTGCATGGAGCCGCCCCGGCCGCCGCACCAGCCCTCGGCCAGACCCATGATCTCGGCCATGGTCTTGTCCACGGCACCCTGCATGGCCGGGGTGATCGGGTCTTTCAGGGGGTCGTACTGGTCCGGGGCGTAGTAGATGAGGGCCTTGGACAGGAAATGACCGTGGGCCCGGTGGCTGGAGCCGACCAGGTCGCCCTTGCGCAGACACACGGCCGCGGCCGCGGCCACGGCCTCCTGGCCGATGCTCGAATGGACGGGTCCGTAAACCAGTCCGTCCTCCTGCAGGGACAGGAGAGCCTTTTCGAACTCCCGGACCAGGTGGACCAGAAACACCATCCTGACCAGGTCGTTGATCTCGATCCCGGCCAGGTCCTTGGGCGATAGCCTCAGCTCATGGCAAGCGGCTGAAAGCTCCTTCTTGACCAATCTGCTCACTTGAGCCCCCTGTTCGTCGGCGATTGATTTGACTCCCCCGGGCATCCTGACTCGGCCTGGTATCTCCCGAACGATTCCGGCGGCCAGATTCAGGTTGATGGCCTAAGGCGACTCGAAAGACAGGACGGCCCCGGCCTCCCTGAGCCTGTCGATGTCCGGGTCAGTGTAACCCATCTCCCGGAGTATTTCGACGGTGTGCTGTCCGGGCTGGGGGGAGGGCCGGCGGAGGCGGGCCGGGGTCTCGGAGATCTTGACCGGGAAGCCGGGCATTTTGACCGGCCCCTCGGGCTGGGCCGACTCCAGGACCATCTCCTGGTGGAGGATCTGGGGGTCGGCGAAGGCCTGGGCCAGGTCGTTGACCGGGCCGCAGGGCACCCCGGCCCGGTTGAGCAGGTCCATCCACTCGTCCCGGGGCCTGGTCCTGATCTTCTCGCCCACCAGCTTGTTGATCTCGGCCCGGTTGTCCCGCCTCTTCTCGTTGGTGACAAAGCGGGGGTCGTCCTTGAGCTCCTCCAGGCCCAGGACCTGGAGGAGGGCCAGCCAGGTCTTCTCCGTGCTCGGAGCCACGGCCAGGGGGGCGTCGGCGGCCCGGTAGAGCCCGTAGGGCGAGACGACCATGTGGTCGTTGCCGTTGCGCGGCGGCAGCTTCCCAGTGGCGAAGTAGGTCGCCGAGGCAAAGGTGAACATGCTCATCAGGCCGTCGACCATGGCGCTCTGGACCTCCTGGCCCCGGCCGGTCCGGTCACGGCCCCTCAATGCGGCCAGAATCCCGAAGGCGGCGTAGAGGCCGGCCACGGTGTCGCTGATGGGGATGCCCACCCGGAGCGGGTCCATGTCCTCACTGCCGTTGAGGCTCATCACGCCGGACATGGCCTGGGCGATGAAGTCGAAGGCCGGCCGGTCCTTGTAGGGGCCGCTCTTGCCGAAGCCGGTCACCGCGGCGTAGACCAGGCCCGGGTTGAGCTTCCTGAGCTCCTCGTAGCCCAGGCCCAGGCGGTCGAGCACGCCGGGCCGGAAGTTCTCCACCAGGACGTCGGCCCATCTGGCCAGGCGGCGGATGATCTCCCGGCCCTCCTCGGTCTTCATGTTGACCACGATGTCGCGCTTGTTCCGGTTGAGGTTGACGAAGTAGGGGTTCTCCCGGCCCCTGACCCAGATGCCGGTCACCCGGGAGGGGTCGCCGTCCGGGGCCTCGACCTTGATGACCTCGGCCCCGAAGTCGGCTAGAACCATGGTGCAGAAGGGACCCGAAACCACCCGCGTCAGGTCCAGAACCTTTAGGCCGGATAGGGGCATGATGGTTCCTCCTCGGCCCTAGATGGTGTGGCTGATGCCGCAGACCCTGGCCGCCAGTTCGGGCTGCCTGGGGCCGCTCTTCATCACCTGGCCCGGCAGGACCCGGCCGAGGATTTTCTCCAGGAGATGCTCCGCCTCGATGATGGCCACCAGGTCGATCCCGGTCTCGATGCCCATGTCTTCGAGCATGTAGGCCACGTCCGAGGTGGGCAGGTTGCCGGCCGCCTGGGGCACGTTGGGGCAGCCGCCGATGCCGCCCAGGGAGGTGTCGAAAACCGTGGCTCCGGCCTCCAGGGCCGAGTAGAGGTTGGCCATGGCCGTACCCCGGTTGTTGTGGAAGTGGAGGGAGAACTCGACCTCCGGGAAGCGCTCGATGAAGTGCCGGACCAGTTGGTCGACCCGGGACGGGGTGGCCATGCCGGTGGTGTCGGCCAGGATGACCGAGCTGGCCCCGCCGGAGATGAAGGCCTGGGCCAGCCTGAAGACGTCCTCCTCGGGCACGTCGCCCTCGTAGGGGCAGCCGAAGGAGGTGGCGATGGCCCCGGTCACGGGGACGTTCTTCTCCCTGGCCAGGACGAAGATGGCCTCCAGGTCGGCCAGGGACTCCTCGATGGTCCGCCGGACGTTGGCCTTGTTGTGGGACTGGCTGGCCGAAATGACCAAGACCAGCTGATCGGCCCCGGCCTCTACGGCCATCTGGGCGCCCTTGAGGTTAGGCACCAGGGCGGCGTGGCGGCAGCCCTGCCGGGGGACCTGCTTGATAACCTCGGCCGCGTCGCGCATCTGGGGGATGGCCTTGGGGTTGACGAAGGAGGTCGTCTCCATCTCCCTGACCCCGCACTTGATCACGGCCCGGATGACCTCGATCTTCTTGTCGGTGGGCACGAAGTCCGGCCAGGACTGGAAACCGTCCCGGGGGGCGACCTCCCGTAGCTTGACCTTCGAAGGCAGCGCCATGATTTCCTCCTTTAGATGACCAGGCGAGCTTCGGACCGCCTGGGCCGCGCGACCAGGAACCGGCCCTGAATCGCTTTGCCCCGAGCGGCCTTCAACAAATCCAGGGTAATAGTATATAAGTATTCCAATATACCAACAAGGCCGTCCTGTCAAGCCCAATCGTCGTTGCCGGGCCGGCCTTGGCCGGGTTCGGAGCCGGCCGTGGTTTTGTCTTGGTCCCGAAGGGGCCCTGGGGGTAACCTTGTTATGGGGTTTAGCTTCCGAATCGAGGGTTCAGCGTCCTAGCGGTCGGCCCTGGGCGCGGGCCGGACGATTGGAGGTGGGGGATGAGAGCCAGGGCCATGGTCGTGGTCGAGCCGGGCCGGCTGGAGATGCAGGAGTTCGAGGTCAGGCCGCCGGCGGCCGACCAGATACTGCTGAAAACCAAGGTGACCTCGGTCTGCTCCACCGACGTCAAGGTCTTTCACGGCCAGACGCCCCTGGGCCGCTATCCGGTCATCATGGGCCACGAGTTCGCCGGCCAGGTGGTCGAGATCGGGGCCGAGGCCGCGGCCCGCTGCGGCCTCAAGCCGGGCGACCGGGTCACGCCCGAGCCCTACGTGCCCTGCGGCCACTGCGACTGGTGCCGCAGTGACCACCACTACCACAACTGCCCCGAAGTCCGCCTCTACGGCATCTCCTTTCCCGCCAACCAGCCGCCCCATCTCCTGGGCGGCTACGCCGAGTACGTCTATCTCATGCCCGGTTCCATCCTCCACCGCCTCGGCCCGGACACTCCTGAGCTGGCGGCCAGCCTGTCCTCGGTGGTCGGCAACGGAGTGCGCTGGGTCAAGACCCTGGGCCAGATGAGCTTCGGCCAGAGCCTGGTCATCTCCGGGGCCGGCTCCCAGGGGCTCTCGGCCCTGGCCGCGGCCAAGGCGGCCGGGGTGGGGCCGGTGGTCATGTTAGGGATAGGCCGGGATGAGGCCCGCTTCGAACTGGCCCGGGAGTTCGGGGTCGACTTTGTCGTCGACGTGGAGAAGGATGACCCCCTCAAGAAGGTGCCGGAGCTGATCGGCGGCCAGCCGGACGTGGTCATCGAGACCTCCGGGGTGCCGGCGGCCATCCAGACCGCCTTGAGGCTGGTCCGGGCCTCGGGCCGGGTGGTGGTCATCGGCCTGAGCGGCGGCAAGGAGACCACGCTCAGGTTCGACGAGCTGGTCTGGCGGGACGTGATCGTGGCCACGGGCAAGGGCCAGGCCGGGAACGTGGGGGACGCCATGCGGCTGATCAACGGCCGCAGGTTCGCCTTCGAGAAGATCAACAACTTCCACTACAAGCTGGAAGACCTGGCCTCGGCCCTGGAGGATACGGCCCATCCGCCGGAGGGGTTCATCAAGGCGGCGGTGGTGTTTGAGTAAGAGGTTATCCCCTCTCGGGACAAGATGAAGAGGTGACACGGATGAAACCAGATCGGCGGACAGACGGGTTTGAGGAACTGCCCGGTCAGATCAATTCCCAGAACCTCCACCAGGAGACCGGTTGGGGGGAGCCGGCGGGAGAGGAGGTTAGAGAGGAGGTTCGAGAGGGACTATTTTTCCGGCTGTTGAAAATTCTGGGATGGTTGGGATCGGACCGGGCTGGTCAGGCCAACCGAAGGGGAGGCCGTACGGCGACGAGAAACAGGAGTTGATGTTCAGTTGCCTTTGGGGCGAGGTTCGAGCGCCCGGGAGCGCGCCTTGCGGCCGATCCGGGCGATGCCAGGGCAGGGCCCGGGAGGACACGGCCGAGCCGCCGGAGGGGTTCATCAAGGCGGCGGTGGTGTTCGAGTAAGAGGCTATCCCCTATCGGGACAAGATGAAGAGGTGATCCGTATGGAACCTGATCGGCCGACCTACGAGCCTGAAGAACGGCTGAGCCAGATCACGCCCGAGAACCTTCACCAAGAGACCAATTGGGGAGAGCCGGTGGGGGAGGAGGTTTGGTAGGTAGGCTTGGGGCCCAGGCTGCTATTTTGCAGCTATTGCCAATCATACTGCATGAATATTTATTCAATAAAGAAAATAAAAAATCCACTAAATAATATATCTGCCGTTAATAAAGTTGCTACCGGGGAGCCATGATATATTGCAAAATTGTGGTATACATTCGGAAAGAATAAAAGTAAGAAATAAAATATCAATGCCATAACATTACCGGCAGTCGTCTCCCTGACGGATCTTATTTTAATTATATTGAAATATTCATCCGCTGGATAGAAGGCGTAGTTGCCATGCCATTTCCGAAAAACTAAAATAAATAATAAATGGTACACCCTATATGGCATAAATACAGATAGTGCAGAGAGAGCGACAAAAAACATGTAACAGTAATCAATATGAAACAATTTTTGGCCTTCTTTGCCAGACAGCAACCACAAGCCGAGTGCGTAAACACATATTGGCAGAATGTTAAACGATAACAGACCGGCATATAAACGCCTTTGAAGCATCCTTTTTATATAATGATTCTTTTCGGCGGGAAAACCCCAAGGGAAGGCTCTCATCGGCTCAAGTGAGGCCAGCATGGCCCCGAATAAGATGGCGTAGAAAATGGAAAACACCTGCTGGTAAACGCTCATTATTTCCTCTCCCATGGCGTTGTCTCCCCCTCGCTCCCTAATTTTGTCACGATAGAATCTCTATATCAATAGATAGCTTCAGATTGGAGAACTACCCCAATAATCCCCAGATAATGAAACGATTCTTGTTGACAGCTCACGAGGGTCCAGCCGCAAGTTGCTAACGGTTGGATGGCGTTGAGGCAAGTGTGGTTGCTTCCTGTCGCTTATTTGCTCTTTCCGCTCCGGGGCACCGGCCGGCCCCCGTGCGGTCAACCGGTACTATCCCTTCTCCCTCCAGGATTGGGACGCCGCCAGCCCGACCTCCAGGCCCCCATCTCTCCCCTTGCCCCCGGCCGCGCCTTCAAAACCCCAGCCATCCCCCTCCCCCCATTCCCCCCTCCGGAAAATCATCTTTGGCGCGAAATCCCTTCTCCTTTCTGCCTACCCGCCGTAATGTACCTTTGTGACTGTTTTATTCCCCTCCCGTCCCGTCAGCCCCCCGCCCCCTTTTTTACTCTTGACAAAAGCGGCTCTTGTTCCCTATTGTTGGCTCCTCTGTTGAGATATGGCTGGTTTGCATACAGGAGGTTACAGTGGCTGAAATCGTGGCGCCCATGGGTGGCAAAGTCATCAGCATCACAGTCAAGGTGGGCGATCAGATCAACGAAGATGACGAGGTCGGAATCCTCGAGGCCATGAAGATGGAGATGCCCATCTCTGCTCCCACTTCGGGCAAAGTCAAGGAAATCAAGGTCCGCGAGGGAGAAGCCGTAGACGCCGACCAGGTCATGATCGTCCTGGAATAAGCGATGCCGTCTCAGACCGGTTGCCTGGGGCCTTTTCCTGGGAGCCGGTCGTTTTTTTCGCTAGCCTTCAGCTCTTCCCGTCCCCTGACATTACTGGCGGGGCCGGTCTGGCGCTGAGCCTTTTGTTGATAAAGGAGTGAGTTATGTCAACCCGGGCCAAGATGGAGGAATTGCTCGAGCGCGACCAGCAAGCCTTGTTAGGCGGCGGCCAAGAGCGCATCGAGGCCCAGCACGCCAAGGGCAAGATGACCGCCCGGGAGAGAATCGATTACCTCCTGGACGAGGACACCTTCCAGGAGTTCGACCGCTTCGTGGTCCATCGCTGCCAGGACTTCGGCATGGGCAAGAACAAGATCCCCGGCGACGGCGTGGTCACGGGCTGGGGCCAGATCAAGGGCCGGCTGGTCTACGTCTTCAGCCAGGACTTCACCGTCTTCGGCGGCTCCCTCTCGGGGCCTTTCGGCGAGAAGGTCTGCAAGATCATGGACCTGGCCGTGCGCAACGGCGCGCCCATCATCGGCCTCAACGACTCGGGCGGAGCGCGCATCCAGGAGGGCGTGGTCAGCCTGGGCTCCTACGGCGAGATCTTCAAGCGCAACGTCCACGCCTCGGGGGTGATCCCCCAGATATCGGCCATCATGGGCCCCTGCGCCGGCGGGGCCGTCTACTCCCCGGCCATCACCGACTTCATCTTCATGGTCGATGGCACCTCGCACATGCACATCACCGGACCCCAGGTCATCAAGACCGTCACGGCCGAGGAGGTCACCTCCGAGGACCTGGGCGGGGCCAAGGTCCACAACACCGTCTCGGGCGTGGCCCACTTCCGCTACCCCGATGACCAGACCTGCCTAAATCAGGTCAAGCGGCTCCTCTCCTTCCTGCCCCAGAACTACCGGGAGAAGGCGCCGGCCCTGATCATCGGCGACGATCCCGACCGGGGGGACGAGTTCCTCAAGACGGTCATCCCGGACAACGCCAAGAGACCCTATGACATGAAGAAGCTGATGACCACGGTCCTGGACAACCATGACTTCATGGAAGTCCACTCCGGCTGGGCCCGCAACATCATCATCGGCTTCGGCCGCCTGGCCGGCAAGACGGTCGGCCTAGTGGCCAACAATCCCATGTGGCTGGCCGGCTGCCTGGACATCCAGGCCTCGATCAAGGCGGCCCGCTTCGTCCGTTTCTGCGACGCCTTCAACATTCCCATCGTCACCTTCGTCGACGTGCCCGGCTTCCTGCCCGGGGTCCAGCAGGAGCACGGCGGGATCATCAACCACGGCTCCAAACTCATCTACGCTTACTGCGAAGCCACCGTGCCCCTGGTCACGGTCATCACCCGCAAGGCCTACGGCGGGGCCTACGACGTCATGGCCTCCAAGCACCACGGGGCCGACATCAACTTCGCCTATCCCACGGCCGAGATCGCGGTCATGGGCCCGGAAGGCGCGGTCAACATCGTCTTCCGCAAGGAGCTTAATGAAGCCGCGAATCCGGAGGAGATGCACGCCAAGCTGGTCGAGGACTACCGCCGCACCTTTGCCAGCCCGTACAAGGCGGCCGAACTGGGCTACATCGACGAGATCATCCTGCCCCAGCAAACCAGATCAAAGCTGATCAAGGCCCTCTGGTCGCTCAGAAACAAGGAGGTCCACCGGGCCAAGGGGCGCCACGGCAACATCCCGCTCTGATTGGGGCCGGGCGCGGAGGGAGACATGTTCGATCAGAAATTCCTCCAGGAGCTCAAGGCCAGCCAGACCGCCTGGCAGAACAAGCTCCAGGAGAAACTGGCCAAGCGGCCCGAGCGCAAGGAACGCTTCGAGACCATCTCCGAGACCGAGGTCGAGCGGCTCTACACCCCGGCCCACGTCGCCGATCTGGACTACGACCGCGACCTGGGCTTCCCGGGCCGCTACCCCTACACCCGGGGAGTCCAGCCGACCATGTACCGGGGCCGCTTCTGGACCATGCGCCAGTACGCCGGCTTCGCCTCGGCCAAGGAGTCCAACGAGCGCTACCGCTACCTCCTGGCCCAGGGCCAGACCGGCCTGAGCGTGGCCTTTGACCTGCCCACCCAGATCGGCTACGACTCCGACCATCCCCTGGCCCAGGGCGAGGTGGGCAAGGTCGGGGTGGCCATCGACTCCCTGGCCGACATGGAGGTCCTCCTGGACCAGATCCCCCTGGACAAGGTCTCCACCTCCATGACCATCAACGCCCCGGCCTCGGTCCTGCTGGCCCTCTACATCGGCGTGGCCGAGAAGCAGAACGTGGCCCAGGACAAGCTGACCGGGACCATCCAGAACGACATCCTCAAGGAGTACGCCGCCCGGGGGACCTACATCTTCCCGCCCCGGCCCTCCATGCGGATCATCACCAACATCTTCGAGTACTGCGCCAAGGAAGTCCCCCGCTTCAACACCATCTCCATCTCGGGCTACCACATCCGCGAGGCCGGCTCCACGGCCGTCCAGGAGGTGGCCTTCACCCTGGCCGACGGCATCGCCTACGTTCAGGCGGCCGTGGAGGCCGGGCTGGGCGTGGACGAGTTCGGGCCGCGCCTGAGCTTCTTCTTCAACTCCCACCTGGACTTCCTGGAGGAGGTGGCCAAGTTCAGGGCCGCCCGGCGGCTCTGGGCCAGGATCATGAAGGAGCGCTTCCAGGCCAAGGACCCGCGCTCCATGATGCTCCGCTTCCACACCCAGACGGCCGGCTGCAGCCTGACCGCCCAGCAGCCCGAGAACAACATCATCCGGGTGGCCTACCAGGCCCTGGCCGCGGTCCTGGGCGGGACCCAGTCGCTGCACACCAACTCCATGGACGAGGCCCTGGCCCTGCCCACCGAGAAGGCGGTCCGGATCGCCCTGAGGACCCAGCAGCTCATCGCCTACGAGTCGGGCGTGGCCGAGACAATCGATCCCCTGGCCGGCAGCTACTACGTGGAGAACCTGACCAACCGCATCGAGGCCGAGGCCCAGGACTACATCGACAAGATCGACCAGCTGGGCGGGGCCACCGCGGCCATCGAGGCCGGCTTTATCCAGCGCGAGATCCAGGGCTCGGCCTACCGCTACCAGAGGGCCATCGAGGACGGCCGCCGGATCGTGGTCGGGGTCAACAAGTTCGAGCTGGCCGAGGAGCCCTTCAAGGACCTCCTCCGGGTCGACCCCAAGGTCGGCCAGGAGCAGGCCCGGGCCCTGGCCAAGCTGAAATCCGAGCGGGACAACCAGGCCGTGGCCTCGGCCCTGGCCGAGCTCAAGCGGGCCGCCCAGGGCCAGGACAACCTCATGCCGCCCATCATCGGGGCGGTCCGGGTCTACGCCACCCTGGGCGAGATCTGCGACACCTTGCGCGAGGTCTTCGGCGAGTACATCGCGCCGACGACCATTTAGGAGGCCAGCGTGGCCAGGAAAATCAGGGTATTGGCAGCCAAGCCGGGCCTGGACGGGCATGACCGGGGAGTCAAGGTCATCGCCGCGGCCTTGAGGGACGCCGGCATGGAGGTCATCTACACCGGTCTGAGGCAGACGCCGGAGCAGATCGTGGCCGCGGCCGAGCAGGAGGACGTGGACGTCATCGCCCTCTCGGTCCTCTCCGGGGCCCACGGCCATCTCTTTCCCCGGATCATGACCCTGCTCAAGGAGCGGGGCCTGGACGACGTGCTGGTCCTGGGCGGCGGCATCATCCCCGAGGATGACATCCCGGCCCTCAAGGAGGCCGGCATCGCCGAGGTCTTCGGCCCGGGCACGACCACCGGGAAGATCATCGACTACATCCGGGCCAGCGTCAGAGCCGCCGACTAGGGTCCGGCCGGGCGCCGGATTATCCGGGGGAGCCAGGCTCCCCCGGGCCCCCTTTTAGGAATCGGGGCCGCCCCATGACCCGTAGCGAGTTCAACCAGGTCGTCGAGCGGGCCCTGGCCCTCCTGCCGGACGACATCCGCCGGGCCCTGGACAACCTGGCCGTCATCATCGAGGACTATCCCAGCCCCGACGACCTGGCCGGGGTCGGCCTGGAGCCGGAGGACGCCCTCTTCGGCCTCTTCAGGGGCCAGCCCATCACCGAGCGGAGCTTCTTCGAGCGGGGCGGCCACCTGCCCAACGAGATCATCCTCTTCCAGCGGGAGCTGGAGGACTGCTGCGCCAGCCGGCGGGAGCTTATCGAGGAGATCACCCTGACCCTCATTCACGAGGTCGGCCACTACCTGGGCCTGGACGAGGAGGAACTCCGGGCCCTGGAGGTCCAGGCCCGGCGGCGGGCCGGCTGGTGAGGCCGGCTCAGTCCTCTTCGGGTTGATCCCGGTCAGGCTTGGGCCGGAAGAGCTGGCAGGGCTGGCCCGAGGCGCCCAGGACCACGGCCGAGGGCAGGAGATGGGACTTGAAACCCATGCCCCGGCAGCCGTAGGGATGGTCCTTCTCCCAGGTGATGGAGAAGTGGCCGCACTTGAAACAGTCCGGCCCGGTCTTGTTCTCCGTTTTCGCCGCTTGAGCCCTCCTGCTCCGACCCGCTTTCTCCGGCGGGGTCCATTGATTTCCAGATGAGGCTATCGAACACGTTTTTCATTGACGGGAAGGGTCTTGCTCCGACCCATTTTCTCGCCCCATTGGCTGTGAGAGCCGTTCCTTTTCCCTCGCCCCGCTTGCGGGGAGAGGGCGAGGGTGAGGGGTCTTTTCTTATTTAACTTAATAAGTTATCTTTCAACGCCCCCCTCACCCCAGCCCTCTCCCCCCGGTCTTGAAAGCCCGGGGGGAGAGGGAGAAAAAGACCCCCGTTCATGGACTCCGGTCCAGGTATTCGGGCGAGGTTATTCATCTGAACCTTCAAGGCAGAGACCAGACCGCCAATCACTGACCTCGATCCTTGAAGGCAGGTGAACAATCTCTTGGGAGGTCATGTCTAGATTATCCCCTCCCGCTTCAGCCTGGCCATGGTCTCGTCAAAGGCGGCCACGGTCCTGTCCAAGTCCTCGTCGCTGTGGGCCGAGGAGACCAGCAGGGCCACGGGCAGGATGTCGATGCCCTGGAGGATCAGGCTGTAGCGCAGGTTCTGGAGGATCCTGGGGTCGAACTTGTTCAGCTCCAGGTAATCGTAGGTGCAGTCGATCTTGGGGCAGCTGTCCATGAGCGGGCAGTGGTGGTTGTAGAGCAGGGGCACGATCGAGGCCCGGCCGTAAGCGCAGCACTTGAGGCCCTGCCGCTCGAAGACCTGGTTGAGCCCCTGGCGCAGCCTCTCCCCGGCCCGGTGGGCCCTGGGGATGACCTGGCCCTCCTTGATGATCTTGAGGGTGGTCACCCCGGCCGCCGCGGCCGGCGGGGCGGCATTGTAGGTGCCCTGGTGCTCCACCCGGCGGTAGCGGTCCCGCTCCGGAATCCCCTTGCGGGCCAGGAGCTCCATGATCTCCCTCTTGCCGGCCACGGCGCCCGCGCCGGGCATGCCGCCGGCGACGATCTTGCCCAGGACGGTCAGGTCCGGGATGACGCCCCAGTACTCCTGGCAGCCGCCCGGGGCGTACCTGAAGCCGCTGACCACCTCGTCGAAGATGAGAACCACGCCGTACTGGGCGGTCATCTCCCGGAGCCTCTCCAGGTATGCCTTGGAGCTGGGCCCCCGGCTGACCACCCCGCCGCCGGGCTCGACCAGGACGCAGGCCACGTCGCGGTGGCGGCGGAGCAGGTCCAGGATGAAGTCGGCGTCGTGGGGCGGGGAGAGGAGGACGGTCTCCTGGACCGCGGTGGGGATGCCCAGGGAGACCGGGATGTCGTAGGGCGGGGTCAGGCCGCCGCCGATCTGGACGTAGTCGCTCCAGCCGTGGAAGCCGCCCTCCAGCTTGATGATCTTGTCCTTGCCGGTGTGGGCCCGGGCCAGCTTGAGGGCCAGCATGACCGCCTCGGTCCCGGAGTTGGTGAACCTGACCATCTCGGCCGAGGGGACCATCTCGGCGATCAGCTCGGCCCACTCCACCTCCAGGAGGTGGCAGGCGCCGAAGTGGGCCCCCTTGGTCACCTGCTCCTGGACCGCCCGGGTCACCTGGGGCGGGTTGTGCCCCAGGAGCAGCCCGCCGTGGGCCATCCAGTAGTCTATGTACTCGTTGCCGTCCACGTCCCACTTGCGCGAGCCACTGGCCCGGTCGACGTAGATGGGGAAGGGGGCCAGGGAGCGGATGTCGTGGGTCACGCCGCCGGGCAGGACCCGGACGGCCCGCTGGTAGTGCTTCTCCGAAGTGGCGACCTTCTTCCGGTATTCCTCGACGATGGACATCTGACCTCCTCGATTTTCCGCCGCCCTCGCGGGCAGACTTGTTTAATCTCGGTCGGCCTCGCTCTTTCTTTCCGTCAGGTCCGGCCCCCGGACCGGAGCAAATGGGACGAGTCTCAGGGCTCCATACTACCGCCGCTGAGGCTCAAAGGGCAACCCGACCGGCTCTCCGGCTCGATTGACCGGGTTGTAAGGGACGGAGTATGCTGAATTTCGTTTGCTCTGACAGTCGGGCAGCTCTGAAAGCTCGGGAGAAATAATCATAATGAGAAGAAAAGAGCGCGAAATCGTTGACCGGGATGAAATGGATGAGATCATTGAACGGGCGGATGTGTGCCGGATCGCCCTTTCCTGCGATGACGTTCCTTACCTGGTGACGATGAATTTCGGCTATCGAAAGGGGGATAAGCCGGCTCTCTTTTTCCACTCCGCAGGCCAGGGGAAGAAGCTGGACATCATCAGGCGGAACAATCTGGCCTGTTTTCAGGTGACCCTGGACCACGAGTTGATTGAAACGCGAATCCGCTGCAATTGCGGCATGCGCTACAGGAGCGTGGTCGGCCTGGGCCGGATATCTTTCGTCACCGACAAGGCCGAAAAGATCGAAGGCTTGAACGCCATCGTGAGGCACTACTACGGCCAGGATCGGCCCCGGTACACGGACGCCTACGTCGAGGCCACCACCGTGCTCAGGTTGGACATCCAAGAGATCTCCGGGAAAAAATGCCTCGGCCCGTCCGAGCCGGATCCGGACCTGCCGGTGGGCTAGGGGCGCGGCCGGCTTGGCTCCGTTCAGCCTGCCTCAGCCAGGCTCCCTGACCGATTCAGGCGGCTGGACCACGAGACGCTTCAACCGGCCCCTTCCCCCGGGCCGGCCGGCTTGACGGGGGCCGCTTTTGGCCCCACCATATGGCCATGCTGGATAAGGTCTGGCTCGGCCTGGCTCACTTGGGCGTGGGCCTCATTCCCGGACCGGGCGGCACCTACGGCTCCATCGTGGGGGTCGGCCTCTTCGCCCTGATTTACTCCCTCTGGCCGCCGGGGGTCTGGCTCCTCTTCGCCGGGGCCGCCCTGCTCGGCCTGCCGGCCGCGGGCCGGGCCGAGAAGGTCTACGGCCAGGACGCCAACTGCATCGTCATCGACGAAGTGGCCGGCCAGGCCCTGACCCTGCTCTTCCTGCCGGCCGGCTGGAAGGCCTGGCTGGCCGGTTTCCTGGCCTTCCGCTTCTTTGACATCGCCAAGTTCTGGCCTCTCTCCCGGGCCGAGCGCCTGGGCGGGGGGCTGGGCGTCATGGCCGACGACCTGGCCGCCGGAGTGCTGGCCGGCCTGGCCGTCCTGATCGCCTGGCGCCTGCTGGGCTGGTAGCCGGCCCGCTCTTTTCAAGGCGGCTCCCGGGGCCGCCCGGCGGACGCTAACCGAGAACCTTCTCGAATCCTCAGGGAGGCATTATGGAACTGAAGGGCAAGAAAGTGATCATCCCGGCCGAGGAGCTCTACAACGAGTTCGAGCTGTGGTACCCCTACTACCGGCTCAAGGAGGCCGGGGCCGAGGTGACCCTGGTCGGCTCGGGCAGCTCCCAGGTCTACCACGCCAAGTCGGGCCTGCCGGTCACGGTGGACACCTCGGCCGACAAGGTCTCGGCGGCCGACTACGACGGCATCGTCATCCCGGGCGGCTACGCCCCGGACCACATGCGCCGCTACCCGGCCATGCTGGCCCTGGTCAAGGACAGCTTCAACCAGGGCAAGCTGGTCGCGGCCATCTGCCACGCCGGCTGGATGCTGGCCTCGGCCGAGATCCTCAAGGGCAGGAAGTGCACCAGCTTCTTCGCCATCAAGGACGACCTGATTCACGCCGGGGCAGAGTGGGTTGATCGGGAGGTCGTGATCGACGGCAACCTGATCACCTCGCGCACCCCGGCCGATCTGCCCGCCTTCATGCGGGCGGTCATCGGATTTCTGAGAAGCTGAACAGTCGGCCCTTGACGCACGGCGGGCCTGGCGGCGAGGATGGGCCAATGGAAGGCGAGCTGGTCATCGTCGGCGACGAGGTCCTGGACGGGCGGGTCCTCAATACCAACGCCCACTACCTGGCCGGCCGGCTGGCCGCCCTGGGCCTGGGCCTGACCAGGATCACCACCGTGGGCGACCGGGTGGCTGAACTGGCCGACCTGCTCGGCCTGGCCGCCAGCCGCTCCGCCTTTGTCCTGGTCACCGGCGGCCTGGGCCCCACCGAGGACGACCTGACCACGGCCACGGCGGCCAGCGCCTTTGCCCGGCCCCTGGCCCTCCAGGCCGAGCTCCTCCAGCACATCGAGGCCGTCTGCCGCGACCGCGGCCAGGCCGTGGGCGAGCTGGAGAAACTGGCCTGGCTGCCCCACGGGGCCAAGCCCCTCCACCCCCAGAGCAACTGCTGCGGCTTCTTCATCAATCACGGCCGCTGCCTGGTCGTCTTTCTGCCCGGGGTGCCCTCCGAGGTCGAGGAACTCTTCGACGCCCACGTGGCGCCCCTGCTGATGCAGGCCCAACCCGGCCGGCCCGGCTTCCTGCAGCGCCGGCTCAAGCTCTTCGGCCTGGGCGAGTCCCAGGCCGCGGCCCGGATCAAGGACATCTGGCTGGGCCACGGCGAGGTGACCTTCGGCTCCTACCCGGTCTTCCCCGAGGTCCACCTCTCCCTGACCGCCCGGGGCGAGGACGCCGCGGAGCTTACCGCCCGCCTGGACCGGATCGAGGCCGAGATCAGGGCCCGGCTGGGCGAGTTCCTCTTCGGCCGGGACGAGGAGACCATGGAGGGGCTTCTCGGCCAGGCCCTCAGGGCCAGGGGCCTGAGGCTGGCCGTGGCCGAATCGTGCACCGGCGGCCAGGTAGCCCAGCGCCTGACCTCGGTCCCGGGCGCCTCGGACTACTTTGTCGAGGGCCTGGTCACCTACGCCAACGAGGCCAAGGAGAGGCTCCTGGGCGTGCCCCGGCGGATTCTGGAAGCCCACGGGGCCGTCTCGGCCGAGACGGCCGAGGCCATGGCCCGGGGACTCCTGGAGCGCTCGGTGGTTGACCTGGCCCTGTCCGTGACCGGCATCGCCGGCCCCTCGGGCGGCAGCTCGGCCAAGCCGGTGGGCACGGTCTTCTTCGGCCTGGCCGGTCTGGGCGGCGGCCGGGTGGAGCAGCGGCTGTTCCGGGGCGACCGGGCCCGCATCCAGGGCCAGGCCGCGGCCTGCGGGCTGAACCTGCTCCGGGGCTTCCTTCTGGAGAGGACAGGTGGCTGAGGAGTACCGGCTCTTCTTCGCCCTGGAGCTGCCGGCCGGGGTCAAGGACTCCCTGGCCCAGATCCAGCGCCGCCTCAAGGCCAGCCGGGCCGACGTCCGCTGGGTCCGGCTCGAGTCCATCCACCTGACCCTCAAGTTCCTGGGCAACGTCGAGGCCGGGCGGGTGGAGGAGCTGATCTCGGCGGCCGGGCCGGCCGCGGCCGCCTGCCCGCCGCTCCGGCTCCGGCCCGCCTCGGCCGGCTGCTTTCCCCGGCTCATGTCGCCCCGGGTGGTCTGGACCGGTCTGGAGGGCGACCTGGAGCCCCTGGGCCGCCTGGCCGCCGGGCTCGAGGCCGCCCTGGCCGAACTGGGCTTCCCCCCCGAGGGCCGGCCCTTCAGCCCCCACCTGACCCTGGGCCGGGTCAAGTCCTCCCGGGGCCGGGTTGAGCTGATCGAGACGGTCCGGGGGCTGTGGGACTTTCAGGGCCCGGAGTTCACGGCCCGGGAGCTGATTCTCTTCCGCTCCCAGCTCGATCCCGCCGGAGCGGTCTACACCCCCTTGCGAGCCGTCCCCCTGGGCCAAGATTGAGCTTGCCTCCGGCCGGGATCGGGTCTAAAATTTAAACAGATCTGTCAGGATTCTCTCGACCGGGTCTTCGTTTTCTCAGGCGAGATGGGCTGGTCGCCCGCGCGGAAAGGGCCGGGCGGTCTGAGGCCTTCTGGCTCCGCAAGCGAGCTATTGGGCCGCCCGGCCCAGGCCGGAGAGACGGAAGGGGCCCGGTCTTGCTTTTGGGCCCGGTCGGACTTAGCATAATGGGCAACAACCAGCCGGAGGTTTTGGGCCATGTCCGAAGCTGAAGACAAGGGCTTCACGGTCAAGGACAAGCGTTTCTCCAAGGCCGAGGCCGATCCCCAGCCGGCGGCCGAGGGGCCCCAGCCCGAGCCCGAGACCGGACCCCGGACCGAGGCCAGGAGCAAGCCCGAGCCCGAGCCGGCCGACCGGGCCGAGGCCCGGCAGCGGGTGCCCCTGCCCGAGGTCTCCTTCGCCACCTTTATCTTCTCCATGCATTCCTCGGCCCTCCTCCATTTAGGCGAGGTGCCCGACCCCTTCACCGGGCAGGCCTCGGCCGACCTGGAGCTGGCCAAGCACGCCATCGACACCCTGGGCATGCTCAAGGACAAGACCAGGGGCAACCTGGACGAGGAGGAGCAGAAGCTCTTCGACTCCGTCCTCTACGACCTGAGAATGCGTTACGTCCAGGCGGTCAAGAACCAGAAGGCCGGCGGCTGAGAGCGTGGGCCTGGTCCTGGCCGCTCCGGCCAAGGTCAACCTCTTCCTCCGGGTTCTGGGACGCCGGCCCGACGGCTACCACGAGATCGAGAGCCTCTTCGCGCCCATCTCCCTGAGCGACCGGCTCTCTCTCACCGCCACGGCCGAGCCGGGCGTCCGGCTGGCCTGCCCCGGCTCCGGGCTGCCCGAGGACGAGTCCAACCTGGCCTTCAGGGCGGCCAGGCTCTTTCTGGAGGCGGCCGGTTCGGATGGCGGCCTCGATGTGATCCTGACCAAGCGTATCCCCGTGGCCGCCGGCCTGGGCGGCGGCTCCTCCGACGCCGCGGCCGTGCTCAGGGGGGCCAACCAGCTCTTCGGCCGGCCCCTCAGTCAGAGCCGGCTGGAGGAGCTGGCCCTGAGGCTGGGCGCGGACGTTCCCTTTTTCATCCGAGGCCGGCCGGCCCTGGCCCGGGGGGTGGGCGAGCTCCTGGAGCCGGTCGAGGTGCCGCCCTTCCATCTGGCCCTGGTCAATCCCGGCTTCGAGGTCTCCACCGCCTGGGTCTATGGTCGACTGGACAGGCCCTTGACAGGGGCACCCCCGCTGGTTAGGATGACGGGGCTCAAGGTGGAGTCATTCAGCGAAATCGAGCCCTTGGGCAACGACCTGGAGGCCGTGGTCGAGGAGGCCTTCCCGGTTGTCCGGGAACTTCGCCTCGGGCTCCTGGCCGCCGGCGCCAACTTGGCGCGCATGAGCGGCAGCGGGCCCACGGTCTTCGGGCTCTTCGAGAGCAGGGACCAGGCCGAGAGGGCCTTGGCCTCGTTAAAACCGGCGAAGAACTGCCGGACCTACCTGGTCCAGGGTCCGGCCTGAATTGGGGTGTCGTCAAGTGGTAAGACACGGGTCTTTGGAACCCGCATTCGCAGGTTCGAATCCTGCCACCCCAGCCAAACCACACAACGACTGGGATGAACCATGGACAATGACCTGAGGCTTCTGACGGGCAATTCCAACCCGGAACTGGCTCGGGAGATCGCCAGTTACCTGGAGACCAAGCTGACCAGCACCGAGGTCAAGAAGTTCTCCGACGGCGAGATCTCGGTCAACATCGGGGAGAACGTGCGCGGCTCGGACGCCTTCGTGATCCAGTCGACCTGCTCGCCGGTCAACGACAACCTCATCGAGCTGCTCCTGCTCATCGACGCCCTGCGCCGGGCCAGCGCCAGGCGGATCACGGCGGTGATGCCCTACTACGGTTACGCCCGCCAGGACCGCAAGGTTTCGCCCCGGGTGCCCATCTCGGCCAAGCTGGTGGCCAACCTGATCACCGAGGCCGGGGCCTCGCGCGTGTTGTGCATGGACCTGCACGCCGGTCAGATCCAGGGCTTTTTCGACATCCCGGTCGATCATCTCTACGCCGCGCCCGTCCTGCTGGAGCACATGCGCCACAACCTCCACCAGAACCTGGTCCTGGTCTCGCCCGACGCCGGGGGCGTGGAGAGGGCCAGGGCCTTTGCCAAGCGTCTGGGGGCCAGCCTGGCCATCATTGACAAGCGCCGCGACGCGCCCAACGTGGCCAAGGCCATGCGCATCATCGGCGACGTCAAGGACAAGACGGCCATGATCCTGGACGACATGATCGACACGGCCGGCACCCTGACCGAGGCGGCCAACGCCCTCAAGGAGAACGGAGCGGCCAGCATTTACGCCTCGGCCACCCACGCGGTCCTGTCCGGCCCGGCCATTGACCGGGTGATGAAATCGGCCCTGGAAAAGGTGGTCGTGACCAACACCATCCCTCTCTCCGCAGCGGCGAGCGCCTGCCCCAAGATCACGACCCTGACCGTCAGCGGCCTCCTGGGCGAGGCCATCCGCCGCATCCACCAGGAGGACTCGGTCTCGAACCTGTTCGTCTAGGTAGAGCCTGATTCCAGCTGAAAGGGGGACTTCCCGCGTTGCAGCCGCGTGGGACATAGTCGCGTAGCCAGCAGACTAACCCACCTCCTCTTGACTCCCCGCCCCCATGGCCTTAATCTGTTTATTTTCAAGCCTCTTTGTGCTAACATGCGCCGACTAACCCCCTCCCGTGGAGGAGTCTCGATATGGCCGAAAGCAAGGACCGGCAGCGGGCCATCGACCTGGCCGTCACTCAGATCGAAAAGCAGTACGGCAAGGGGGCGATCATGCGCCTGGGGACCTCGGGTGTGGTCCCGGACGTGGAGATCATCCCCACCGGCTCCATCAGCCTCGACACTGCCCTGGGCGTGGGCGGCATCCCCAGGGGCCGGGTCATCGAGATCTACGGCCCCGAGTCCAGCGGCAAGACCACCCTGGCCCTGCACGTCGTGGCCGAAGCCCAGAAAAGGGGCGGCGTGGCCGCCTTTGTCGACGCCGAGCACGCCCTGGACGTGCACTACGCCAAGAAGCTAGGCGTCAACATCGAGGAACTGCTGGTCTCCCAGCCCGACTCGGGCGAGCAGGCCCTGGAGATCACCGAGATCCTGGTCCGCTCCGGCGGGGTGGACGCGGTGGTGATCGACTCGGTGGCCGCCCTGGTCCCCCGGGCCGAGATCGAGGGCGAGATGGGCGACGCCCAGGTCGGGGTCCAGGCCCGGCTGATGTCCCAGGCCCTGCGCAAGCTGACCTCGGCCATCTCCAAGTCCCGGACCTCGGTCATCTTCATCAACCAGATCAGGATGAAGATCGGCGTCTTCTACGGCAGCCCCGAGACCACCTCGGGCGGCAACGCCCTCAAGTTCTACGCCTCGATGCGCCTGGACATCCGCCGCACCGGGGCGATCAAGGAGGGGGCCGACGTCATCGGCAACCGGACCAGGGTCAAGGTGGTCAAGAACAAGCTGGCCCCGCCCTTCAAGGAGGCCGAGTTCGACATTCTCTACGGCCGGGGCATCTCCCGTGAGGGCGACCTCCTGGACATGGCCGTCAACCTGAACCTGATCGACAAGTCCGGGGCCTGGTACTCCTATCAGGACGAGCGCATCGGCCAGGGCCGCAACAACGTGGTCCGCTTCCTGGCCGACAACCCGGAGATGACCGAAGCCATTTACAACCAGATAAGGAACCAGGCCGGCCTGGCCGCCCCGAGCCGCCCGGCCGCCGAAGATGAGCCCACCGAAGCCTGAACTTCCGAAGGAGCCTTGAGCCTTGCCCTCAGCCTCTGAGATTCGTCGTCAGTTCCTGGATTACTTCGCCGCCAGGGGCCACCGCATCGTCCCCTCGGCCCCGCTGGTGCCCAAGGACGATCCGACCCTCCTCTTCACCAACGCCGGCATGGTCCAGTTCAAGGCCCCGCTGCTGGGCCTGGAGAAGCGCGACTACAACCGGGCCACCACCTCCCAGAAGTGCTTCCGGGCCTCGGGCAAGCACAATGACCTGGAGAACGTCGGCTTCACCGCCCGGCACCACACCTTCTTCGAGATGCTGGGCAACTTCAGCTTCGGCAACTACTTCAAGGAAGGGGCCATCGAGTTCTGCTGGGAGCTCCTGACCCGGGTCTGGGGCCTGGACCCGGACAAGCTCTGGGTCAGCATCCACTACTCCGACGACGAGGCCGAGCGGCTCTGGCGCCAGAACATCGGCGTGCCGGCCGAGCGGATCGTCCGCTGCGGCGACAAGGACAACTTCTGGGCCATGGGCGACACCGGCCCCTGCGGGCCCTGCTCCGAGGTCCACATCGACCAGGGGCCGGGCTTTGACTGCCCCGACCCGGAGCACTGCGGCGTCGAGTGCGAGTGCGACCGGTTCCTGGAGCTGTGGAACCTGGTCTTCATGCAGTACAACCGCGACGAGGCCGGCAATCTGACCCCGCTGCCGGCCCCGTCCATCGACACGGGCCTGGGCCTGGAGCGGATCGCGGCCGTGCTCCAGGGCAAGCCCTCCAACTACGAGACAGATCTCTTCACCCCGATCATCGGGGCCATGGCCGAGCTGTGCGGGACGGCCTATCACGACGCCGAGGCCAGCGACGTCTCCTTCAGGGTCATCGCCGACCACGCCCGGGCGATCAGCTTCCTGATCAACGACGGGGTCCTGCCCTCCAACGAGGGCCGGGGCTACGTCCTGCGCCGGGTCCTCCGCCGGGCGGTCCGCCACGGCCGGGTCCTGGGCCTGGACCGGCCCTTCCTGGCCGGCCTGGTCGAGGTGGTCGGCGGGGTGATGGAGGATCACTACCCCGAGATCCTGGCCAACAAGAGCTTCATCCAGAAGATCGTCGAGGCCGAGGAGGGCCGCTTCTCCGAGACCCTGGACATTGGGCTGAGGCTTCTCAACGAGGCCATGGACCAGATGCGGGCCCAGGACGAGCTGGTTCTCTCGGGCCAGGTGGCCTTCAAGCTCTACGACACCTACGGCTTCCCCCTGGACCTCATCACCGACGTCCTGCGCGACGAGGGCCTGAGCTTGGACCAGCCCGGCTTCGAGGCGGCCATGGACCGGCAGCGGACCATGAGCCGGGCCGCCTGGAAGGGCTCGGGCGAGCAGGCCGCCGAGGGGGCCGTGGCCGATCTCCTGGCCGAGGGCCTGACCACGGAATTCGTCGGCTACGAGGGCCTCGAAGCCGAGGCCAGGGTCCTGGCCCTGATCAGGGACGGCCGGCGGCTGGAGGCCCTGGAGGCCGGCCAGGAGGGCCAGCTGGTCGTGGACCGGACGCCCTTCTACGCCGCGGCCGGCGGCCAGGTCGGCGACGTCGGGCTGATCGAGGCCGGCCCCGGGGCCGGGGAGGCCGTCAGGGCCGCCGTCAGCGAGACGATCAAGTTCGACAACAAGCTCTGGGTCCACCAGGTCAAGATCTCTTCCGGCCGCCTGGCCCCGGGCGACGAGGTCCGCCTCAGGGTCGACCCGGACAGGCGGCGGGACACTGCGGCCAACCACAGCGCCACCCACCTCCTCCACGAGTCCCTCCGCTACGTCCTGGGCGACCACGTCAAGCAGGCCGGCTCCCTGGTCTCGCCGGAGAGGCTCCGCTTCGACTTCACCCACTTCCAGGCCCTCAGCCCTGACCAGATCCGGACCGTGGAGCGGCGGGTCAACGACTTCATCTGGCAGAACAGGCCGCTTCAGACCCGCCTGATGAGCATGGACGAGGCCCAGAAGGAAGGGGCCATCGCCCTGTTCGAGGAGCGCTACGGCGAGACGGTCAGGCTGGTCGAGGTGGCCGGCGTGAGCAAGGAGCTCTGCGGCGGCACCCACCTGTCCAGCACGGGCCTGATCGGGCTGTTCAAGATTCTGTCGGAGGAGTCGGTGGCGGCCGGGGTCCGGCGCATCGAGGCCGTGACCCGGATGGCCGCCCTGGAGCACTTCCAGGCGGCCGAGGCCGAGCTGACCGAGCTGGCCAGCCGTCTGAGGGCCCGGCCGGGCGAGCTGGTGGATCGGCTGGACAAGACCCTGGCCGCGGCCAAGGGCAGGGATAAAGAGATCGAGCGGCTCAAGACCAAGCTGAGCGCCGCCGCTTCCAGCGACTTGTTGGCCGGGGTCCGCCAGGTGGGCGGCGTGCCGGTGGTGGCCAGGCGGGTCGAGGCGGCCGGCCCCAAGGAGCTGAGGGAGATGGGCGACCGCATCCGGGAGAAGCTGACCTCGGGGGTGGTCCTCCTGGGGGCGCGCGACGGCGGCAAGGCCTATCTCCTGGCCCTGGTCAGCCCCGACCTGCAGGGCCGCTTCCCGGCCGGTCGGGTGGTCAAGAAGGCGGCTCAGATCGTCGGCGGCGGCGGCGGCGGCCGGCCGGACATGGCCCAGGCCGGTGGTCCCGAACCCGAGAATCTGGACAAGGCCCTCAAAAGCGTCTTCGAGCTGGTCGAGAGCGGAGTCTAGCGCTGGGCGGCCGGGCCCGATCGGCCCAGAGGGCCTGAGAGGATCACCTTGCTGCCTGAGAACATTCCCTCGGTAGTCCTGGGTCCCCTGATCGCCCTGGCGGTCCACCTGTTCCTGACCTGCCAGAGCCTGCTCCGCGGCCTGATCAATCCCGGCATGAAGGAGCTCAAGAGCCTGAGCCTGTTCTATGCCTCGGTGGCCACGCTGTTCCTGGGCACCACGGTCATCAGCTTGCAGTTTTCCGAGCCGGCCATCCACTGGGGGGGGCGCACCGCCACCCTGGGGACCTGCTGGCTGCCGGTCGGCTGGATCTATCTGATCGCCGCTCTGGAGGGCAAGCGGGCCGGCCGGGTGGGTCGGCTGGCCATCGGCGTGGCCGTCCTGTTGAGCCTGGTGTTGGTTTTCATTGACCACCCGGCCTCGCTCAGCCGGCCGCTGATCTACGTGGAGCGCCTGGGCCTCTGGTTCCCGGCCCCTAGTCCGGTGAGAGTCGCGGCCAACTGTCTTACCTACACCCTGACGATTGTCTACATCGTCAAGATGTGCCGAGACCATCGGCGAGGCGGAGAGGCGTTCGGTTACGGCTGTCTGTTCGCTACGGGGCTGTTTCTGTTCCTCTTGGGCGGCCTGCACGACTTCGCCCTTCACAGCGGCTGGCCCACGCCGTTCCCCTGCCCCGTGGCCTGGGCGGGCTCAATCTGTCTGAGTCTGTTCCTGAGCCTGGCCATGGCCTGGCAGTATCGCAATCTGCAGGCCAGGCTCCGGCGCCAGAACGAGGCTCTGGTCGAGGCCCGCTCCCTGGCCGTGCTGGGGGCCGGCGCGGCCGCGGTGGCCCACCAGGTTGGGGGCTTCCTCAACAAGCTGGCCTTCGCCTTCGGCATCCTCAAGGCCGACAAGCTGAGCCCGGACTCGCTGGAAACCCTGGAGACCATGGAGCGTGGCGCCAGCCAGCTGGCCGACTTCAATCGCCGCTTCCTGACCTTTGCCCGCCGGCCCCGGCTCAACCTGGCGCGCCTCTCCCTGGGTCAGGCCCTGCGCCAGGTCATCAAGCAGTGCCGGAGCGCCATCGAGGCCGGGCGGGTGGTGGTCGAGGTGAGCGACGATCAGAGGCTGGAGGTGGTCGGCGACCTGGTCCTGCTCCACCAGGCTTTTGTCAACGTCCTGACCAACAGCCTGGAGGCGGTCAATGGCCAGGGCCGGATCAGCATCGCGATCCGGCCGGCCGAGGGCGGCTTTGTCGAGGTCAGCTTCGAGGACAACGGCCCGGGCATGGACCGGGCCCAGCAGGAGGAGGTCTTCAAGTCCTTCAGGACGACCAAGGCCGAGGGGATCGGCCTGGGTCTGCCCCTGGTGCGCAACATCATCGAGGCCCACAGCGGCCGGGTCAGGCTGGAGTCCTGGCCGGGCCGGGGCACTCTGGTCACGCTGAGCCTGCCGGCCAGCCCCGAGGGTTGGAGCAGTGGCCAGCGGGGTTAGTTTCAGGCGGGGGCGCGGACCCGGCGCCCCATTGAGGCCTTGAGCCCGGGGATTGACGCCTTGCTGCCCGACTACATACCCGCCCTCAGCATCAGCCCCTTTATCGGCCTGGCCGTCAATGTGACTCTGGCCCTGGTCTGTCTGATGGTCTGTTGCCTCTTTGCCCGCTACAAGCCCCTGAGCCGGCTGTTCTGGGTCTACCTCTCCGTCTGCCTCTTCTTCCTGGGTTTGACCGGCCAGGGCTACCAGGTCTCCGACGCCTCCATCCTCTTCTGGTACCGGTTCCAGCTGCTGGGCCTGGCCTGGCTGCCCTTCGCCTATCTCAACTTCCTGCTGGCCTTGAGCGACGGCCGGCCGGGCCCGGTGACCTGGTCCATCGGCGGCGCGGCCCTGATCCTGACGGGGCTGCTGGTTCTGGTCAACCATCCGGCCGTCCTGGCTCTGCCCCTTGAGCCGCTTGACCGGGCCGGGGTCATGCGCCCCCAGTCATACCTGGTCCGACCGATTATCCTCGTCCTCAACATATGCGCCGGCTTAGCCCTGGTGGGCCTGGCCTGGAGTCGCTGGCCCAGAGGGGTGCGCCGGCCGGCCTGGGCCTGGGTTTTTATGAGCGGTTTCTGGCTGTGGTCGCTGGGCGGGATACACGACGTCGTCTTCTCCCTGCAGCTCGGGCCCAGCCTGAACCAGTCCGTCTTCTGGCTGGCCTCTCTCTGCCTGACCGGCTGCTTGACCCTGGCCGTGGCCCTGCATTTCCGCGGCCTGGATCAGACCCTCATCCGCCAGGCCGAGGAGCTGCTTCACGCCCGCAACCTGGCCACCCTGGGCATCGTCGCCGCCGAAGTGGCCCATCAGGTGGGCGGCTTTCTCAACAAGCTGGCCTTTGCCCTGACCGTGTTCAGGGCCGAACAGCTCAGCCCCGACGGGTGGGAGACGATCCAGACCGTTGAGCGCAGCTCCGCGCAGCTGTCCGACTTCACGCGGCGCTTCCTGGGCTTCGCCCGGCGGCCGGAGCTCGATTTCCAACTCCTCAGCCTCAACGAGGCCCTGGAGTCGGCCCTGGAGCAATGCCGGGTCCAGATCGAGGCCGGCCGGGCCGAGGTGGTCACCTTTCTAGAAGACGATATCCAGGTGATCGGCGACTGGCCTTTGCTCAACCAGGCCTTTGTCAACATCATCACCAACGCCCTGGAGTCCCTTTACGGCCAGGGCCGCCTGGAGGTCAGGCTCAAGCGCCTGGACTCGAAATGGGTCAGAATCGACTTCGGGGACAACGGCTCGGGCATGGACGAGCTGACCCAGGCCGAAGCCTGGGAGCCGTTCATCAGCCGCAAGGAGCAGGGCATCGGCCTGGGCCTGCCCCTGGTCAAGAACATCGTCGAAGCTCACGGAGGCCGGGTGAGCCTTACCTCCCGGCCGGGGCAGGGCACCGTGGTCAGTCTGACCCTGCCGGCCGGACCCGAGGCCCCGGATATGAGGGCCGGGCTTCGGGTCGCGGGGGCGGATTCTCACCGGGAGTCCCAGGGCCTGGCGGCCTTCTGAAGATGGAGATCTGGAAGCTTGCTGCCTGATTTCATCCCGGAGTACAGCGTCGGTCCCTTTGTCGGACTGGTGGTCAACGCTGTCCTGGCCCTGCTCTGCCTGCTGACCTACCTGTGCTTCCCTCGCTACAAGCCATTAAGCCGGCTCCTCTGGGTCTACCTGGCCATCTGCTTGTTCTTCCTGGGCTTCACCGCCTACGGCCTGCAGCGCTCCGAGTCTTCGATCCTCTTCTGGTACCGGATTCTGCTGCTTGGATTGACCTGGCTGCCCTTCACCTGGCTGAGCTACATCACGGCCTTGAGAGAAAGGGAGGCCGGCCCGGGCACATGGGCCATCGGGCTCGCGGCCGCGATCATCAGCGGCCTCCTGATTCTGGTCCGCCATCCGGCCGTTCTGGCCCCCCCGCTGGAGAGTCTGGTTCGAGCCGAAGTCGTGCGCCCCCAGTCCTACCTCATCCGGCCGATCATTTACCTTCTGGTCCTCGGCGTGGGCGGCGCCTCGATCGGGCTGATCGGGCGAGCCTGGCGGGGCGGCCAGGGCCGGCCGGCCTGGGTCGGCCCGATCGTGATCGGCCTGGTCATCTGGCTGCTGGGCGCGACCAATGACGTCCTGTATTCCCTTCAGATCCAGCCCAGCCTCAACTTCAAGGTCTCCTGGCTGACCTCCATCTGGCTGTGCTGCTGTCTCACCCTGGCCCTGGCCCTCCACTACCGCAACATGAGCAAGGCGGTCATCAGGCAGGCCGAGGAGCTGATCCACGCCCGCAACCTGGCCGCTCTGGGCACGGTCGCGGCCAAGGTGGCCCACCAGGTGGGCGGCTTCCTCAACAAGCTGGTCTTTGCCCTGGCCATCGTCAAGGCCGAGAACCTGAGCCCCGACGGGGTGGAGACGATCAACGCCATCGAGCGCGGCTCACTCCAGCTCTCTCAGTTCACCCGGCGCTTCCTGAGCTTCGCCCGGCGGCCCGAGCTGGATTTCCAGCCCTTGAGCCTCAACGAGGCCCTGGAGGCGGCCCTGGACCAGTGTCAGGCCCAGATCGAGGCCGGCCGGGTCCAGGTGACGACCGTGTTCGACGGCAAGATCCAGATAATCGGGGACTGGTCCCTGCTCAGCCAGGCCTTTGTCAACATCATCACCAACGCCCTGGAGGCCCTCAACGGCCAGGGCCGCCTGGAGGTCAGACTCAGGCGCCTGGACCCGGGCTGGATCGGCATCGATTTCGAGGACAACGGCTCGGGCATGGATAAAGCGACCCAGGCCGAGGTCTGGGAGCCCTTTGTCAGCCGCAAGGGGCAGGGGATCGGCCTGGGCCTGCCGGTGGTGCGCAACATCGTCGAGGCCCACGGCGGCCGGGTCAGGCTGGAGTCGCGGCCGGGGCAGGGCACCCTGGTCAGCCTGAGCCTGCCGGCCAGCCGCCAGGACTGGAATCAGGAAAAGGTGTCCAGCCCGAGCCAGCGGCCCGGCACCTGGAACGGACCCAGGATCACGGCGGCCTCATTGAGGCCGGAGAGTTTTAACCGTGCTCCCTGAAAGCATTCCGGATTTCAGCGTCCGGCCTCTCATCGGCCTCACGGTCAACGCCGTCCTGGCCCTGCTCTGCCTGCTGACCTATTCTCTCTTTCCCCGCTACAAGCCCATCGGCCGGCTGTTCTGGGTTTACATAGTCGTCTGCGTCTTCTTTCTGGGCTGGACCGGCCAGGGCTACCAGCTCTCGGACGAATCGGTCCTCTTCTGGGATCGGTTCACCCTGGTGGGATTGTCCTGGCTGCCCTTCACCTGTCTCTACTACCTGCTGGCCCTGATCGACAACAAGCCGGGCCCGGTGACCTGGTTTACCGGAGTCGCGGCCCTGTTCCTGACCGCAATCCTGGTCTTCGTCGATCACCCGGCCGTCCTGTCCCTGCCCCTGGAACCGTTCGTGCGAGCCGGGATCATGCGCCCTCAGTCCCACCTGGTCCGTCCGGTCGTCTTTTTCTTCGCCCTCTTCTCCGGCCTGGCCTGGGTGGGCCTGGTCCTGAGACGCCGGCCCGGAGGCTCTCGTCCTTCGAGCTATGCCTGGCTGGCCCTGCCCACCATGTTCATCTGGCTGCTAGGCGGACTGCACGACATCGCCTTCGAGCTCCAGCTCGGGCCCACCCTGGATCACCACGTCCTCTGGCTGGTCAGCATCCTCCTGTCCTGCTGCCTCATCCTGGCCGTGGCCCTGCGCTTCCGCATCCTGGACCAGGCCCTCCTCCGCCAGACCGAGGAACTGATCCACGCCCGCAATCTGGCCACCCTGGGCACCATTGGCGCCAAGGTGGCCCACCAGGTCGGCGGTTTTCTCAACAAGCTCGTCTTTGCCATGGCCATCGTCAAGGCCGAGAAACTCAGCCCCGGCGGGTTGGAGACGATCGACACCATCGAACGGGGCTCGCTCCAGCTCTCTGATTTCACCCGGCGTTTCCTGAGCTTTGCCCGAAGGCCCGAGCTGGATTTCCAGCTCTTGAGCCTCAACGAAGCCCTGTCGTCGGCTGTGGACCAGTGCCGAACCCAGCTCGAGGCCGGCCGGGTCGAGGTGACGACCTCCTTCGACGGCAAGATCCAGGTGGTCGGCGACTGGTCTCTGCTCAGCCAGGCCTTTGTCAACATCATCACCAACGCCCTGGAGGCGATGAACGGCCAGGGCTGCCTCCAAATCAGGCTCAGGCGCCTGCGCTCGGGCTGGATCAGGATCGACTTCGAGGACAACGGGTCCGGCATGGAAGAGCGGAGTCAGGAGGAGGTCTGGGAGCCCTTTTTCAGCCACAAACAGCAGGGCATCGGCCTGGGCCTGCCCCTGGTCAAGAACATCGTCGAGGCCCACGGTGGACGGGTCTCCCTGAGGTCTCAACCCCGGAAGGGCACCACAGTTATCCTGCTCCTGCCCTACAAACCCGGCCTGAATGGACGAGGAGCTTATGCCGGTTAACTGCCTGCTCCTGGTTGATGACGACCTGGATTTCCTGGATCTGTTCGTCAAGGCGGCCAAGGTTCGCGGCATGGACAAGTCTTTCCGGATCCTGACCGCGGACTCGGCCGAAGCGGCCCTCAAGATCCTGACCCAGGAGGAAGTGGACGTAGTCGTCAGCGACGTCCAGATGCCCGGTCCCATGGACGGCTATGACCTGTTCACGGCCATCTCCCGCCGCTGGCTCAATCTGCCGGTCATCCTCATGACCGCGTACGGCTCGGTGGAAAAGGCGGTGGCCGCGGTCAAGGAAGGGGCCTACCACTACTTCGAGAAGCCCCTCCAGAACCAGGAAGACAGGTTCTGGGACATGGTCTCCCAGGCGGTTCGCAAGAAGAGGTTCGAGGACGAACTCCTCCGCCAGAACCTGGAACCCCTGCCCGAGGGGGAGATCGTCGGCCGAAGCGAGACCATCCGCCAGGTGCTGGCCGGCGCGGCCCAGGTGGCGGCCACTCCGGCCACGGTCCTCATCCAGGGCCAGACCGGCACGGGCAAGGAGCTGGTCGCCCGGACCATCCACCGCCTGGCCGGTGAGACGGAAAGGCCCTTTGTGGCCGTCAACTGCGCCGCCCTGGCCCCGGGGCTGCTGGAGAGCGAGCTCTTCGGGCACGAGCGGGGCGCCTTCACCGGCGCCGTGGCCGACCGCCCCGGCGTCTTTGAAAGGGCTCACGGCGGGACCCTTTTCCTGGACGAGGTCAGCGAACTGAGCCCCCAGGCCCAGGCCGAGCTGCTCCGGGTTCTGGACACCCGCCGTTTCACCAGGGTTGGCGGCCGGTCCGAGCGGCGGGCCGACTTCCGGCTCATCTGCGCCACCAACCTGGACCTGAACGAGCTGGTCGAGAGGGGCGCTTTCCGCCGCGATCTCTTTTTCCGGGTCAATGTCTTTCCGCTCAAGCTGCCGCCCCTGCGCGAGCGCAAAGAGGACATCCCGGCTCTGGTGGCCCACTTCCTGCTGCGCTTCTCCCAGGCTCTGGGCCGGCCGGTCAAGCGCCTGAACAACGAGGCCATGATCTTCCTTCATCAGTACGACTGGCCGGGCAATGTCCGGGAGCTGGTCAACCTGATCGAGCGGGGGGTCATCGCCGCCCGGGCGGAGGTCATCGGTCTCAGGGACCTCTTCCCCTCCCAGCAGGAGGCCGAAGCCTGGCAGCCGGTCACTTCGCTCAAGGAAATGGAGCGGCTGATGATCGGCCTGGCCCTGGAGCGCTCCGGAGGCAACAAGACCGCCGCCGCCCAGCACCTGGGGATCGGCCTGAAGACCTTGTATCAGAAGATGAAACGTTATGGCCTGACCTGATATCCTGCTCAAGCCCTTGAATTTTGCCGTAATCTAACCGTTTCTGTGTCTTTTTAATCAATCAGGCTATTTGTTGCTTGCGCGGTGAACCGAATCAGGTTATATTTTTCTCACTTGGCGGTGAAGCCATTTCGGTGTGTTGGGGCGATTTCTGTGGGTTATCCGGGGAGAGAGGGGCATGGAGCGGATGGTAGGCCTGGTCGAAGACGACCAGGTAGCGGCCGAGCTGATTGGCACCTATCTCAGGCAGCGCGGCCTGGGAGCCAGGCGGCTGCCCAGCCGTGAAGTCCTGGCCGGCCGGGCCAACCTGGAAGCCTTGGACCGGGTGCTGGTCACTCCTCTGGAGAATCAGGGCTTGACCGAACTCCTGATCGACAGGCTCAAGGAGATCAGCCCTGAGCTCAAGATCCTGATCATGGCCGACATGGCCCGGGGTTACAAGCTGAATCCCCGGCCCGGGGTGAGCGCCTGCCTGGTCGAGCCCGGGGCCGGGCGTCTGGACGTCCTGTCCGCCTTTCTGACCAGGCCTGATCCCGATCAGTGAGGGACGCCGGCCCGGAGCGAGAGTCCCGGCCCCCTGAACCGGAAGTCTAGACCTGGGCGGTGTAGCGTTTCTGGTAAGCGGGGTGAACCTGCTTGGCCGGGTGTTGCGCGGCCCGGTGGTCCCTGATGGGGGCCAGGTTCTCGATCAGGTCCAGCCGGCCCTGGGCGCTCAGCCGCTCCCAGATCTGATACCAGGCGCAGGGTTGATCCTGGGAGATCTCGCACTTGCCGCCGGGCATGGTCCCGCCGCAGGGCCCGTTCTGGAGACGCTTGGCGCAGCGGGTGTTGGGGCAGACGCCGCCGGTCCGGCCCAGGACGCACTCGCCGCAGAGGCGGCACTTCTCCTCCCAGAGGCCGACTTCCAGGTTGGCCCCGGCAAAGGTCGTGTTCACGCCGGGCAGGATGATCTTGCTGGGGTAGCGGTCGGAGAGGAACTGGACGCCGATGCCGCAGGCCATGGAGATGAAGGCGTCGTACTGATCCATCAGGGGGTCTAGAGGCTCCATGAACTCCATGTCGCACTGGCGTTCGACGCAGGTCGAGTCCACCTGGCGCTTCTGGCCGGACACCTTGTAGGCCAGGTCCAGCTCCTGGGCCAGAATACCGGCCTCCTTCTCGCCGCCGGCCAGACAGACGGCCACGCAAGTTCCGCAGCCAATCACCAGAATCTTCTGGAAGCCGCCGAGCATCTCCTTGATCTCCTCGAACGGCTTACGCTCCGCTATGATCATCGCCCTCTCCTAGCAGTGGCTTTTGGGCCTGATGCCGGCCGGAGTCCGGTCCTCTGGTCCTCCCGGCTCTGGCGCAATGGCTCTTGACTCCCGGGCGGCCCATCGGGGGGTGGCCGCCTCCGCTTTAAGCTGGCACCATATCACCACCCCGGCCTTCTTGCAAACCCTCTTCGCCGCCGGCCCCGGGATTGACCGCGGCCGCCGCGCAAAACAGTGGACAGGGGGGGGCGATTTGAGGCTAGTATTGCCTTGATCGGGTCTATTCAACCGGTAATGGTGAGTCTTGGAGACCAGGAGACGGGGGGAGGTCATGGGACAAGACGATTTGCAAGCCGCCGTGGCCGAGAGGGCCCGCGGCCTTTTCGAGCGAGTCAGGGCGACCACGCCCTCGGTCTTTAACCGGGCCTGGTGGTCGGGCAAGGTCATGGACTGGTGCATGGCCAACGAAGAGTTCAAGGTGGAGATGTTCCGCTTCGTGGACGTGCTGCCCTATCTCAGCTCGGCCGCCTCGGTGGCCCGGCACCTCCAGGAGTACTTCTGCCGGCCGGATCAGAGCTTCCCGGCCGCCCTGCAGTGGGGCGTGCGCAACATCTCGCCCGAGTCCATGGCCGCCAAGGTGGTCGCCCGGACGGTCAAGAGCAACATCGTCAAGATGGCCCGGCAGTTCATCACCGGGGCCACGCCCGAGGAGGCCCTGCCCAACCTGAAACGCATCCGCAAGGACGGCCTGGCCTTCACCCTGGACCTGCTGGGCGAGGCGACCCTGTCCTGGCCCGAGGCCGAGGACTACCAGCGCCGCTACCTGGAGCTGATCGACTCCCTGATCCAGGAGCAGCACCGCTGGCCGGCCCTGGGCGACGGCTCGCCGGAGCTGGACTGGGGGGGCAGCCCCCGGGTGAACATCTCCCTCAAGCCCTCCTCCTTCAACCCCAGGCTGGATCCGGTCAACTTCGCCGGCTCGGTGGCGGCGGCCAAGGACATGCTCCGCCCCGTCCTTCGCCGGGCCAAGGAGAAGAGGGTCTTCGTCAACATCGACGTCGAGCAGTACGCCTTCAAGGACCTGACTCTGGCCCTGTTCATGAGCCTCCTGGACGAGGACGAGTTTAAGGACTTCGACGGGACCGGCGTGGTCGTGCAGGCCTACCTGCGCGAGAGCTTCAAGGACGCTCGGAAGCTCATCGACTGGGCCAGGGGCCGCCCCAGGCCCATCACCGTCCGCCTGGTCAAGGGCGCCTACTGGGACTACGAGACGGTCATCGCCCGGCAGAACGGCTGGCCGGTGCCGGTCTTTGAGGACAAGGCCGAGACCGACGCCAACTTCGAACAGGTGGCCCGCCTCATCCTGGACAACCACCAGACCGTGCATCTGGCCTGCGCCTCGCACAACCTGCGCTCCATCGCCTTTGTCCTGGAGTACGCGGCCCGGCTGGGCCTGCCCAAGTCCGAGGTCGAGTACCAGGTCCTCTTCGGCATGGCCGAGCCGGTCAGGATCGCCATCCAGGAGGAGCGGGTCCCCCTGCGCGTCTACGCCACGGTGGGCGAGCTGATCCCGGGGATGGCCTATCTGGTCAGGCGGCTCCTGGAGAACACGGCCAACGAGAGCTTCCTGCGCCAGTCCTACGCCGACAATCTGCCCATCGAGACCCTCATCCAGGACCCCAGCCGCCGCATCCCCGAGCCCAAGGCGGAACCGCCCCTGGAGGGCGAGGCCGCCCCCTTTGTCAACGAGCCCGTCCTGAACTTCGCCGAGCCCGAGGCCCGGGCCGAAATGAGCCGGGCCGTGGCCTCGGTGGGGCGGGAGCTGGGCCGGCCCTATCCCCTTTACATCGACGGCCGCTTCGTCGAGACCAGGAAAAAGGCCGAGTCGCGCAACCCGGCCCGGCCCGAGGAGGTGGTCGGCCTGATCAGCCAGGCCGGGCCCAAGGAGTTCGAGCAGGCCCAGGCCGCGGCCGAGAAGGCCTTCCCGGCCTGGCGGGCCGCCGGGGGCCAGAAGCGGGCCGAGGTGCTCTTCCGGGCCGCCGACCTGGCCCGCCAGCGCCGGAGCGAGCTGGCCGCCCTCCAGGTCTACGAGGTGGGCAAGACCTGGAAGGAGGCCGTGGCCGACGTTTGCGAGGCCATTGACTTCCTGGACTACTACGCCCGGGAGATGATCCGTCTCGACCAGCCCCGCCGCCAGGGCCGCCAGCCCGGCGAGCTCAACCGCTACTTCTACCAGCCCCGCGGCCTGGCCGCGGTCATCGCCCCCTGGAACTTCCCCCTGGCCATTTCCATGGGCATGGTCTCGGCCGCCCTGGTGGCCGGCAACTGCGTCCTCTACAAGCCGGCCAGCCTGAGCCCGGCCGTGGGCGCGGCCGTGGCCGAGCTCTTCCACGAGGCCGGCCTGCCGGCCGGGGTCCTGGCCTACCTGCCCGGGCCGGGCGGTCAGCTGGGCCAGCTCATGGTCAGCCATCCCCGGATCAGCCTCATCGCCTTCACCGGCTCCAGGGAGGTCGGCCTGGACATCGTCAGGCGGGCGGCCGAGGTCCAGCCCGGCCAGGACCACATCAAGCGGGTCATCGCCGAGCTGGGCGGCAAGAACGCCATCATCGTCGACTCCGACGCCGACCTGGACGAGGCCGTGGCCGGCATCCTCCAGTCCGCCTTCGGCTTCCAGGGCCAGAAGTGCTCGGCCTGCTCCAGGGCCATCGTCCTGGAGGAGAACTACGACCGCTTCCTGACCCGCCTGGTCGAGGGCGCCCGGGCCCTCAAGATCGGCGATCCGGCCGATCCCTCGACCGACGTCGGCCCGGTGGTCGAGGCCGCGGCCAAGAAGAAGGTGGAGGACTACATCGAGCTGGGCCAGAAGGAGGGCGGGCGACTCCTGCTCGGCCGGCCGGGGCCGGAGGAGGGCTTCTTCGCCCCCCTGGCCGTCCTGGACAATATCCGGCCCGACTTCCGCATCGCCCAGGAGGAGATCTTCGGTCCGGTCCTGAGCATAATCAAGGTCAGGGACATGGACGAGGCCCTGGCCGCGGCCAACGGGGTCTCCTACGCTCTGACCGGCGGGCTCTACTCCCGCAGCCCCCGCAACATCCAGCGTGTCCTGGAGGAGTTCCGGGTGGGCAACCTCTACATCAACCGGGGCATCACCGGGGCCATGGTCGGCCGGCAGGCCTTCGGCGGCTTCAAGATGTCCGGGGTGGGCTCCAAGAGCGGCGGGCCGGACTACCTGATCCAGTTCCTGGAGCCCCGGGTGACCACCGAGAACACCTTGCGGCGGGGCTTTGCCCCGAGCCAGGACTAGGTCGGGACTACCGGGAAGGGCCGTTTCCAGGGCGGCGGCCTTGAATTTTCTGGCCTGAGACGGCGGAGGGCTGATATTTTGACTGAAGTTCAGGCGATCGCCGCGCTACTTGAAAGGGACCGAACGGATGGTCAAAACTTACGTCCTAGACACCAACGTCCTGCTCCACAACCCGGAGGCTCTCTTTGCCTTTGAGGACAACAAGGTCGTCATTCCGCTCCAGGTCATCGAGGAGATAGACAACCACAAGCGGCGCCAGGACGAGGTCGGCCGCAACGCCCGGGTGGTTTCCCGGACCCTGGACGGCCTGCGCCAGAAGGGCCGCCTCTCTGACGGCATCGACCTGCCCCAGGGCGGCAGCCTGCGCATCGACATTGAGCACTACGACCTCTCGCGCCTGCCGCCCAGCGTGGACCGGTCCAAGACGGACAACTTCCTGCTGGCCGTGGCCCTGCACCTGCATCAGGACTCCAGCAACAACGTCACCCTGGTGACCAAGGACCTCAACCTGCGGATCAAGGCCGACGTCCTGGGAATACAGACCGAAGATTTCTACAATGACAAGGTCGATTACCAGCAGCTTTACTCCGGGGCCGGCGAACTGGAGGTCAGCTCCGAGGAACTGGATCAATTCTACCGGGACAAGGAGCTCAAACCCCGGCCCTCCTGGACGGCCTACGCCAACCAGTTCTTCGTTCTCAAGAGCCAGGACAACCCCTCCCAGTCGGCCCTGGCCCGCTTCAGCCAGGCCAGGCTCCTGCCCCTGCGCCACGGCAAGACGGTCAGCTTCGGTATCAAGCCCCGCAACAAGGAGCAGCAATTCGCCGCCGAGCTTCTCCTGGACGACGAGATCAAGGTGGTCACCCTGGCCGGCCCGGCCGGCACGGGCAAGACTCTCCTGGCCCTGGCCGCCGGGCTGGAGAAGGTTCTGGAGCAGCACTTCTACAGCCGGCTCCTGGTCACCCGGCCGGTCATGCCCATGGGCGAAGACCTGGGCTATCTGCCCGGCAGCAAGGAGGAAAAGCTCCGGCCCTGGATGCAGCCCATCTATGACAACATGGAGTTCATCTTCAGCACCAGCGAAGACCCGCGCGGCCTCCAGGATCACCTGCGCGAGACCGGCGTCCTGGAGATGGAGGCCCTGACCTACATCCGGGGCCGCTCCATCCCCAAGCAGTTCATCATCTGCGACGAAGCCCAGAACCTGACGCCCCACATGGTCAAGACCCTCATCACCCGGGTCGGCGAGGGCACCAAGATCGTTTTTACCGGCGACCCGGAGCAGATCGACCACCCCTATCTGGATTCCAGCAGCAACGGCCTGAGTTACATGGTCGAGAAGTTCAAGGGCGAGGAGCTGATGGGCCACGTCAGCCTGGTCAAGGGCGAGCGGTCCCAGGTGGCCGAAATGGGGGCCAGGCTGCTCTGAAACGCGGCTAAAGACTATTTGCGGCTGAAGAGAAATTTGGTAGAATGGCGCCTTGGGGCTTGAGCCAGCCCGCCGGACAATTCAGGGCTCAACCCGGAGATCCAGGCTCATCCGGAGAGGAAGCGTCTATGTCAACCCGCTGTTGTCTTGGCCCGCCGCTCCCGGCCGTCCTGATGATGTGGGTTCTGGGCATGGTATTGGTAATGGGTTCGTTTCTGGCGGCGCCGGCCTTGGCCGGCGCCGCCGATTCGTTTGATTTCACCATCAAGACCGACCAGGCCAAGACCTTCAACTACGGCTCGATCAAGATCAAATACTTCGAGGCCGGCCAGGGAGAGCCCATTCTCTTCATCCACGGCTACGGCAGCTCGTCCTACCAGTGGCGCTATCTCTTCGAGCCGCTGGCCAGGAACTTCCGCACGGTCGCGGTCGACCTCAAGGGCTTCGGCCTCTCGGACAAGCCCGAGGACGGCCGTTACTCGCCCCAGGACCAGGCCGAAATGCTGGCCGCCCTGGTCAAGCAGCTCGATCTCAAGGGCCTGACCCTGGTGGGCAACTCCATCGGCGGCGGCGTGGTCCTGTTGACCCACTTTCTGCTGGCCGCCGAGGCCGCGGACTGGGTCAAGCGACTCGTCCTCATCGATACGGTGGCCTACGACGTCAAGCTGCCCACCTTTTTCAAGGTCATGCGCACGCCGGTGCTGAACAAGATCTGCCTGGCCACCACGCCCGCCGCCACCCGGGTCGAGACCACCTTCAAGCACGCCTACTATGACCCCAAGAAGGTCAACCGGGAGGCGATCAAAGCTTACGCCGCCTACATGGACATGCCCGGCGCCGATCACGCCCTGCTCAAGACGGCCGAGCAGCTTCTGCCCCAGGACATCGTGGCCATCAGCGATCGGCTCAAGGCCATCGCCATACCGGCCCTGGTCCTGTGGGGCCGGGAAGACAAACTGGTTCCCCTGGCCATGGGCCGCCGGCTGGCTCGGGACATCCCCGGGGCCAGCCTGGCCGTCATTCCCGAGTGCGGCCACGCGCCCCAGGAGGAGAAGCCGGCCGAAACCCTGGAGATCATCAAGCGCTTTCTCAACGACGGGGCCGTGCCCCAGCTCTATGCCGCGGTGCCATCACCCGCAGCCTCTGACTTCGGCCTGGGACAACTGGACGAGGCCGGCTCCGAGGCGGCCAGGAACTAGCCTCGGGGTGAGCGGGACTGAAGAGATGGATCCGCTGAAGAGGCTTATTGCGCCTTTTAACCGCTGGCGCCTGGTCGCGGCGGCTTTTTTAATCGCCGCCCTGACCCTGGGATCCGGGTCGAGCGGCCTGGCTGAGAGGAGCCGAGTCTTGATCAAACTGGAAACCAGTCTGGGTGAGATTACCTTGGAGCTGCTGCCGGACAAGGCGCCTGTTACCGTGGCCAATTTCGTCGAGTACGTCCGGGCGGGCCACTACGACGGCACCGTCTTCCACCGGGTCATCAACGGTTTCATGATCCAGGGCGGCGGCCTGGACGCCAACCTCCGCCCCAAGCCGACCAGGGAGCCGATCAAGAACGAGGCCGACAACGGCCTGGCCAACGAGGCCTACACCGTGGCCATGGCCCGGACCAACGAGCCCCACTCGGCCAGCGCCCAGTTCTTCATCAACGTGGCGGACAACAGCTTCCTCAACCACACCGCCAAGACGGCCGAGGGCTGGGGCTACACTGTGTTCGGCAGCGTGGTCAAGGGCCGGGAAGTGGTTGACAAGATCAAGGCCGTGGCCACGGGCCGCCGGGGCTTTTACGAAGACGTGCCCCGGGAGGCTGTGACCATCAACCGGGCCGTCCTGATCGAGGACTAGCCGGCCATCTCCCGGCCAGCCGGCCGGCCGGCCGGGGTTTAATTCCCGGCCAGGCTTTTGACGATGTCTTTGGCCTGGCTGACGATACCGTCGAAGAGTTCCCTGACGGTCGGGATGTCGTGGGCCAGGCCGACGCCCTGGCCGCAGGCGACAACCCCCAGGTTGACGTCCCCGCCGGCGTACATCTGCCGGGCCCTGTCCCCGCTGACAACCTTGAGGAGCGTGGCCAGGTCGGCCCCCTGGTTCTCCAGCTCCAGGCACTCCTCGGCCGCCCGGTTGGTCCAGACCCGGTGGGTCGAGTTGATGGAGCGCATGACCAGCATGGTGTCCAGCTCGCTGGCCTTGAGGAGGGCCTGCTTGAGGTTGTCGTGGATCGGCGCCTCCCTGGTCAGGAGCAGCCGGGTGCCCATGATGGCCGCCTGAGCGCCCAGGGCCAGGACGGCGGCCAGACCCCGACCGTCGGAGACGCCGCCCCCGCCGATGACCGGCACCCGGACCGATTCCACCACTCTGGGGACCAGGACCAGCGTGCCCAGGTCCAACCGGCCGGTCGCTCCGCCGTTCTCGTAGCCGACCACGGTGACTATGTCCGCGCCCAGACTCTCGACCTTCAGGGCGTAGCGCACTCCGACGCACTTGTGGATCCAGGTCAGGCCCGCCTCCTTGAACCGCCGGCAGAGCTCCTCAGGGGCCGAGTGGCCCGAGGTCTCGACGATCCTGACGCCCCGGTCGATGATCACGTCCAGGTACTCGTTGTTGTCCACCGGCCGCATGGCCGGAAAGAGGTTGATGTTGACGGCGAAGGGCTGGTCGGTCAGCTCCTGGATGCGGTCGATGGCCCCGGCCAGGTCATCCCGGCTCGAGTAGTTGGCCGAGGCCAGCACGCCCAGGCCGCCGGCGGCGGCTATGGCGGCCACGAACTCGGCGTTGCTGATCCCGGCCATGGTCCCCCCGACCAGAGGGTACTTGAGGCCGAGCATCTCGGTCACTTTTGTCTTGAACATGCGGCCACTCCTGTTCTTGGGCTTGGCGGTCCATCGCTCACCGGGCGGCGGCGCTCTCGACCGTCCTTATACCAGGAAGCGGCCCCGGAGGGAATCGGGCCGCGGGCGGGTAAAGGGGTGGCAGGGCCGCGCCGGGGCCGGGTAATGTTTATGCGCCGGATCCGAGGGGCGACCCCCGGTTATTTTATAACTATCTGATTATACAGAATATTAAATTTGCCAAAGCTCCTGGCACGGAACCTGCTCCTAATTGGGGCAAGCGAACACGCAATAAACCCGACCCAAAAAGGGTGAACGTGAGGAGGTCAAAATGAAAAAGGCAGCGATGATCGGTTCGGCCCTTCTGCTGGTGGCGGTTATGGCCGCTCCGGCCGTGGCCTGGCGCGGCGGGCCCGGCGGGGGACCGATGATGGGCGGTGGCTGGAATGCCGGTCCCGGCGGTGGTCCCGGACCCTGGGGCAACCTGACCGAGGAGCAGGCCAAGGAGCTGAACGAGGCCCAGACCAAGTTCTTCAACGACACCATGGAACTGCGTAACCAGCTTCAGGCCAAGCGGTTAGAGCTCAGGAGCCTGATGTTCAAGTCCGACACGACCAAGGAGGCCCTCCTGGCCAAGCACAAGGAGGTTCAGGAGCTGGCCAATCAACTGTCCGAGAAGCGCCTCGAGTTCCGCTACGACATGCACAAGAAGTATCCTGATCTCCAGGGCTTCGGCGGTTGGGGCCTCGGTCATCGAGGCTTCGGTCGCGGCCGCGGCTTTGGCCCCGGCTTTTGCGGCGGCCCGGGGGCCGGCTTCGGTGGTGGTCCCGGCGCCGGCTACGGCCCCGGCTACTGCGGCTACGGGCCCGGCTGGGGTCCCCAGCAGATGATGTGGTAGGCCATAACCAGAAATAGTCTCCCTCTCCCCCCAACCCCCCTCGGCCGGGGCGGCTTCCCCCAAGGGCTGCCCCGGCCGAGTCCTTTGCTCCGGAGACGGTCGAGCCTCTCCTGAATCCACCGGCCGGTGCGTAGAAGGGTTGCCGCCCAGGCCGCCGGGTGCGTAAGAAGGAGCCACCCCGCCGGACGGGTCGAAACCGCCACGAGCACAACATACTGTTATAACGAAACTAATTATAAATTTAGCCGCCTGGCACGGAGGCTGCACTCTGGAACAGGTAAGACGACCCAAGGAGGTTTGGAAAATGAAGAGATCAGTTTTGATGGTCGGCCTGACGCTGTTGGCCGTTCTGGCGGCTCTGCCCGTCCTGGCCCAGGGCATGGGCTGGGGTATGGGCGGAGGGATGTCGGGCATGGGACGAGGCTTCTTTGGCGGCGGGCCGGCCTGGGTTGAGCCCAGGACTCCGGGAGACAGCGAGGCCGGGCAGGGATACTACCGGGAGAATCAGGAGCTCGCCCGGCAGCTCCGGTTCAAGGAGCGGGAACTTGACCGCCTGATGGCCGATCCGAGTTCGACCAAAGAGGACCTGGTGGCCAAGCAGCTGGAGGTGGACCAGCTCAGAGCCAGGCTCGGCTCCGATGATCCCGACTCCGGGCAGCGGTACAGCCAGGGCTACGGCTATCCTGAGTCCGGCTACGGCCAGGGCTGGTCCGGCGGCCCCGGGACCTGCGGCGGAGGCTACGGCCGGGGCATGGGACGGGGCCGCTTCTGAGGCGCCCCCGGTCCTTGGACCGGTGAACCGGCGGGGAGAGCCCTTGGAACCTCCCCGCCGGCTTCGGCTAAAAAACCATGAAGTGAGAGGACTTGTGGCCGAATGCTCCTTTTGCCGCCGGCGGGCCTGGTGTACAATCAGCCAGGAGCTGGTCCCAGGAGGAGCCGTCTTCCGGGGGCCAGCGCGGTGATTTGCCTTGCCTTGAATCAAGGGAGGTGGCCCGGTGAGAAGATGGCTCATTGTCGGCGGCGTCTGCGCCCTGGCGATCGGCTTGCTTGGCGGCTCAGGTCTGGCTCAGAGCTCCAAGGGCGCGCCCGCCGGCCCTCCGGGCGAAGGATACGCCGGCGGCCCTTCGGCCCAGGAGACCGAGAGGACCAAGGCCTACTACTTGGCCTGGAAGAAATTCGGGGACGACACGGCCGAGCTGAGGGAACAGCTCTGGCTCAAGCGGCACCAGATGGCCGCCCTGCTGGCCAATCCGGAGACGAAGCAGGAGGAGCTTCTGGCCAAACAGCAAGAGATTCTGGACTTGCAGGGCGACTACCAGCGCCGCAGCCTGCGCTTTCTCTGGGAACTGAACCGGCGCTTTCCCGGCCTGGCCCAGGACCCCTACGGCGGCTGTTACGGTCCGGCCATGGGCCTCGAATCCGGACCCGGACCGGTTCCGGGCGGCCCCGGCTTCGGCTGCGGCCCAGGCCCCGGCATGGCGCCGCCGCCCCAGTCCGGCGACTGGGGCTACGGAGGGGGTTACGGACCCGGTTACGGCGGCCCTGGACCCGAGAACTACGGCCCGGGCTGGGGTTACGGCCAGAGTTACGGTCGCGGTCCGGGCTGGGGCTACGGCCGGGGTTACGGCCGCGGCCGGGGCTGGGGCTACGGCCAGGGCTACGGCCGCGGCCCGGGCTGGGGTTACGGCCAGAACTTCGGCGGCGGGCCTGGCTGGGGTTTTGGGCCGCCCCCCGAATTCGGCTCGGGCCAGGGCAAGAGTGGAAACTAGGCCCTCGGGCTGCCCCCCCGGCCGTTTTGAGGGGCCTGTGCTTCCCGGCAATGCCCCAGCGTGAGGGGATGTCATGCCCCGTCGTCTGACGCTGCTGACCATCGGTCTGGTCTCGCTGGTCCTGCTGGGCCTGCTGACCTTTCTGACCTTGCACCGGCTGGACAAGAACCGGGTTCTCTGGCAGGAGTCCCTGTCCCGGCAGGGCGCCTTTATCCTGGCCTCCTTCGAGGCGGCCAGCCGGGCCGGCATGCGGATGATGCGCCAGAGGAGGCCGCCCGGCGAGGAGCGGCTCCAGTACCTGGCCGAGGAGGTCGGTCGATTCGGGCTGGTCGAGGAGTTCTTCCTGTTGGATGAGAACGGCCGGGTGGTGATCGATTCCGACCCCGCCCAGGTGGGCACGGTCAGGGAAGACGCGGCCGAGCTGTGGAGCAAGGCCGGGCCGGCCTTTGCCGGGTTCACCGACCGGGGCTTCGTCGTCGCCCGCCTCTTCAGGCCGGCCGGGGTCTTCGGCCACCACCCGCCGCCCTGGTTCCGGCCCGAACTCCAGGAGATCGGGCCGCGGCTGGGCGTGGTCCGCCTCCCCCTGGCCGAGTACCAGGCTTCCCGGCGGGCCGAGGTGCGCCAGGCCATCGGCCTGGGCGCGGCCATCTTCATCGGCGGGCTGGGGCTCATCATCGCCCTCCTCTTTACCCACGACCGGCGGCTGCTCACCCGGCTGCGCCTGACCACCGGCCATCTGGTCGACCAGATGCCGGCCGGACTGCTCTCGACCGACGAGAAGGGCCGGCTGGTCACGGCCAACCTGACCGCGCGGCGGCTCTGCCGCCTAGGCCCGGGCGAGGAGATCAGGGGCGGCCTGGAGGAGGTGCTCGGGCCCGAGGTCCGGGCCAGGCTGATGGCCCTCAGGCCCGAGGAGAGCCTGACCGAGCTGGAGACCGAGCTGACCTCCGGAGAGGAGATGATCCCGGTCGACCTCACGGCCGTCCGCCTCCGGCCGACACAAGAGGACCCCACGGCCTTCATCCTGCTGCTCCGGGACCTGCGCCAGGTCAGGGAACTGGAGGAGAGGCTCAAGCGCTCGGAGCGGCTGGCCGCCCTGGGCCGCCTCTCGGCCGGGGTGGCCCACGAGATTCGCAACCCCCTGAGCTCCATCAGGGGGCTGGCCCAGTACCTCAGGGATCGCCTGCCCAAGGATTCGGAAGAGGCCGGCTACGCCGAGGTGATGATCGGCGAGGCCGACCGTCTCAACCGGGTGGTCAGCGACCTGCTGGCCTACGCCCGGCCCCGGCCGCCCCAGGCCGGGCCGGCCGACCTGAACCGCCTGGCCGAGCGGGTGGTTGGACTGACCGCCGAGCGGGCCGCCGCGGCCGGCGGCGCGGTGGCCCTGGACCTGGATAGTTCCCTGGGGCCGGTGCTCCTGGATGAGGATCAGATGACCCAGGTCATCCTCAACCTTATCCTCAACGCCCTGGAGGCCGGGGCCAAGCGGATCGAGGTCTCGACCTGTCCGCGCAACGGCGAGGCCGTGCTGCGGGTGGCCGACGACGGGCCGGGCGTGGCCGAGGAGAGCCGCGAGCGGATCTTCGATCCCTTCTTCACCACCAAGGCCAAGGGCTCGGGCCTGGGCCTGTCGCTGAGCCTGCGCATCGTCGAGGAGCACGGCGGCCGGATGGCCCTCAAGGACAGCCAGCGGGGCGCCCTCTTCGAAGTGGTTCTGCCTCTGGCCCCCAGGGAGACTAAATAGTGGCCGCTCGATCCAGGATTCTGATCGTCGACGACGAACCGGCCCACCGGCTCATGGTCGGCCTCCACCTCAAGAAGGCGGGCTACGAGGCCCTCGAGGCCGGCGATGGCCAGGCCGCCCTGGATCTGGCCGCCCGCGAGCCGCTGGACCTGGTCCTCCTGGACGTGCGCATGCCGGTCCTGGACGGCCGGGAGACGTTGCGCCGGCTCAAGCAGGACTACCCCGAGCTGACGGTCATCATGATGACGGCCTACGGCTCCATCGAGAGCGCGGTCGAGGCCCTCAAGCTGGGCGCCTGGGACTATCTGACCAAGCCCCTGGACGCCGACGAGCTGGTCATCAAGGTCGGCCAGGCCCTGGCCGTCAAGAAACTGACCGAGGAGAACCGGGCCCAGCAGGAGCGGCTCAAGGAGCGCTTCGACTTCGAGAGCCTGGTCGGCCGGAGCCCGGCCATGCTCAGCCTGATCGAGGATCTCCGCCTCATCGCCCCCTCCGAGGCCACGGTCCTGATCCTGGGCGAGTCGGGCACGGGCAAGGAGGTGGTGGCCAACATCATCCACCACAGCTCGCCCCGCCGCCGCGGGCCCTTCATCAAGGTCAACTGCGCCGCTCTGCCCGAGAACCTGCTCGAGGCCGAGCTCTTCGGCCACGAGAAGGGAGCCTTCACTGGGGCCAACAAGGCCCGGCGCGGCCGCTTCCTCTCGGCCCACGGCGGCAGCATCTTCCTGGACGAGATCGGGGCCATGGACCCGGCCACCCAGGCCAAGCTGCTCCGGGTCCTGGAGCAGAAGGAGATCGAGCCCCTGGGCTCGGACAAGACCATTCAGATCGACGTTCGGGTCATGGCCGCGACCAACGCCAACCTGCCCCAGGAGGTGGCCGCGGGGCGCTTCCGCGAGGACCTCTACTACCGTCTCAACGTCGTCGCTCTGACCCTGCCGCCGCTCAGGGAGAGGGTCGGCGACGTGCCCCTCCTGGCCGAGCACTTCCTCAAGCTGGCCAACGAGCGCAACAACCGCGCGGTCAAGGGCTTCGAGGAAGGGACTCTCCGGCTCCTGGCCGGCTACGACTGGCCGGGCAACGTGCGCCAGCTGGCCAACGTGATCGAACGGGCCGTGGTCCTCTGCCCGGGGGAGATAATCGGCCCGGACAGCCTGCCGGCCGAGATCAGGGGCCAGACTGGCCCCAGCGGCGGCTTCTTCAGACCCGGCCTCTCCCTCAAGGAGGTCGAGCAGTCCCTGATCGTCTGGACCCTGGCCCAGAACCAGGGCAACCGGACCCGTTCGGCCGAAGAGCTGGGCATCACCAGGAAGACTCTCCAGAACAAGATCAAGGAGTACGGCCTGGAGAGGGTCGGCCAGGAGAGCCAAGACCAGGACGACTAGCCGCCTGTTCGGGGGCCGGAGGCGGGCCTGCCGGCGATGACTCCAACCGGCCCGGGCAGTCCGACCTAGAGCCGGCCCCTGAGCCAGTACCAGACGTAGCCGTAGTACTCGTAAAGACTCATCTCGCTGTTGGCCAGTCCGGTCAGCGAGGGCAGCCAGGGGAAGCCGGTCTGGCCGTCGGCCGGGCTGAAGTCGGTCGGGGCGGCTATGGGCGATAGCCCAAGTTTATTAAAGATGGCCACGGCCCGGACCATGTGCCGGGCCGAGGTGACCAGGACAAAGGGGCCGGCAGGCAGTATTTTCTTGGTCTCAACCGCATTTTCATAGGTGTCCCGCGAAACTTCCTCGACCGTTATTTTATCCGGGTTAACGCCCATTATTTTTGCGGTCTCAGCCATCAGCACCGCGGCCGGGGTCTCCCCCTCGAGCCAGGTCCCCGAGGACATGATCAGGCGGGCCTCGGGCCTGGCCCGCCAGAGCCTGATCCCCTCCAGGGTCCGCTTCAGGGTGGCCTGGCCCAGCCGGGCGAAAGCGGGCTGGTTGGGCTGGTCGTTGATCCCCGCGGCCAGAACGACGACGGCGGCCAGGTCCCCGGGCAGCGTGGCCGGGTCGAGGAGCTGGTAGCGGCTCTCCAGGGGATGGGAGAGCCAGGCCGAGGTGGCCGGGAGCGATAAAAGGATGAGCAGGCCGGTGCCGGCCGCGGTCAGGATCCAGCCCAGGCGCCGGCGCTTGAGGCTCAGGATCAGCCCCAGGACCAGCAGGCCGCTGACCAGCCCCAGGGGCATGATCAGGACTCCGGCCAGTTTTTTCAGCCAGAAGAAGCTCACAGCCCGTGCTTGGCGTTGTGCCTGGCGACGCGGTCGGCCTTGAGGCGGGCGGCGCCGAAGAAGAGCTTCTGGCCCAGGCCCCAGGGCCGGCCGGTGTAGGCCCGGGCAAAGGCCAGGCCGTCGCGCCGGCCGAGCAGGCCCGAGGCGGCGCAGGTCAGCTCGGCGATGTCCTTGAGCCGGCCCCTGAAGCCCCATCTCGGCAGGGGCTTGAGGCGCTGGAGATCAACCAGATATAACATGGGCATTTGCTCATTATTATTCCAGAGGAAGTGGTGGAGGTTGAGGTCCTGGTGATAATAGCCGGCCCCGTGGAGCCGGGCGGCCAGGCCGGCCACCTGGCGGATCAGCGCCCGGCGGAGGGATATGGGCGCCTGTTTATAATGGGCGATAACCCATTTAGATAAGGGGGTCACCCCTTCCAGGGCCAGGGTCAGGCTGAAGGAGCGCTGGTCCTGGCCGCCCACGGCCACGGGAGTGAGAGTCTTGAGTCCCAGCCGGTCCAGGAGTAGGTAGTTCCGGACCTCGGCCCAGGCCCCGGCCGAACGGGGCTCAACGGCCGCCCGGCGGGCCTCTTCCCCTTCGAGACGCTGAATCCGCTTCAGGAAGACGGACACGGCGGCTCCTTCCCGGGTCAGCTCCAAGCGGCGGATGTCGCGCAGATCCTTGTTCCGCTTGATCTCCTGGCCGAGCCGGCAGGCGAAAGCCCCGGCCAGGCTGTCCAGGCCGGCCTCCCTGAGCGGGGCCTCCAGGTCGGGCCTGACCCAGACCCGGCCCTGGTCCAGCTCGCGCCAGCCGGCCTCAAGCACGGCTCCTCCGCCCGGGCAGCCGCTCGTAGATTCGGGTCAGCTCCGCGGCCATCCGCTCGGGTCGGAGCCAGTCGGCCTTGGCCGAGGCGGCCCGGGAGATCTCGGCCGCCCGGCCGGGATCTTCCAGGGCGGTCATGGCCTCGACCAGGCCCTCGACGTGACGAGGTCCGTTGAGGACAAAGCCGCTGCGGCCGTGGTCGACCACTTCCGAGGCCCCGTTCTGGGGCGTGGTCGCCGCGGGCAGGCCCAGGATGAGGGCCTCCAGGACCACCCGGGAGCAGGGATCGAAGAAGGTGGGCAGGGCCAGCAGGTCGGCCCCGAGCATGGGCGAGACCGGGGAGGTGACGTCGTCCAGCCACCTGATCCGGCGGCTGACCCCCTGGCGCGCCGCCTGGCGGAAGTACGGGCCGCCCTGGTCCCGGCCGACGACCATCAGCCGCCAGGCCTCGCGGCCCCTCTGCCCGGCCAGGTTGAGGGCCTCGATGACCACCTCCAGACCCTTGCGCTCGAAGTCGTGGCCGATAAAGAGCAGGACCCGCTCCCGGTCGCTCAGGCCCCACAGCCGCCGCTGCTCGGCCCGCCAGGCGGCCCGCTCCTCGGGCCGGGGCGGCTTCAGGTCCACGGCGTTGAAGACGACTTCCATTTTATCGGGCGAAAGCCCATAAAATGTTTCATAAGTCTTAGCGCTGGCCCGGCTGACCGGACAGACCAGGGCCTGGCCGGCCTGGATGATCCGGCGCTCCAGGTTGAGGAGGGCCTGGCGCTTGGCGTTGAAGCGGAGGGCCAGCCGCCGCCCGGCCCGGGCCAGGCCGGTGCGCGGCCGCTCGATGGCGGCCTGGAACAGGGCCGGCAGGCAGCCGGCCCGGGGCTGGTAGACGTCGCCTCCCAGGGCCGGGGTAATGGAGTGGACGACGTCGTAGTCGGCCCCCTGGACAAAGGCCCTGGCCCGCTCGGCGAAGCGGAGCAGGCCGCGCCGGCGGCTGACCGAGGGTCCGTCCAGGACGTGGAGCCAGTCGTGGCGGAGCGGGCTGCGGTTGGCCAGGACTTCCACCCGGTGGCCCAGGCCGGTCAGGGCCAGGCCCATTTCCAGGAGAGACCGTTCGGCACCGCCGCGGCGGGGGTCGAAGTTTTCGCTGATCAGCAGGATCCGCACGGCTAATCCCTGCGAAAGAGGAGGGCCTTCTCCGCCGGCCCGACGCCCGGACTGAAATTACCTTCCCGGGCCGGCCGGCCCGGCCCGCCGGAACCCTGGCCCAGGCTCAGAACCAGACCCTGGCCGTCCAGGGCCCGGGTCAGGCGGCCCTCCAGATCGTCCGGGGTCTCGGACCCGGCCCTGGCGGCCACCAGGAAAAAGCGGACCCCGTCTGATCTGACTAGAGGCAAGCGGCCCGTCGGCAGGAGGCGGCGGCGGAGACGGTGGGCAAGATCGGCTAACCGCGCGTCATCCATGGAACAGTCTCACCGTCCAGAGTTTAGGCCACTTGGCCGGTCGGGTCAATGCGCGGACACGAGGCGGCCGCGCCGGGCCATACTTGGAGATTTGACACCGCCCCGGCGAGCGAATAATCTTAGGTACCCCAATGCATTCGGTAACAAGGAGGCTGGAAATGGCGCTGGCGGACCGTCTCTCCCAGATCGCCCCCTCACCAACCCTGGCCATGGACGCCAAGGCCAAGGCCATGAAGGCCCAGGGCATCGACGTGGTCAGCTTCGGCGTGGGCGAGCCCGACTTTCTGACTCCGGAGCACATCTGCCGGGCGGCCGTCGAGGCCATCAAGGCCGGGGCCCACAAGTACACCGCGGCCGACGGCACGCCGGAGCTGAAGAAGGCGATCATCCGCAAGTTCGAGCGAGACGCCGGTCTGACATACGCCCCCGAGGAGATCGTGGCCACCTGCGGCGGCAAGCACGCCATTTTCGAGCTGGCCATGGCCACCCTGAACCAGGGCGACGAGGTTCTCATCCCCGCGCCCTACTGGGTTTCCTACCCGCCCATCGCCATCCTGGCCGGGGCCAGGCCGGTCATCCTGGAGACCACGGCCAGCAACGGCTTCAAGCTCGACCCGGACATTCTGGCCGCGGCGGTCACCCCCAGGACCAAGGCGGTGATCATCAACAACCCCTCAAATCCCACCGGGACCGTCTACACCAGGGCGGAGCTGGAGGCCCTGGCCGAGGTAGTCCTGGACAAGGGGTTGCTGATCTGGAGCGACGAGATTTACGAGAAGCTGGTCTTCGACGGCAACGAGAGCTACTGCCTGGCCTCGCTCCGGCCGGAGCTCAAGGACCGGGTCGTGGTCCTGAACGGTGTCTCCAAGACCTACGCCATGACCGGCTGGCGGATCGGCTACCTGGCCGGGCCCAGGGAAGTCGCCCGGGCCGTGGCCAAGATCCAGTCCCAGTCCACCTCGAACCCCTGCGCCGTGGCCCAGGCCGCGGCCGCGGCCGCCCTGGACGGGCCCGAGGAGGAACTGAGCCGGATGGTCGAGATCTTTGACCGGCGGCGCCGGCTCCTCCTGGAGTTGCTGGGCGGGCTCGATGTCGAGCTGGCCGAGCCTTTCGGCGCCTTCTACATTTTTCCCGACTTCTCGGCCTATCTCAAGGGCTCGATCAAGGATTCCACCTCCCTGGCCGAGCATCTCCTCGAAAAAGCCCACGTCGCCCTGGTGCCCGGCGCGGCCTTCGGCGCCGAGGGCTTTCTGCGTTTCTCTTACGCCACTTCGGAAGAGCGCATCCAGGAGGGCATGGCCAGGGTCAGGAAGACCCTGGCCCAACTCGACTGAGGCCGGCCGCTCAGCGCCCCATGGAGCGCTTGGAGGCTTTGAGCGGATTGAGCTTGATCTCGTCGATGTGGATCTTTTCCTTGACGTGGGTGGCCAGATTGCACCGGCCTAGCCGCCACTTGGCGGCCGGATCCATGTAGGAGGCGCAGTAGAGATCATCGTTGTACTCGACGATCCGCGCGCAACCCTGGCACTGCTCAACCGCCTCGTGACACGAGCCGCCGTTGTAGGAGCAGCCGGCCGGTTTCATGAAGCTGCATTCCTGGCCGACCCTGACCGTGGTGCACTGCATGACCTGAACTCCCTTTCCCGCGGGCCCTGGCCCGTCCGGTTACCTGTCGCAAGAATCTAGAAGGAGCTTTTAATAATCATCCGGCCCAAGCATGTCAAGAGAAAACCGGTCGACTTCATCACTCTTGCCTGGGCCAAGAGGGGATGGTAGATAGAGAATCAACAAAGCCGATCCCAAAGACAATGGCCCTGTATTCTTTTTGGAGGCGTGAAGTGGCCAAGACCAAGCCCCTGAGTTACACGCAGGTCAGAAAGACATTTGATCCGGATAAGCTCTGGTTTGAAACCACCGCCGACCTCGCGGCCGCCGGCCGGGCGGTTATGGGCCAGGAACGGGCCGTCGATTCCCTGGCCTTCGGCATCGGCATGGACGGCTCGGACTACAACGTCTACGTGGCCGGGCCCAGGGAGGCCGGCCGGGGTTACCTGACCCGGACCCTGATCGAGGCCCGGGCCAAGAAGGAGCCCCCGCCGCCCGACTGGGTCTACGTCCACAACTTCAAGGACCCCGATCGGCCGCGGGCCCTGCAGCTCAACCAGGGCCAGGCCGTCCAGTTCAAGCGCGACATGTCCGAGCTGATCGAGGAGGTCAAGAACGAGATCCCGGAGATATTCGAGTCCGAGGACTACTCAAACCGCCGCGACGAGCTGGTCAAGCGCTTCCAGGGCGAGCGGGGCAAGGTGCTCCAGGAGCTGGACGAGACGGTCAGGGGCCAGGGCTTCCTGCTCAACATGAGCCAGGTGGGCATGGTCATCATGCCGGCCAAGGAGGACAAGCCTCTGGAGGAGTCGGACCTGGCCCAGATGAGCGAGGAGGAGAAGCAGGCCCTCCGGGAAAAGTCCAACCAGCTCCAGACCGACATGGGCCAGGCCGTCCGGCGCATCCGCAAGATGGAGAAGGAACTCAGGGCCCAGCTCAAGGACCTGGACCGGCGGGTCGCCCTCTACGCCGTGGGCCACCTCATCGACGAGCTCCAGGAGAAGTACGGCCAGCAGAAGACGGTCCTGCAGTACCTCAAGGACGTCAAGGACGACATCATCCGCAACATCGACGACTTCAAGCAGCGGCCGGGCCAGCAGCAGGGTCCCTTCCCCATGGCCGCCCAGCAGGAGCCCAACCTGGCCCGCTACGAGGTCAACGTCCTGGTCAACAACTCCGAGCTCCAGGGCGCGCCGGTGATCGTGGCCAGCAACCCCTCCTACACCAACCTCTTCGGCTCCATGGAGCGCAAGGCCCAGTTCGGGGCCCTGTTCACCGACTTCACCATGATCCGGCCCGGCGCGCTCCACCAGGCCAACGGCGGCTACCTGATCATCAGAGTCCTGGACCTGCTCAAGTGGTGGCTCTCCTACGAGGCCCTCAAACGGGGGCTCCAGCACAAGGAGATCCGCATCGAGGATCCCTCGGAGATGATGGGCTTCATCATGACCGCGGGCATGAAGCCCGAGCCGATCCCGATGCGGGTCAAGGTCATCCTCATCGGCGACCCGATGTATTACCACCTCCTCTACACCTACGACGACGCCTTCGCCAAGCTGTTCAAGGTCAAGGCCCATCTGGGCGAGGAGACCGACCGCAAGATGGGTCCCATCCGCGAGTTCGTCTCCTTTGTCAAGGGCGTGGTCGAGGAGAACAAGCTGCGCCCCCTGGACAGGAGCGGCGTGGCCCGTCTGATCGACCGGGCGGCCAAGCTGGCCGGTCACCAGGACAAGCTGACCCTCAGGCTGGCCGAGGTGGCCGATCTGATCCGCGAGGCCAATTACTGGGCCGGCCAGAAGGGCGCCGAGACCATCAGCGCCGAGCACGTCCACCAGGCCGTCAACGCCAAGAACCGGCGCTGCAACCTCTACGAGGAGAAACTCCAGGAGGTCATCCTCAAGGACATCATCCACGTCCAGACCAAGGGCGAGGTCGTCGGCCAGGTCAACGGGCTGTCGGTCTACCTCCTGGGGGACTACGCCTTCGGCCGGCCCTCCCGGATCACGGCCAACATCAGCCTGGGCCGGGGCGGGACCGTCTCCATCGACCGCGAGTCCAAGATGAGCGGCTCGATCCACACCAAGGGCGTACTCATCTTGGAGGGCTACCTGAGGGGCATGTACGCCCGGGAGATGCCCCTGAGCCTGACCGCCAGCCTCTGCTTCGAGCAGAGCTACGGCATGGTCGACGGCGACTCGGCCTCCGGGGCCGAGCTCTACGCCATCCTCTCGGCCCTGTCCGATCTGCCCCTCAAGCAGGGCATCGCCTGCACCGGGGCCATCAGCCAGAAGGGCGAGCTCCAGGCCATCGGCGGGGTCAACCACAAGATCGAGGGCCACTTCGACGTCTGCCAGGCCCGGGGCCTGACCGGCGAGCAGGGCGTTGTCATCCCCAAGTCCAACATCCGCGACCTTATGGTCCGGACCGACATCGTCGAGGCGGTCAAGGCGGGCAAGTTCCACGTCTGGGGCGTGGACCACGTGGACAAGGCCATCGAGATCCTGACCGGCCTGCCGGCCGGCCAGAGGCGCAAGGACGGCACCTTCCCGCCCAACAGCGTCCACGGTCGGGTGGAGGCTCGGCTCAAGGCCATGGCCGAGAAGGCCAAGGCCCTGGCCGAGGAGGGCAAGAAGGGGCCCGAAGAAGAGCCTTCCTGCGCCGCCTGCGGCCAGTAGGCCGGGCCGAGGAATTGGCGGCCGGGGGCCCGCCCCGGCCGCTTCCTTTTCTTTGACCGCCCGGGCCGGCCGTGTCCCGGGACATTTCGCCCCGTCTGGAAAGAGCCGTGTTGGCCTGGCTGGGCCGGCCGGGTTGAGGGGCTTGACAGCCCTGCGGCCCGGTGGTAGCGGTACAAGACCAATCCGGCCTTTGCCCGGTCGAGCGGAAAGGCCGAGCGACCTTGGGCTCAAGGCCGGTCTTGTTTTTTACCAGCCCGACGACTCGCCAAGGGAGAGAAACATGAGTCCGCGCATCCTGAACTTCAACCCCGGTCCAGCCGCCCTGCCCCTGCCGGTCCTCGAGCAGGTCCAGGCCGAGCTCATGGATTTCCAGGGCACCGGCATGTCCATCATGGAGATCAGCCACCGCGCCAAGCAGTTCGACGAGGTCCTGGGCCAGACCCAGGAGAGGCTCAGGCGGCTGCTCGGATTGGGCCAGGAATACTCGATCCTGTTCATGCAGGGCGGGGCCTCGCTCCAGTTCGCCCTGGTGCCCATGAACCTGGCCGCCGTCGGCCGACCGGCTTACGTGGACACCGGCACCTGGTCGACCAAGGCCATCAAGGAGGCCGAGATCCTGGGGCTCAAGCCCCTGGTGGTCGCCTCCTCGGCCGACCGGGAGTTCACATACATCCCTAAAGGGTACAGCGTGCCCGACGACGCGGCCTACCTGCACGTCACCTCGAACAACACCATCCGGGGCACCCAGTTCACCTCGTTTCCCAAATGCGCCCCGCCCCTGATCGGGGACATGTCTTCGGACATCCTCTCCAAGCCCCTGGACGTCTCGCCCTTCGGCCTTATCTACGCCGGGGCCCAGAAGAACCTGGGCCCTTCCGGGGTGACCCTGGTCCTGATCAGGCAGGATATGCTCGCCCGGACGCCCAAGAATCTGCCGACCATGCTCCGCTACACCACCCAGGCCGAGAAGAACTCCCTGTACAACACGCCCTCGACCATGGGCATCTACATCGTCGGCCTGGTCCTCAAGTGGCTGGAGGAGGACGTGGGCGGCCTGGAGAAGATGGCCGCCGTCAACGCCGAGAAGGCCGGGAAGCTCTACGGCTTCATGGACCAGAGCGGCGGCTTCTACCGGCCCACGGCCGAGCCGGGCTCGCGCTCCCAGATGAACGTGACCTTCCGCCTGGCCGACGAGGGCCTGGAGGCCAAGTTCGTGGCCGAGGCGCTGGCGGCCGGACTGGCCGGCCTGAAGGGGCACCGCTCGGTGGGCGGCTGCCGGGCCTCGCTCTACAACGCCGTGAGCCTTAAGGCCGTGACCGCCCTGGTCGACTTCATGGCCGACTTCATGAAGCGGCGCGGCTGAGCCGGGGAGGAAGCGATGAAAGTACTAGTCGCCGACAGCATGTCACAGGTCGGCGTTGAGGTGCTCCAGGCGGCCGGCCTGGAGGTGGATGTCAAGACCGGGCTCAAGCCCGAGGAGCTCAAGGCCGTCATCAACGACTATGAGGGCCTGATCATCCGCTCGGCCACCAAGGTCACGGCCGATCTCCTGACCGCGGCCGGCCGGCTCAAGGTTGTGGCCCGGGCCGGGACCGGGGTGGACAACATCGACATCCCCGCGGCCACGGCCAAGGGGGTGGTGGTCATGAACACCCCCGGCCAGAACTCCAACGCCGCGGCCGAGCTGACCATCGGCCTGATCCTCAGCCTCAGCCGCAACATCCCCCAGGGAACGGCCAGCCTCAAGGCCTGCCAGTGGGAGAAGAAGGCCCTCATGGGCCGCGAGGTCAAGGGCAAGACCCTGGGCCTGATCGGCATCGGCAACATCGGCTCCATCGTCGCTGAGCTGGCCCGGGGCCTCAAGATGAAGGTCGTCGCCTTCGACCCCTTCATCAGCCAGGGCAAGGCCCGGGAAATGGGCCTGGAGCTGATCGAAGACCTGGACGAACTCCTGAGCCGGGCCGATTACGTGAGCCTCCACGTGCCCAAGACGGCCCAGACGGCGATGATGATCAACGCCGAGCGGATCGGGAAGATGAAGGACGGGGCCTTCCTCATCTGCGCCGCCAGGGGCGGCCTGGTCGACGAGGAAGCCCTGGGTCAGGCCCTGGGCGCGGGCAAGCTGGCCGGCGCGGCCCTGGACGTCTTCGCCACCGAGCCGCCGGGCGCCTGCCCCCTGCTGGAGTGCCGCAACTTCATCTGCACGCCCCACCTGGGCGCTTCGACCCAGGAGGCCCAGGTCAACGTCGCCCGGGCCGCGGCCGAGCAGGTGCGCGACTATCTCCTCAAGGGCGAGGCCCGCTTCGCCCTGAATAAGCCCCAGGGCGGCTGAGGGCCGGGGTCCGGCTAGACCGTTTCCTCCAGGGCCTGGGCCAGCATCTTCTCGGCCACGGCCTCGGTCTGGGCGCGGTAACTGCCCTCGGCCACGGCCCTACTGACCGCGGCCACCCTCTCGGCCCGCACCTCCGGGGCGGCGGCGACGGCTTCCTCAGCCAGCCGCATCTCCCGGGCGGCCTGGGACAGGGAGACGGTCGCCTCGGGCTGGGCCTGGCTGGCGGCCGGGGCCGGGGCGGAGGACCGCTCCCCGGGCCCCCTCGGCGGCGAGGCTTCGGCCGCCGGGGAGCCGTTGGCCGTCACCTGATCGAGCTTGACCATCATCACCGCCTCAGATGATCTCGTCCAGGCCGCCGCCCATGGACAGGCCGCGGGAAATGGCGTTCATGGTGCCCAGCTGGCCCAGGGAGTTGTAAAACCCGGAGTTGAGACCGAGGCTCTGGGATTCATACTTGACCTGGATGATGCTCGACTCGGCCAGCTGGCCGATGGCCAGGGCCTGGGCCTCGGACTCGGTCATGGGCTCTTCGCTGAGGCCCGAGCTCAGAGTGGTGCTCAGGCCGGCACCCTGGCTCTGGGCCTGGACGCTCAGCATGTTCATCCGGGTGTTGAGACCGGCCATTCCGCCGACGGTCATGGACATGACAACCTCCTTTTGGGCCGGGCGGTGAAGCCGCGGCCGGGTGACGCCGGGGAGAAGCTTCAGCCGGTTCAGGACCGGCCCAAAGGCCCCTGGCGATTGATGTGTTGGCTGCCCATCCGTGGCGTGTCTATCGGGCCCGGCATCCGGCCGGGCGCTGGTCGCGGCGGCTCAGGGGCCGCCCGGGGAGGCCGGTTGAGGGCCCGGCTGGGGGAGCCGGACCGGGTTCGAGAGCCTCCTCATGGTCCTTATCGGCCGCGGACGGAAATTCTTTAGACTTTTTTGGGGACCAAGCCAAAAATGTTGGCCGAGGATTCGTAATAGATTCGTCTGCAGATGTGTCTTCCTGCCGGTGGCCTCGGGAAAGCCGCGTTGGTTTTAGCAATTGTCAGTTTTCTTTTTGATTTTTGCTATTGTGCATAAAATAGCTTTCGCCCCGTCATGATTTCGGTGTAATAACGAAGCAAAGGTAGCCGATTCCTCCGCACCAATGATATCGCCGTTTTTTAGCAGTACGTGCGCCCGTTCCACCCATATTTTTGCTTCCTTCGGGGAATCGTGCCCGGAAAAACCTCCCTCTACCGTTGGGCTAGGCGGGCCCCCCGGTCGCCTGAACCATAATGCGGATAGTCGCCGTGCGGCATCCCCTGCCTCTGCAACTTCTCGCGGGGGTATTCGCAACTCGTGCCCGTGCATGATCTTGTCTCTATTCTTCCAAGCTCTATCGAATAACCTCTTGGCTTCTGTCTTTTTTAACGGAAGATTTTTAGGAGTATCAATTTTGTGGTAGTTATTATAATAATAGCCAATCATGTTTTTCGCCGGCATATTGCTGTATTTTTCCCCAAAAAATTCATATATAATATTGCGCAGCAACGATTCTACTGCGAGAGCAAAATTGGCAACAGCAAGTCTATAATTTGCTCTTTCAAGGGCGTCTTCGCCTTCGAAGATTAGTTCCATGAAAAACGGCACTTCCCAATTGAGATTTAAGTGATGAATGAAATCGGCATACCAATTTGTAGATTTTAAGTAGGGATGAGTGAACAGCCCCTGGTTAAGTGAGCTTGAAGAATAGAAGTCAATTTTGTTTGACCCTACAGGTAACAATCCCTCAAAATGGCAAAATATATCAGCAGGCGCTATTGGCCTAAACCAAAACTCATTAGTTTTAAATCTATATAAAGATATAAATTTATTTATAGCAGTGAGTGCAAATTCCAGTCGCATCTTCTTTTCTCGAAAATAAAGGTCATCTACTTTAGATCTGCTCAAAACCTCATCAAACAGCCAAATAAGTATGGCCTCGGTGAGTCCGGTGACACCTGAATTGTCAAGTTTTATTTGGTGTCTAGGGGACATCTCTATCATGCTTAGCATAGTCAGTCTGGGACTTGGCTGTTTACGGGTCAATAACCTCAACATCCATTTTCTTCCACCAATGGAGAAATTATAAACTGTGTCGTCCATGAATATACGATATGGCAAAATAATCTGCCAGGCAAATCCCCTAAACATTAGCCTTTCACTGGCGTCTATGGCCACCTCGCCTCCTCTGGATATTTTCTTAGATCCACTTATTATAATTCAATGATAGCATGACACTGGATGGCAATGTAAAAAATATCTTGGGAAGGGCTTGCTCTGGGCGGCGGGGCGAGAGTGAGCCAAACAAAGGCCGAAGAAGGCCAGTTTGGGGTTCCGGCACCTGGGCCGGAGCAAGATCCCCCTCACCCATGAACAACGTATTTGATGACTACAGCCTAGTCCGACTTGAGCAGCCCCTTGAGACGCGACTTATGGGGCGGCTCCGGCTGATCCTTCTCCTCCACGGGCTGAGGGGCGGGCTGCTCTTTGACCGCTCCGGCCTAGGCCCCCTTGGTGGGCTACTGGTTCGCCTTCTTCTTGGGCGCCAGCGGCGACTGCTTGAGGATCTGGTCCAGGGGCGAGGCCGGCTTCTTTTGCGCCTCGGCCTGACCTTCTTGGCCTTCCTGCTTCTTCTTGGGGGCTAGTTGCTGCTCCAGCAGCTTGCCCGCGTCTTTCTGGAGCTTCTTCTGGGCGTATTCGGCCAGGACCTTCTCGTCCAGGCCGACCTTGAGCTTGTCCAGGGAGCCGCCCAGCTTGAGCGGGACGATGTAGTTGCCCTTGTCGTCCTTGGGGGTCAGGGAGAGAATCTTCTTGGCCAGGTCGCTCTTGACGTACTTGGGGTCCAGCCTCAGATCGGCGCCCAGGTCGGTCTGGCCGTCCAGGCCGACCTTGCCGGCCATCTTCAGCGGCGAGCCGGGTCTGGTCAGGGCCGTCTTGACGTCGACCAGACCCTGGCGGACGTCGAAATCTCCGTTCCAGGAGTCGAACTTGAAGTCGTCGAAGCCCTCTACGCCCAGGTACTTGCCCACGTCGGAGAGATGGGGGTTGCCCTTGAGCGAGCCGCCGGTCAGGTTGGTCTTGATCTTGGCCTCGAGGTTCTTCTTGAAGTTGGGCCAGGTCATCCCCGCCCCGTCGAACTTGGCCTCCAGGAAGCCGACCCCGGCGAACTTGCCCACCTGGCCGCTCAGGAGCGAATCGGCCACCGGCCCGACCTCGGCCTTGGCCAGGCTGATCAGGCCCTGGTAGTCGTAGCCCTTCTTGTTGAGGTCCAGCCGCAGGTTGGCCGCCACGGTCCCGGCCGGCCAGAGGGCTCCGGCGAAGCGCTGGATGGTCAGAACGTTGTCCTTGAACTCGTAAGTGGCCACGAAGTCCTTCATCTTTACTAATTTGTACTGGACCTGATCGATGTTCATCTGGCCCCTGGCCGCCAGGGGCGCCCGGACCGGATCGGGCTCGCCGGGCGGGGACTTGGGCTCCGTCTGGCCCTCCTTTTTCTCCCCCTTCTTCTCGGCCGGTTCCTTGGGCAGGAGCTGATCCAGGTTGGCCTTGTCGGCCTTGATGTTGACCACCAGGTCGGGTTTGGTGGTCAGGTTGGTCGCCTGGCCGGTCAGGTTGAAATTGGTCTCCTTGACCCGGCCGGTCAGGGCCAGGCTCTTGAGGTCCTGGCCGGCCACTTGCAGCCGGCCGGCCAGGCTGACCTCGCCGGGCAACTGGGGTCCCGAGAGCTGCACCCCGATGAGCTCCATCTGGCCGTTCAGGTTGACGCTCTGGGGCTTACTCGGGTCGCCGCTGACCTTGAGCGAGCCGTCCAGGCGGCCGGCCATCTTGAGCGGCGGCGGCGTGGGGGCGAGCTGGCTAAGCTGGCCCAGATCGGCCCACAGGCGGGTGAGGGTCAGATCCAGCCGGGTCTGGGAGAGGGCGCCCGCGGCGGCCAGCTTGAGCCCCGGCCCGGCCAGGTTGAAGCGGGCCAGCTGGAGCTGGCCCTTGGCCAGGCCGTAGTCTCCGGCCGCGTCCAGGTTCAGGTCCAGGGGCGGCAGGGCTTCCTGGCCGGGCACTTTCAGCCCCACGGTCTTGATCTGGCCCTCGAAGCCCAGCTTCTGGACCAGGTCGGCCGACTTGAGCCTGATCTTGGCCTCGACCTGGCCGCCGGGCGGGCTGACCTCCAGGGCGGCCAGGAGCGGCTTGAGCGAATCGAGGCTCTGCTGGGGCAGGTCAATGGCCAGGTCCAGGTCCTTGGCCGAGGCTTTGCCAGCAATTTTGACCTGGCTCTGGCCCAGCTTCAGGCCCAGGGTGGTTATGTCGGCCCGGCCGGCCTTGGTGTCGGCGGTCAGATCGAAGTCGAGGCCCAGGTTGAGGTCCTGGAGCTGCTTCTTGGCCTTGGCCAGGGCCAGGCCCAGGCCCAGGCCCTCCAGGGAGAGGCTGCCCTTGGCCGCGTACTTGTCCTGGCCCTTGAGATCGAGGTTGACCAGGGTCGAGAACTTGCCCCGGTCGATCTTGAATCCGCCCGGGGCCGGGGCCAGGGCGGCCAGGCTGGCCAGGTCCGGCGTCTGGATCTGGAGCTTGAGCTGGCCGGTCAGATTCTTGGGCGAGGGTTCCCCGGCGCTGGCCAGGTCGAAATCCAGGGACAGATCCAGGTCCTTGAAGGACTTCTTGGTCCCGGGCAGGCCCGCGCTCAGGCCCTTGCCGGCCAGGTTCCCCTTGGCCGCCACCGGTTGTTGGTTCTTGAGCTGGAGATCCATTACCGCCGAGACGGTTCCCCCCTTGACCTGGACCCCGGCCTCGGCCGGGACCAGGCCGGCCAGGGAGGCCAGATCAAAGGGCTGGAGAGTCAGCTTGACCTGGCCGCTCAGGTCCTTGGGCGAGAGCCGGCCCTCCAGGCCGATGGGGGCGCCGTTGGCCTTGAGGTCCAGGCTGAAGGGAAAGGGCTGGTCCAGGGAGATGTCCCTGGCCTTCAGGTTGATGGCCTCCAGTTTGAGCTTCTGGCCGGTCTTCTGGTCCAGGAACTCGACCCGGCCGTCCTGGAGGTTGACCCGGGAGACGGCCAGGCTGAGCTCCTCCTTTTTCTTTTCGGCCGGCCCGGCCGGGGGCTGGGCCTCCTTCTTCTCGGCCGGCTGGCCCCTGAAGCGCTCCTCCAGGTCGTGGAAGTTGAAGCGGCCCTGCTTGTCCTTGATGACTACGATGGTCGGCTTGACCAGGCTCAGCTCGCTGATCTTGAGCTTCATCGACAGCAGGGCCAGGAGGTCGTAGTTGAGGACCAGGGACTGGCAGGCGATGAAGGGCTCCCGGCCGAAGGCCGGATCGTCCTTGAGGCTGAAGTCGTGGACGGCCAGGCCGCTGAAGAGGGAGAACTCCAGCCGGCCCAGGGAGACCTCCCGCTTCAGTTCGGCGGTCAGGCGGGGCTCGACCAGAGCCCTGAGCCTCTCCGGGGTGAAGTAGAACTTGGTGAAGGCGAACAGGCCGGCCACCAGGACGACGAGTACGGCCAGCACGATCAAGGGGATACGGAGCCATTTCATTTCCGTGTCTCCTTCTGGGGAGCCAATCATGTCGGGAATTGGACAAATTCATTATACACCCGCCACCCCGACCCGCTACCTGGCCCCCGACCGGGCCGCTTTGGTCCGCCCCCCTGGCCGGCGGCCTTGGACCTGAGGAAATCTTGGGGCGATCTTTGCGCTCCCGCCGCCTTGACAAGGCCGGAGGCCGTTCTTAGCTTCGAAAACGAGCGAAGCATCGCCCCGAGGAGCTCAGTGTGACCGAGAGCCAGGAGAAAAAAGTTCTGGTCGAGGAAGAGGGCCGGCCGGATTTGGACCAGAGTCAGAATGTCAAGGCGGCCCCGCCGCCGGAGGAGCCCGATCCCCAGACGGTCATCGCCGCCCTCAACGACCAGGTGCTCAGACTGCACGCCGAGTTGGATAACTATCGCAAGAGAACCGAGCGCGAGATGGCCGGCTTCAGGAAGTACGCCCAGGAGGCCCTGGTCAGGGAGCTGCTGCCCCACCTGGACAACCTGGAGCGGGCCCTGGAGCACGGCCGCCAGGAGAATCCGGACGATCCCCTCCTGGCCGGGGTGGAGCTGACCCTCAAGGGCCTGGTGGATTCCCTGGCCAAGTTCGGGGTCAGCGTGGTCGAGGCCGTGGACCAGTCCTTCGACCCCAGCCTGCACGAAGCGATCATGCAGCAAGTCGACGCCGACAAGGAAGAGAACACCGTCCTGGCTGTGACCCAGAAAGGCTACATGCTTCACGACCGGCTGGTCAGACCGGCCATGGTCATAGTCTCCAAGCGACCCGCCGCTGAGGAAGAGGTTGAGGGCCCAGCGGAAGTTTAAGGAGGTTCGATAAATGTCCAAAGTCATCGGCATCGACCTGGGCACGACCAACTCCTGCGTTGCCGTGATGGAAGGTGGCGAGCCCAAGGTCATCGCCAACCAGGAAGGCGCCCGGACCACTCCCTCGATGGTCGCCTTCACCGACAAGGGCGAGCGGCTGGTCGGGCAGGTGGCCAAGCGTCAGGCCGTCACCAACCCGAGCAACACCATCTTCGCCGTCAAGAGGCTCATCGGCCGCAAGTACGACTCCAACGAGGTCCGCCAGGACGTCGGCATCCTGCCCTACAAGATCGTCAAGGCCTCCAACGGCGACGCCCACGTCGAGGTCAGGGGCAGCGTCATGTCCCCGGCCGAGATCAGCTCCTTCATCCTGACCAAGATGAAGCAGACGGCCGAGGACTACCTGGGCGAGAAGGTCACCCAGGCGGTCATCACCGTGCCGGCCTACTTCAACGACTCCCAGCGCCAGGCCACCAAGGACGCCGGCCGGATCGCCGGCCTGGAGGTCCTGCGTATCATCAACGAGCCCACCGCGGCCTCCCTGGCCTACGGCCTGGACAAGAAGATCGACCAGAAGATCGCCGTCTTCGACCTGGGCGGCGGCACCTTTGACATCTCCATCCTGGAGATCGGCGAGGGCGTCTTCGAGGTCAAGGCCACCAACGGCGACACCCACCTGGGCGGCGAGGACTTTGACCTGCGGGTGGTCGACTGGCTGGCCGACGAGTTCAAGAAGGACCAGGGCATCGACATCCGCAGCGACAAGATGGCCCTCCAGCGCCTCAAGGAAGCGGCCGAAAAAGCCAAGATGGAGCTCTCCGGGGCCATGGAGACGGACATCAACCTGCCCTTCATCACCGCCGACGCCTCCGGCCCCAAGCACCTCAACATCAAGCTGACCCGGGCCAAGCTGGAGGCCCTGGTCGACGACCTGATCACCAAGGTCCAGGGTCCCTGCCGGACCGCCCTCAAGGACGCCGGCCTCGCGCCCAAGGACATCGACGAAGTCATCCTGGTCGGGGGCATGACCCGCATGCCCAAGGTCCAGGAGACGGTCAAGGCCCTCTTCGACCGGGAGCCCCACAAGGGCGTCAACCCCGACGAGGTCGTGGCCGTGGGGGCGGCCATCCAGGCCGGCGTGCTCAAGGGCGACGTCAAGGACGTCCTCCTTCTGGACGTCACTCCCCTCTCCCTGGGCATCGAGACCCTGGGCGGGGTCATGACCAAGCTGATCGAGAAGAACACGACCATCCCCACCCGCCGCTCCCAGATCTTCTCCACGGCCACGGACAGCCAGCCGGCCGTGTCCATCCACGTCCTGCAGGGCGAGCGGGAGATGGCGGCCAACAACAAGACCATGGGCCGTTTCGACCTGGTCGGCATCCCGCCGGCGCCCAGGGGCGTGCCCCAGATCGAGGTCACCTTCGACATCGACGCCAACGGCATCGTTCACGTCTCGGCCAAGGACCTGGCCACCAGCAAAGAGCAGTCCATCAGGATCACCGCCTCCTCGGGCCTGTCCAAGGAGGAGATCGAGAAGCTGGTCAGGGACGCCGAGTCCCACGCCGAGGAGGACAAGCGCAAGCGCGAACTGGTCGAGGCCCGCAACCACGCCGACAGCATGGCCTACCAGGTCGAGAAGTCGATGAAGGAGGCCGGCGACAGCCTCGAGGCCGATCTCAAGTCCGATCTGGAGGCCAAGATCGCCAGCCTCAGGGAGACGATCAACGGCGAGGACACGGCCGAGATCAAGCGCCAGACCGAGGAACTGACCCAGGCCTCCCACAAGCTGGCCGAGGCCATGTACAAGCGGGCCGCCGAAGCCAAGCAGGCGGAGGGCGGCCAGGCCGGCCCCCAGCCGGGCCAGTCCGCGGCCCAGGGCGGCTCTGATGAGGACGTGGTCGAGGCCGACTACGAGGAAGTCAAGGACAACTGATTACCAGGACTCTGCGGGGTCCTGATCGCATAAACCCCTCCGGCCGTCAGGCCGGAGGGGTTTTCCGTTTCCGGGGCCCGAGGCTCCGGGGCGGGCCCAAGGCAGCGCTTCCGGCTAAGCCTCCCGTTGACCCCTGGCCCCGGCTCCTGCTACGATGATTATCAGTTTCACCCTGCCCAGTTCGAGGAGAAAGAGACATGATCAAGATCAGGCGGGCGCTCCTGAGCGTCTCGGACAAGGAAGGTCTGGTTGAGCTGGCCAGGGAGCTGGCCGGGTTCGAGGTGGAGCTCATCTCCACCGGCGGCACGGCCAGGACTCTCAAGGAGGCCGGAATCAAGGTCGTCGACGTCAGCCAGGTGACCGGCTTCCCGGAGATGCTCGACGGCCGGGTCAAGACGCTCCATCCCAAGATCCACGGCGGCATCCTGGCCCGGCGCGACCTGGAGAGCCATCTGGCCCAGCTTACCCAGGCCGAGATCAAACCCATCGACCTGGTGGCGGTCAACCTCTACCCCTTCCGGGAGACCGTGGCCGACCGGGCCTGCACCCTGGAGCGGGCCATCGAGAACATCGACATCGGCGGCCCCTGCCTCATCAGGGCCGCGGCCAAGAACTTCGCCGGGGTGGTAATCGTAATCGACCCGACCGACTACGGCCGGGTGATCAAGGAGATGAAGGCCAGCGGCGGCCAGGTCAGCCGCCGGACCCGCTGGCTCCTGGCCAAGAAGGCCTTCATCATGACCAGCAACTACGACAAGGCCATCTCCGAGAACCTGCCCCGCTGGGACGAGGAGGAGGGCTGCTGATGAAGGTCCTGGTCATCGGCGGCGGCGGCCGCGAGCACGCCATGGTCTGGAAACTGGCTCAGTCGCCCCGGGTCAAGGAGATCATCTGCGCCCCGGGCAACGGCGGCATCGGCCAGCAGGCCCGGCTGGCCCAGGTCAAGGCCAACGATCTGGACGGCCTGTGCGAACTGGCCAGGAAGGAGGCGGTCGACCTGACCGTGGTCGGCCCGGAGGAGCCGCTCTGCCTGGGCCTGGTGGACCGCTTCACCGCTCTGGGTCTGAAGGTCTTCGGCCCGGGTCAGGCCGGGGCCGAGCTGGAGGGCTCCAAGGTCTGGGCCAAGGAGTTCATGGCCCGCCACGGCATCCCGACCGCTCCCTTCGCCGTCTTCGACGACCCGGACAAGGCCCGTCTCTACCTCAAGGTCCGGCCCGGGCCGGTGGTGATCAAGGCCGACGGCCTGGCCGCGGGCAAGGGCGTCTTCGTCTGCGGCGGCCTCGAGGAGGCCCTGGCCGCGGTGGATCAGATCATGGTCCAGCAGGCCTTCGGCCCGGCCGGGGCCAGAATCCTCATCGAGGACCGGCTCCGGGGCGAGGAGGCCTCCTTCATCGTCCTCACCGACGGCCAGCGCGTCCTGCCTCTGCCCAGCACCCAGGACCACAAGGCCGCCCTTGACGGCGACCGGGGGCCCAACACCGGGGGCATGGGCGCCTATTCGCCGGCCCCGGTGGTCGACGCGGTCATGCACCGGCGGATCATGGACCAGGTCATCCGGCCGACCGTGGCCGGGCTGGCCAGCGAGGGCCGGCCCTATCGCGGCTTCCTCTACGCCGGGCTGATGATCACCCCCGAGGGTCCCCAGGTCCTGGAGTTCAACTGCCGCCTGGGCGATCCCGAGGCCCAGCCGATCCTGATCCGCCTCAGGAGCGACTTCCTGGACCTCATCGAGGCCGCGGCCGAGGGCCGGCTGGATCAGGTCGAGCCCCGCTGGGACGAGCGGGCTTCGGCCTGCGTGGTCATGGCCTCGGCCGGCTACCCGGGCGCCTACGAGAAGGACAAGCGGATCAAGGGCCTGGACAAGGCGGCCGGCCTGGAGGACGTGGTCGTCTTCCACGCCGGCACCAGGGCCGAGGGCAACAAGATCTTCACCGCCGGCGGCCGGGTCCTGGGCGTGACCGCCCTGGGCCGCGACATCGGCCGGGCCGTGGCCAGGGCCTACGAGGCCGTCGAGCAGATCAGCTGGGACGGGCTCCACTTCCGGCGGGACATCGGGACCAGGGCGGTCAAGCGACCCCGGGTGGGCCTGGTTCTGGGCTCGGATTCGGACTGGCCGACCATGCAGGCCTGCGCCGACAAGCTCAAGGACCTGGGCCTGACCTGCGAGGTCCGGGTCATCTCGGCCCACCGCACCCCGGAGGAGGCGGCCGCCTTCGCCCGTTCGGCCAGGGTCCGCGGCCTCAAGGTCCTCATCGCTGCGGCCGGCGGCGCGGCCCATCTGGCCGGGAGCCTGGCCGCCCAGACCATCCTCCCGGTCATCGGCGTGCCCCTGACGGCCACCTCGACCGCCGGCCTGGACGCCCTCCTGGCCACGGTCCAGATGCCGCCCGGCGTGCCCGTGGCCACGGTGGCCCTGGACAAGTGGGGGGCGATCAACGCCGCGGTCCTGGCCGCCCAGATCTGCGCCCTGAGCGACGAGGACCTGGCCGCCCGCCTGGCCGAAGAGAAGGACAAGATGAAGGCCAAGGTCAAGGCCGGGGAGGAGAGGATCACCTCTTGAACCAGGGCCTGGTCCGGCCGGCCGACTCGGAGTCCGTAGCCCTGGCCGTGGAGATAATGCGCCGGGGCGGGGTGATCGCCTTTGCCACCGAAACCCTCTACGGCCTGGGCGGTTCGGGCCTGAGCGAGGCGGCGGTCGCCCGGGTCTTTCGGATCAAGGGCCGGGGCCGGGAGAAACCCCTGCCCCTGATCGTGGCCGACCTGGAGGCGGCCGAGGCCGCGGCCGAACTGGGTCCCCTGGGCCGCCGGCTGGCCCGGCGCTTCTGGCCCGGCCCCCTGACCCTCATTCTCAAGGCCAGGTTGCCATTTCCGGCCGGGGTGGCCCGGGAGGGCAAGATCGCTCTGCGGGTCAGCTCCCATTCCCTGGCCAGGGAGCTGGCCGCCCGCCTGGCCGCCCCCCTGATCGCCACCAGCGCCAATCTGACCGGCCGGCCGGCGCCCCTGGAGGCCGGGGCGGCGGCCCTGGCCCTGGCCCACGATCCCCCCGACCTGATCCTCGACGCCGGCCCCTCGCCCGGCGGGCCCGGCTCGACGGTCCTGGACCTGACCGCCCGCCCGCCCCGGATCGTCAGGCCGGGCGCCGTGGACCCTGAGGAATTGAGGAGCTTTCTTGGATAAATCAAGGGGGTGACCCGGGTCACCCCCTTCCGCCTGAACCTGGCAGGCGCCTGAAGACTGAACCGTCCGGCAGGAGAATCGAGCCTACTTGGGTCCGTAGGCGGCGAAAATCTCCTCCAGCCCTTGCGGCCGTTCCATGAAGGCGCCGCAATTGGGGCAGACGACACGTTGATCGTCCACGCCAGCCAGCCGTGTTTCCTTGGCCCCGCAGTTGGGGCAACCGTAGTCGTAGAGTGGCACCTTCATAACCCCCTTGCCGGGGCGTGACCTCAAGGCCGCCTGTTTACCCCGGCTTCAAGCCGCATTCCGGCGGCCCTGCCTTAGGCAGGAGCAAGCTGCGTGCCATGATTACGGCTGGGTGGCGCCAAAAAATATCACTGTTTATCAGACTGTTATAAGGAAAGAATAGCCGGATCTGGTTCGAGTCGGACCGGTATGGGGCATATCGCCCCATCTAGTGGATTCTTTTGAACCATCAAGGCCTTTCGAGCAGCCCCAGGCAGCGGGCCGTCTGGTCGCGCTCCTGGTGGGCGGTCAGGTCGAAGTGGAGCGGGGTGATGGAGATCAGGCCCTCGGCCAGGGCGGCCTGGTCGGAGAGGGGCTCGAAGGGCTGGCGGTAGACCTCCTCGTCCTGCCAGAAGTAGAGGTTGCCCCGGGGGTCGTGGCGTTCGATGAAGCGCTCCAGGGGCGGAGTCTTGGCTTGGCAAGTCAGGCGGCAGAGGTCCAGGGACAGGTCGGACCTGGCCGGGATGTTGACGTTGAGGGCCAGGCCGGGCGGCAGGGGCCGGGCGGCCAGCCGCTCGATCAGCTGGCCGGCCAGCCGGGCGGCCGGACCGAAGTCGGGCCTGATATCGCGGCTGTCCAGGCTGAGAGCCAGGGCCGGCAGGCCGAGCATGGCCGCCTCCCTGGCCGCGGCCACGGTGCCGGAGTAGAAGAGGTTCAGGCCGGTGTTGGCCCCGCGGTTGATCCCGGCGACGACCATTTCCGGCCGGCGATCGGCCAGCAGTTCCCAGACGGCCAGCTTGACGCAGTCGGCCGGCGTGCCGCTGATGGCCCAGCCCTTGAAGCCGCGCCTGTTCGAGACGGGGCGGGCCTTGATCGGCTCGACGAGGGTGATGGCCTGGCTGACGCCCGACTGCTCGACCTCGGGGGCGACCAGGCTGATCTCGTGCCCCTCGGCCAGGACCACGGCCAGGGCCGTCAGCCCGGGAGCCGGATAGCCGTCGTCATTGGTCAGGAGCAGGCGCACGGCGATCAGGCTAAAACGGCCCCGGACGGCTGTCAAGCCGGCCGGCCCAGAGGCCCCCCCAACGGTGCGGCCTTGACACGGACACGCTTACTGTCTAATGATACCAAGATTATGGTCATCATCGATGGCCACAGCCACGCCTACCCACCCGAGGACCTGCCCAAGCTGGCCGGCCGGCTGGCTTTTCTGGACGGCTCCCTGCCGGCCGAAAGCCCCCACCGCTGGAAGCTCCAACTGAAGGGCGACCTGGCCTCGCTCATCGCCGCCGAGGCCGCGGCCGGAGTGGACCGCTTCGTCCTCCTGCCCGTGGCCACCAGGCCGGAGCGGGTCTCGGAACTGAACCACTGGGTTGCCCTGGCCGCCGGCCGGACGGAGGCCATCATTCCCTTCGCCGGCCTGCACCCCTTCTCGGCCAATCCGGCCGCTGACCTGGCCGAGGCCCTGGTCCTGGGGCTTAAAGGAGTCAAGCTCCACTCCCTCCTGCAGCGCTTCCAGCTCTTGTGCCCCGAGTCGCTCTCCCTGGCCGCGGCCGTAGAGGCGGCCGGGCTGCCCCTGCTCCTGGACACCCTCCACGGGCCTGGCCTGATAAAAGCCAAGCCCCACCTGGCCGCCTTCGAGGGCGAGTTCGGCCCCTTCGCCACCACCCCGGCCCAGATCGCCGAGCTGGCCCGCCGCCGGCCCGGCCTGAGCATCATCGCCGCCCACATGGGCTGCCTCTACGGCTGGGACCAGGTCGACCCGCTCCTGGAGCTGGACAACGTCTACTTCGATCTGGCCTATGTCGATCAGCTCCTGGAGCCGGCCCAGGCCCTGGAACTGATCGAGCGCCGCGGGATCGAGCGGGTCATCTGGGGAACCGACTCCCCCTGGCGAGACATCCCTCATGCCCTGGCCTGGCTCGATCGGCTGGGCCTGGGGGCCGAAGACAAGAGCCTCGTCGCCGGGGGCAACCTGGCCCGGCTGCTGGACCTCTGAAGCGTCTTTACAGCTCGCTCCCGGAGCGGTAAATTTATGATTGGAGCGACGGTTAGTCTTGCTCTTTTTATCCCGGGGGCCGGATATGCCCAGGCGAGCCAGAGCCAGATCGTCCGCGCCCAAGGATAGACGGCCTTCGCCTGAAGGCCCCTTCCACAACCCCTTCCTGGGCCGGGCCAGCGAGCTGAAGGAGCTGATCAGCCGGCCCCAGCCGCCCCCCGCCCGCCCGGCCCGGCCGTCGCCCGTGTCCGAGGCGGACCTCTTCCGGGCCCACGTGGCCGACGTCAAACCCCTCAAGCGCAGCCGCGAGACGGCCCTGCCCTCGGCCCGGCCCGAGCCCCTGCCCGCCGTTGACGAAGACCTGGAGGCCCTGGCCGAGCTGGAGGACCTCGTCTCCGGCTTCAAGCCCCTGGACGTCAGGGACACCGACGAGTACGTCGAGGGCGCCCGGCCCGGTCTCAATCCCGAGATACTGAGGCGGCTGAGGGATGGTCTCTATCCCATCAACGGACACCTAGACCTCCACGGCTTCAACCTCGGCCAGGCCCGGGAGCGGGTGGGCCGGTTCCTGGTCGAGTCGCGGCGGCGGGGCCTGAGGGGGGTGCTCATCGTCCACGGCCGGGGCCTGAGCTCGCCCCAGGGCCAGCCGGTGCTCAAGCCCCATCTGGTCAGCTGGCTCAGCCGCACCGGCCTGAGCAAGCAGGTGCTGGCCTTTGCCACGGCCAGGCCCTACGACGGCGGGGCCGGCGCGCTTTACGTCCTGCTGAGGCGCTGACCGGGGCGGCCCCAGCACCGGCCAGCCGCGATCAGGCAACCACGTTACGGCTTGGGGTTGACCTGACCATCCAGGCTGTCAGGTATGGCGGCCATGACCGGGCGAGGGGCGAGCGGGGCTTCCTGAAAATGGCCACGGCCATGAACCTGCCGGCGGGAGCGCCGGTTTATCATTCCATCATCCTCCATCGGAACCGGGCGGCGCCGGTTCAGCTTGAGAACAGGTCCGTCAACCCGAATCTGGCCCCCGAGTATTTAAAGCAGGATTTCACGGCCCTAACCCCCCGTCATTATCTGCTCGGCCTGGCCCCGGAGACCGAGGTGGAGCACGTCATCGAGGCGGTCATGCCTGATGAGCAGACCCGGGTCCTTTTGGACATGGAGGCCGGCGATCCGTGTCGCGTCCTGAACCGCCGGACCTGGACCTATGACCTGGTCGCCACCAAGAGCCGGTTTACCCACCCCGCCTCCCGCCACCGGCTGGGCAGTCGGTTCAAACCTTCGGCGGCCCACCAGTCCGGGCTGGTATGAGTCGGCTGTCGCTGAGGAAGACTCCCCAAGGGGCCAGTTCCCAGGGAGGGAATCGATCACCTTGGAACTCGCCGGGGAACCACCTCCGCTGGCGGACCTAGTCCGCCGATCGGCGTTCCTCGATCACGAGCGGGCTATCTAATAGTTTCGCGCAGATTCGCTCAAGGAAAAGAAAAGAGGGCGGCGAACTGTCTCGCCACCCCTTGAATCACCCGGCAGGACCCAGCTTCAGGCGTTCGGGATGGGCTGAAGGACTTGAACTCCAATGGCCTTGAAAAGGTGACCCTGGGAGACATAGAAGGAACCGGCGGCCAAGCCCTGGCCAGCCGGTCAGAACTTATTACCTGCCTCGAGCGAGATGACCTTTCTTGCGGTCGAGTCGCCGCCAAGCAGGTCCGACTTCCTGAGGCCCATCTTCTTGATCCGGGCGGCCAGCGTCGTCGGCCTCAGGCCGATGAGCTCCGCCGCTCCTCCGGGACCATAGATCTTCCCGTTGCTTTTGAACAAAGCGGCCCTGATGTTATCGCGCTCCCGCCGCCTCATTTCTTCCTCGTGAAGAACCTCCAGGTTCGTCTCTAGCCGGGTGGCTCTGTCGAATTGGCCCGATTGGCTGGCCCTGACTCGCCCCCTGGGCAGGTTAAAGTGCAAGGTCCCGGAGCGCGAAGTGATTACCGCCCGTTCGATGACGTTCTGCAACTCGCGGACGTTGCCCGGCCAGTCGTAGCTCTGCAAATCAAGGAGGTGGGCCTCGGTCAATCTGGGCAGCGGGCGGTTCATCTTGGTCGAGACTTGCTTCAAGAACTGCCCGGCCAGCAGGGGGATATCCTCTCTCCGCCGGCGAAGGGGGGCGATCTCAATAGGGAAAACGTTGAGCCGGTAGTAGAGGTCCTGGCGGAACTGTCTCTCTTCGACCTCCTGTTTCAGGTTCCGGTTGGTCGCGGCTATGATCCGTACGTCCACCTGGCGCGTGACCTCCTCACCGACGCGCTCGTAGTGTCCATCCTGCAAGACTCGCAGAAGTTTTCCCTGAAGTTCCAATGGGATCTCGCCTACCTCATCGAGGAAGAGGGTCCCTCCGTCGGCGGCCTCAAACCGGCCGGCCCGGTCCTTTATCGCGCCGGTGAAGGCTCCCTTGACGTGCCCGAAAAACTCGCTCTCATAGAGTTCCTTGGGGATGGAGGCACAGTTGATCTTGATCATGGCCCGGGATTGGCGTCCGCTTCGCTTGTAAATCTCCCTGGCCACCAACTCTTTTCCAGTCCCGGATTCTCCCAGGATCAGCACGCTCGCGTCAGTTGGAGCCACCAGATCGATCTGCTGGACGACATTCAGTATGGCCGGGCTCTTGCCGATGATGTCGCCGAGCGCCCTGGCCTCGAGAACCTCCTCCCGAAGGTATTCGTTCTCCAATTCGAGCTGCCTTCTCAGCCTCTCAATCTCCTCAAAGGCCCTGGCGTTGGCAATGGCCGAGGCGGCGTGATCGGCTATCATCCGCGCCCAGACAATGCCTTCCTGCTCTGGCTGGATTCGCACATACAGAGCCAGGACGCCAAGAATGTTACCCCTGTGACTGAGGGGTTGACCCACGAAGCCGACAATCCCTTCGCGCTGCAGCCATTCCCGTGGAGTGAAGGGATCGTATTGATTGGCAATATTAAGGATTTCCAAAGGCTTACCTGAAGCGGCAATGCGACCGACATTGCCGACACCCAAGGGCAGGCACTGAAAGTCACCACCGGGACCGGACTCATCCCCTTGGCCGAAGTCCATGGGGCTGCCGGCCGAAGCCACGAGGTGAAGACATACCCCCAGTTGGGGGCACTGCCTGCTCAAAGGGCAAGATACGCAGTCGTTTCCCGGCAGGACAAGCCAGATGCGAACCAGGGCCAACTGGGGCCGTTGAGCCAGTCGGCGCACGATCATCTCCAGCAGGACGTCCACGGACCGTTGCTGGGCCATGTCGAGCAGGAGGATCTTGAGAGACTCGTATTCGGCCTTGTAGTCGGGCCCTAACCTCATGGAACGACCATAAACGAAACTCTGCGGTCGTGCAACAAATATTTGTGATTTCCAAAATTTCGTTGCGGGGGACGGCGAGGGGGCCAGTTTAAATAGCAAGTATCTTGGATAGTTAGCAACAGAGACCTGGTTGGCACCAGACATGCAATCAAGTTGAACGAAGTGACCGTCGTGGTCATCCTCGGCTTGGCAGAGCATCAGGCCGATGGAGGTCGGCCCCGAGGAGGCGGCGATGGTCGTGGACAGGGCGGCAGGATCGGCCTGGTTACCGGAGCGGGAGTTGGAGGCGGACACGAAAGGCGTGGTGCCAAGGTGGTGAAGCCGATCATCTCTGACGACCACAAGGACCTCAAGGCGGCCTTGTCGGCCGGGCCGCAGGGGGTATCCTGGCAGAGGTGCCGGACTCATTCCGCAAGCGACCTGCTCACCCGGGCGCCCGAGGGGGCCCAGGACCTGGAGGCCGCCCTGGTGAGTACGATCTATGCCCGGCCCAATGCGGCGGAGGTCTCAGCCCAGCGGGGCCGAGCGGTGGAGGAACTGGAGGAGCGTTTAACTGAAGCAGCGGCCACGCTGGTTGAGGCGGCTGATGACATCCTGGCCTTCACCGCTTTCCCCGAGGCCGGGTGACTCCAGATCTGGTCCAGCAATCCCCATGAAAGACTCAACCGAAAGATCAAGCGCCCGCCGACGTGTTCGGCGTCTTGCCCAACCGGCTGGCCATCACCGTACGGGCCGGCGCCACGGCGGCCGAGCAGAACGATGATCGGGCCGCGGCAGGAGGGACACGTCGAGACCCTGGCGCGGGCAAAGGCCGGTCTTATCGACCAGAGGGAGAGCCGTCAAACCATCGAGCGGATTGCTTCTGGATCAACACGGGATGGCCAGGCGGCCGTATACCACCTTGAGGGAGGCGAGTCGATTACTGGAGCGGGCGAGAGCCGGAAGAGCGGGACCGTACAGACAAGCTCGGTTCAGAGGATTTAGACCGGAATGGATGTATCAGGAACAAATTGGATATTACTGGTCGGATACCCATCCGATCGTCTGACGCTGCCTCCGCGACCGGCCCGTTTGGCCAAGAGGGCCCGTCAAGCCGCAGGTTCATAGCACAAGATGGGCAAGTACATAACAAGACGCATTATTCTGGCCGTGTTCACCCTTGTGGGGGTCATCACATGCGTCTTCTTGCTCTTGCGCACCCTTCCCGGCGATCCCGCTCAGTTGATTCTGGGTGAATTCGCCACGCCCGAAACCCTGGCCGGAATGCGCAAGACTCTTGGGTTGGACAAACCACTCTACACCCAATTCGCCATTTTTCTCAGGGACAAGGTCCTGCTCAATTTCGGCCGATCCATTGTCACCCGCCAGCCGGTGATCAATGAGATCGCCTGGGTGCTCCCTTTCACGGTCCACCTGGCCCTGGCGGCGTCGCTCATCTCCTCCTTCCTGGGGATTCTGACCGGCATACTCTCGGCCAAGATGCGCGACACCGTGGTTGATCATATCTCCCGCCTCCTGTCCTTGATCGGCATATCAATGCCGGAGTTTTGGTTCGGCATATTGTTAGTCCAGGCCTTCGCCATCCGCGTCAACTTATTCCCGGCCATTGGCGGGGGCAACATCAATGATATTGGGGATCTTCTCTACCACCTGGTCCTTCCGGCCTTGGCCTTGGGTATGGCCATGGCCGCCCTCACGGCCAGAATGACCCGCTCGTCCATGCTTGAAGTTTTAGGCCAGGACTATATTCGCACCGCCTTGGCCAAAGGCCTGCCGGAATCGGTGACCATCTGGAGGCACGCCTTACGCAACGCCCTTATCCCGATCATTACCATAATCGGGCTGAACACCGGACGGTTGCTGGGCGGCGCGGTCATCATCGAAATTGTTTACGCCAGGCCCGGCCTGGGCAAGCTGCTGGTGGACGCTATTTTTTCGAGAGACTACCCCATGGTCGAGGGGGTCATTACGGTTATCGCCACGGTCTTTATCCTGGTCAACCTGATCGTGGATCTGACTTATGCGTTCATTGATCCCAGGATCAGATATGAATAGCAAGAAAAAGAGCAGCGAATTTCAGGTAGCCATTCGCAGGCTGAGAAAGAACCCCCTGGCTCTCACGGGAGTTTGCATTGTCGGTCTGTTCTTTCTGTGCATAATCCTGGCCCCGGTAATCTCGCCTTACAACCCGACCAAAGTTGATCTGGCCAAAAAGCTCAAGGCTCCGAACTCCTCGAACCTGCTGGGGACGGACGAATTCGGTCGCGACGTCCTCAGCCGGATCATCTGGGGGGCAAGGGTGTCGATGACGGTCGCCTTTGTCACCGTCGCCGTGTCAATGATCCTGGGCGTGGCCATGGGGTTGTTGAGCGGATATTTCGGCAAATGGCTGGACAACCTGATCATGCGCCTGACCGACATTTTGCTGTGCTTCCCTATCCTGCTGATGGCTCTGGCCCTGGTGGCCGTTCTGGGGCCGCAGCTCATGAACATCATGTTCGCCGTGGCCATCGCCCTGACCCCGCAATACGCTCGGATTATCCGAGGCGTGGTCCTGCCCCTGCGCCAGCAGCAGTACGTCGAGGCCTCCAGGGGCTTAGGCGCCAATGACCTGTATATCCTGATCAAACACATCGTTCCCAACTCAATCCCGTCGATCGTTGTCGTGGCCACGCTCAACGTGGCCACCGCGATTCTGATCGAATCGAGCCTGAGCTTCCTGGGGCTCGGGGTTCAACCACCCACCCCCTCGTGGGGGGCCATGATCGCCGATGGCCGGAAATGGCTGCTGGAAGCGCCCTGGATCTCCACGTTCTCCGGGGCGGCGATCATGATCGCTGTTTTGGGGTTCAATCTCTTCGGAGATGCCCTGCGAGACGTGTTGGATCCGCGGCTTCGGGGAGCAGGGGGCGCCACGAAGGCCTCAGACATGACGCCTTGAAGGCCCTGATAATACTGAGTAAAGCCATTACCGAGGCTTTGTGTAGAAGGAGGAGAGGATGTCGAGATCAAGAATGGTCGATTATTGGACCCGCGCGGAAAGAGGTCAGATTCTGGAGGAGAAGGAGTTCGACCTGAAGATATTCTGGAAGAACCTCAAGCGCATCACCCGGGAATACGGCATCACTTATGACGACCAGAAGCTCGTGCCTCAGGAAGAGGATTTCGACCTGCTTGACAGGATATTCGCCGCCGGCCGGGAACTGCTCCTGGAGACCGGCGTCTTTCATTTGAACACCGGGCGGATCATCAAGTTTGAACCGTGGGAGGTCGAGGAGACCCTGCGGTTGATCCCTGACACGGTCATTCTGGGAACCGGCGACGATCGGATCGAGGTCAAGTACCGCGGGTTGAAATCCGAAGTCGTGCCCCCGGTCAAGGGAAGGGTTCTTGGGCCTCAGTCTGCTGAAATAATTGAGAAAGTCTTTGAGAGCTTCGCCAAGGAACCCATGATCGATCATTTCCATTTCCAGGGCATCATCGACAAGGTCTACGGGGTGAACATCCTGCCCAATTCGCCCTACGAGATGATGGGCGAGATCATGAGGACGAGCTGCGCCAAGAACGTCCTCAAGAGGCTGGGCCGGGGCGGCGCCTATGACGGTGCTTCTGCACCGGTCAGCGTTCAGGGGATGATGGTCGGTTTTGATCGGGGATGGGGAAAAACCAGCAGTGACGGGGGACACTGCTACCTCATGCCGCCGATGAAGATTGACTACAACCAGCAGTGCCGGGTCTTCTTCTATCACTTGCGGGACATTAAGTTCTGGACCACGGCGGCTGTGTTCATCGGGGCTATGGACGGTCCGCCCGAGATGGCCGCGGTCTCGATGGTGGCCCAGGCCATCGCCGAACAACTGCTTTTCAAGCCCACGCTGCAGCAGTTTGCCGCCAGCCTGGCCGAATACTCGTCCGCCACCTGCCGCGAGTCAATCTGGGCCGGCTTCCACGCCGCGGCGGCTTTCATCAAGAACACGCGCTGCGCTTACGTTCGGGCCCAGCCGGGCGGGATCATCACCGCTGGCCTGGGTGAAGAACATTTCTGGGAGGTCGGGGCCACGGCTCTGGCCTCCACGGTTCTCAACTGCGTGGTCTCTGCCGGGACAGGCCGTCAGAGTTCGGCCCTGGATTGCGCGGCCGGCATCAGCGCCGCCTTTGCCGGCGAGGTCGCCCACGCAGCGGTCGGCCTGGACAAAGCCTTGGCTAACGATCTCGTCAAACGCTTCCTGGCCAAGTACGAAGAAAAAGCCAAGGCCAAGGTGCTCCATAAAATGGGGAGGAATTTCCAAGAATGTTACGACCTGGACAAGGTCGTCCCCAATGCCTGGATTCTCAATGAGCTCGATAAAGTGAAAAAACAGATGAAAGAGATGGGTTTCGAGGTCAAGGGAACCTCCCCGGTTCCGGCGTCGTGAGCAGGATGCCGGAAGGATTTTCTCTAACTTGAGGAGGCTGAAGGCGATGGCAGACGAACGTTTGTTACTGGACAACATATACAAGGCGGTCACTGATTGTGACGACGTAGCCTGCGCCCAGGCGGCCGAGGAAGCGATAAAAAACCAGGTGGCCGCCTCCAAGATAATAGAGACGGCCGTGAAGGCCATCGATCAAGTCGGCGAGGATTTCGGCAACCACAAGATCTTTATTCCGGAGCTCATGCTGGCCGGCATGGGCCTGGAGAAGGTGATGGGCCTGGCCCAGAAGCAGCTTCTCGAATCGGGCGAGGTTCAGATCGACAGGGCCGTCATTCTGCTCGGCTCCGTGGCTGGAGATGTCCACACAATCGGCAAGGATTTGGTAATCACCATGTGGCGGGCCAAGGGATTCCAGGTCCATGACCTGGGCGTGGACGTCTCGCGGGCCCGCTTTGTTTCCGCCGCCCAGGAGCTGAACGCGGACATCGTCGGTCTGTCTTCCCTGATGACCACGACTCTGGGCGAGATGAGGGAAGTGATTGAGCTGTTCAAGGTCAAGGGCCTCAGGGACCGCTACAAGATCATCGTCGGCGGAGGAGTTTGCACCCAGCAATGGGCCGACGAGATAGGGGCGGACGGCTACGCCGAGGACGCGGCCAGGGCCGTAAAACTTGTCGAAAGTCTGATCGGGTAGTTGTCGTGCCGCGGGCCGTCCAGGATCGGAAAGGGAGTGACGGGACCGGGGCCTGGTTCAGCCGTGTTGATTTCCTGACCAGTCTCAAAGGTTGTAGTGATGGCGAGTGACTATCAGAACAGGTCAGGAAGTTGGGCAGATGTTCCAAAAGAAAGGGGGAACAAAGTGGAAAAACGCAAGTTTTCGCGCCGGACATTCCTCAAGGCCGTGGGTACCGCGGCTTTGGCTGGTACAGTGGCTGGTATTCCAGGCATTTCCAGGGCAGCGGCAGGGGCCAAGAAGGAAGTGCGCATCGGCTACCCCTGGGACCTCAAGACGCTCGACCCGGCTTTTACAACCTTGGGTGGCGACAACGTCGTCCAAGCCAACGTGTTCGACGCGTTGATCGGCTATAAGCCGGGAACCACAGATTTTACCCCGGAAGCGGCCACCGAGTGGGAAATAACCCCGGACAACAAGAGCGCCATCTTTAAGCTCCGCAAGGGAGTCAAGTGGCACAAAGGTTACGGTGAAATGACGGCCGGGGATGTCAAGTGGCACCTCGATCGCATCATGGATCCAAAGGTTGCCTCGGTCTATCGGGGTCTGTTCAGCGTGGTCAACCAGGTGGAGGCCGTCGACGACTACACCGTCAAGATCAACTTGCACAAGCCCAATATGGCTTTCATCTATCTCATGTCCTCATTCAGAGCCGGCCACATCGCCTGCCGCAAGGCGGTCGAAGAGATGGGCGATAATTACGCGCTGAACCCGATCGGTTCCGGTCCTTGGATCTTTGATCACTGGCGGGCCAGGACCGAATACGTCCTCACGGCCAACAAGGAATACTGGGGCGGGGCGCCCCATGTCGACAAGATCACCTTCCTGCCCATCCCGGAACAGGTGACCATGTTCTCGGCCCTGAAAAAAGGCGACATCGACATGATGTTCATCGATGACGTCCAGTTCTATCTGGCGGCCGAGAAGGAACCAAACCTCCAGGTGATGAGATTCCCTTCCCTGTTCATGTTCCACCTCACCTTCAACCACAGCAACCCCCCGGTTGACAACCTGAAGCTGAGGCAGGCCATTGCCCATGCCATCAACAAGAAGCAGATCATCGAGCACGTCTACTTCAATCTGGTCACACCCTTGAAGTGTCTCCTGGCCGACGGCTATTTCGGATCAACCGGCGAGGGGGTGAATCAGTACGATTACGACCCCAAGAAGGCCAGGAAACTCCTGGAAGAAGCGGGCTTCGGCGGTGGTCTCAAGCTCAAGGCCGTGTTCCCGACTATCCAGAAGGCCCCGGACGTCTATACCGTGGTCCAGGCTCAGCTGGGCGAGATCGGAATCAACCTTGAGCTGGAGCAGATGGAGTTCGGCGCCTGGTTCCAGTATGTCCGTTCTGAAAAAGGCGGCAAGGAATACCACATGTCCTGGAACCCCATCGGGCCCAGGCCGCCTGACGGCGATTACCCGATGACGATCTTCTATCACTCCTCGTCGTTTCCTCCGGGCATCAACCACTGCCGGTACAGAGGGGTCGACGATATGATCGAAGCGGAGCGCCTGGAGAGGGATCCAGCCAAACGCAAGAAGATATTCGCTGACATGATGAGGAAGTGTGCGGACGACGTCGCGTCGATTCCTCTCTACTCCAAGGATTACATGTACGCCGCGAACAAGAAAATCAAGGGGGTTAATACCGGTCCGGGCGTGGGAGAACTGGAACTCTCACTGATCGAATTGGCCGACTGAGACCTGTTCAAGGTCAGGCTACTGGGAGACCGAAGCGATTAAGCCTCGGTCTTCCAGAAGGCGTCGGGCCGTCTGGCCGGTCGAACCGGCGAGGAGAGGGCCTTGGAGATATTGAACGGACCTGATCACAAGGCTGGAGCGGCTGGCTCCGGCGGTGCTCCGGTCTTTTTTCTGGACGGCTAGGCTTGCCTGAATGAAAACCACCGGCATGGACGATCTCATTCTGAAAATAGATGACCTGCACACTTATTTTTACACTGACGACGGCGTGGTCAAGGCTGTCAAGGGCATAGATTTTTCTGTCCGAAAGGGCGAGACCCTCTGTTTGGTCGGCGAGTCGGGTTGCGGCAAGAGTGTTACGGCTCTCTCGGTGATGCGACTGATACCGCAGCCGCAGGGAAGGATCGTCAAAGGTAGGATCACGTTCGACGATGTGGATCTGCTCAAGTTGACCGCATCGGAGATGAGGTCCATCCGCGGCAACCGCATCGCCATGATCTTCCAGGAACCGATGACCTCCTTGAATCCGGTCTTCAGGATCGGTCAGCAGATTGCCGAGGCGATTGTGATCCATCAGGGCCTTGCCCAGCGAAGGGCCATGGATCTGGCCGTGGAAATGCTGAGGAAGGTCGGTATCCCCGAACCCGAAAGACGAGCCAAAGAGTATCCCCACCAGATTAGCGGCGGCATGCGCCAGCGGGCGATGATCGCCATGGCTTTGTCGTGCAACCCGGATCTGATCTTCGCCGATGAACCGACCACGGCCCTGGACGTGACGATCCAGGCTCAGATTCTTGAACTGATGAATCAACTCAAACAAGACATCGGGGCCTCGATCGTCCTCATCACTCACGATTTGGGCGTGGTGGCTGAAGTCGGCCAGACAGTGGCCGTGATGTACGCTGGTCAGATTGTGGAATACGCTGACGTGGTCGATCTTTTTTGCGAGCCAAAGCATCCCTACACCCTGGGTCTGATGGCCTCGATCCCGAACATGGATGTCCCCGTGTCCGAAAATAAGATGTTGCGAACCATCCCCGGCGTGGTTCCCAGCCTCCTGGACCTTCCGCCGGGCTGCGCTTTTGCCGGACGCTGCGGAGAGGCCAGGCAGAAGTGTTGGCAAGAGGAGCCGCGCCTGTCCGAAGTCGAGCCCGGCCATCTGGTAAGGTGTTGGCTTGATGACTGAGTCCAAGCTACTGGTCGTCAAAGGCTTGAGGAAAGCCTTCCCGCTGGGCGGCGGGTTCCTGCGCAGACCCCAGGCCTTGGTTCAGGCAGTCGACGGAGTTGATCTTTCCATTAGAAAGGGTGAAACACTGGGCCTGGTCGGCGAATCCGGCTGCGGCAAGACCACGCTGGGACGCTGCATCCTCAGGCTCGAGGATCCGACGGAAGGGAAAATCATTTTTGAAAATGAAGACATAATGACCTGCGGCAAGAAGAGGCTGCGGAGAATACGCCGGGACATGCAGATGGTCTTCCAAGACCCTTATTCCTCGATTGACCCTCGAAAGCCAGTCAACAAGATCATCGGCGAGGGCTTCGAAATCCAGGGCATCGTTTCCGGAAAAGAGCGCCAGGAACGGATAAAGCACTTGATGGATATCGTTGGTCTTCATCCAGAGCAGGCGCGGCGATATCCCCACGAATTCAGCGGCGGCCAGCGACAGCGCATCTGCGTGGCCAGGGCTCTTTCCCTGCAGCCGAAACTGATCGTAGCCGATGAGCCGGTATCGGCCTTGGATGTGTCAATTCAAGCCCAGATACTCAATCTGTTGATCAGTCTCCAACGCCAGTTCGACCTGACCTACCTCTTTATTTCACACGATCTGGGCGTAGTCAGACACATCAGCGATCGGGTGGCGGTCATGTATTTGGGCCGGATAGTTGAACAGGCGACCTCTCAGGCTCTGTTTGTCCGCCCATCACATCCTTATACCCATTCCCTGATTTCGGCCATCCCGGCGGCTCATCCTCTGAAAAAGAGGAGGCGAGAAGTCCTGAGGGGGGATGTGCCCAGCCCGATTAATCCTCCTTCCGGATGCCATTTTCACCCCCGCTGCCTCTACACTCAGGACATCTGCACTCAGGTGGTTCCGGGATTGAGGGAGATTGAGGGCGGTCACTGGGTGGCCTGTCATTTTCCGGTAACCGATTGAACAAGATGGATAGGGATTAGCGCCGAAGCAAGCTTCGGGGAATTGAGCCCGCAGGGATTCAAGGGGGCGTGACCCCGTGTCCCTTATCTCGGGGCTGGGATCACCGGGCCGCCCGTTCAAGAGGCGGGATTCAGAAAAGGTTCAGGGAGTCGGAATCCTCGGCCAGCTCGGACAGGCCCTGCCTGTCCAGAAGCTCCACCTCCGGGAAGGTCAGCTCGTCCGGCGGGATTCCCCGGGCGGCCAGGCTTTCGGAGCAGCAGGCCAGGCGGCCTTCGTTTTCCCGGAACATCCGGATCATGTTTTGGATGTATTCGGGCAAGGTCCCCACCAGACAATAGACCCCCTCGCCCATCAGGACCAGGCGGGTGGGATAGCCCCCGGCTTGGGTGGCATAGGCGGTCCGGATGCCCAAAACGGCTCGTTCGTCTCCGATGGCGTGTCGGATGATGATGCCCACGGTGTTGATCACTCGACCCTCCTTGGCTTCAACCCAGGGTGAAGGCCACGTCGGAGTTGATGAGGAACCTGGTCAGGGAGGTGCCCACGTTGCCCCGGACCACCCCCTCCAGGTAGGGGCAGCCCTCGGTTCCCCGGGCGTACTCCGTGGTGTGGCAGGTGGCCGCTTCGGCCCCCTGGGCCACCAGCTCTTTCAGCCGGCCGCCCAGGCGAAAGGAGTCCATGAAGGCCGTCAGGGCGTCGTTCATGCCCCGCTCGCCCTCCCAGGGGACCTCCTGGTTGGCCAGGTGGCAGCCGTTGCCGATGAGAAACAGGTTCACCTTGTGGCCCTTGGCCAGGGCCGCCTGGCTCAGGCGCAGGGCAAAGTCGGCGTTCTCATCCTCCACCGCGCCGGATAAGAGGGTGATGGTGATGGTGGCCATGGCGCCTCCTAGAGGTTGACGACCTTGTCGTTGTCCAGAATGATGTCCACGATCTCGGCCACGTCCACCACCGAGCAGCCGCCGGCCGGTTCAAGGCCCCGGTCGGCCACGGCCTTGGCCTCGGCGTAGATTTCACCGAAATCGTGGGCGGAGGACAGGCTCTGGAACCCTGACTCTCGGGCCAGGTAGACCCCGTCGCTGATCAACAGCAGCTCCGCGTCGTCGTCTCCGGCCAGCCCGGCCGCCAGGGACAGGGCGGCCGGATCGGGCCGATTCAGTAAAAAAAGCATGCTTGCGCCTCCCCCGGGGCGGTTCAGACCGCCTCGATGTTGTAATCCACGTCCATTTCCTCTTCCAGGGAGTGGGTCACCAGGGAGCCGTTGAGCAGGCTGTTGCGCACGCTCTCGAACACGGCCCGGTCGTTTTCGTCCACCTGGGCTTCGACGTTGATCTCCATACGGGTGTAGCGGGTCCGCAGGTTGGATTCCTTCTCCTTGTGAATCTCCGCCCGGGAGCGGATCTCAGCTACCCGGCCGGCCCCCAGCCGGGCCAGGTCTCCGGCCATGGTGTTCACGTAGCAGGTCAGGGCCGCGGCCAGGAGCAGCCTGGCGCCCATGTGCTCCTCCTGGCGAACCTCCGGCGCCAGGTCCTGGGGCTTGAAGGTGATTTGCGGCAGGGCCCTGGAGCCCAGGTCAATGGTGAAGGTCCCGTCCTCGGAGCGGACCAGGCTGACTTTGACGCCCATCCCGATTCCTTTCCCTGTCCGGGCCTCCCCGGCCGTCGGTCCTTGGCGGCGCCCGGAAGGCCAGAATGTTTTGTAATTTAACAATGCACAGGCCGTGCCTAAATTATTGCTGGTAAGTCAATGTAATTATTTGATTAATTGCCTGACCGGCCGGCGGCGCGCGGTATTGGGACACATTCGCCCACCAAATCGAAAAGTATATTCATGATTAGTCTTTAATATCTGTAGGTTATGAAGTTGGGTCGAAATGGCGCGCGGTGATACCGATTGGGACAAATATGGCCCATACTCGGTCTCTCGGGGGATCAGGCGATGTGGTGAGCCTGCATCTTGCGGAAGAGGGTCTTGCGCGGGAGGCCCAGGGCGGCGGCGGTGCGGGAGCGGTTGCCGTTGTGGTCGCGCAGGGTCTGGAGGATTATCTCTTTCTCGTAGCTATCCAGCGCCTCTCTGAGCTTAACCCCGGTCGGCAGGTTGAACCCCTCGGCCCGCTCGGCCAAGGGTCCGTCGCCGGCCCTGAAGAAATCCAGGTTGCCGAAGGCGACGTAGCGCTCCAGAACGTTCTGCAGCTCCCTGACGTTGCCGGGCCAGTCGTGCTCCATCAGCCGGGTCAGATCCCGGGAGACCATGCGGCCGGGCGAGCCCAGCTTGGTCAGGATGTGCTCCACCAAAAAGGGAATGTCCTCCTTCCTTTCCCTCAAGGGCGGCAGGAAGACGGGCAAAATATGGATGCGGTAGAAGAGGTCCTGGCGGAAGGTGCCCTGGCGGACCATCTCCTCCAAGCTGCGGTTGGTGGCGGTGATGATTCTGATGTCGGCCTGCTGGGGCTCCCGCCCGCCCACGGCCGTGTACTCCCCGGAGCCCAGGACCCGAAGCAGCTTGGCCTGGCTGTTGGGGCTCAGCTCGCTGATCTCGTCCAGGAACAGGGTTCCGCCCCTGGCCTGGTCCAGGAGGCCGGGCTTGTTGCCGTCCGCCCCGGTGAAGGCCCCCTTGCGGTAGCCGAAGAACTCGCTTTCGAACAGCTCCTCGGGGATGGCCCCGCAGTTGACCGGCACGAACTCCCCATAATTGCGCCGCCCCATGGTGTGGATGGCCCTGGCCACCAGCTCCTTGCCGGTGCCGGTTTCGCCGTAGACCACCACCCGGGAGTCGGAACCCGAGGCCCTGATCACCGCGTCGAAGACCTCCTGCATTTTTCGACTGCGGCCGATGATGTTGCCTAAGCGGACGCGGGTGTCGATGGAGGTCAGGAGGCGGGCGTTTTCCTGGCGCAGGGCGTGGGATTCCAGGGCCATGAGCTCCTCGCGCTCCTTGAACTCGGAGATGTCCATGACAAAGGAGATCACGGCCGGCCGGCCGTTCCACTCGATGGGCAGGGGCCGGCCCTCGAACCAGAGCTTCCGGCCGTTCTTGTCCAGGCCGGTCCACTGGTAGCGGCCCCCGGCGTTGTCCTTGGTCAGGGACTGGATCAGCTCCACGTGGGCGCTGCGCTGCTCCTTGACCAGCATCTCGGCGCTGGGCCGGTCGAGCAGCTCCGCCGCGTCGTCGTAGCCGAACATGGTGCAAAAGGTCTGGTTGACGAAGATGATCCGCCCGTCCTGGATGAGGCACACTCCGGCCGGAACGTTCTCGGCCAGAATCTTCAGCCCGTCGAACCGGTCGCTGGAGACCTGGACCCAGGTGGCGATTCGCTCGATGAGGTAGATGGTCTGGACCACCCCACCGTCCTCGGGCCGGCCCGAGGCCCGGGTGATGATGGCCTGAACCTGTTCGTCGGCCCCCCGGCACTGGCCCACGGCCAGCCACTCCCGGCTCTGCTCCAGGAGCCAGACGCTGTGGTGGCCGAAGCAGGCGCTGGCCCCCTCGAAATCCTCCTCCAGGAAAAAATCGGCCAGCACGCTCTGGGGAGAGGCGCTGAAGGCCCGCCATTGCTCCGAGGTGCCGATCATGTCCGCAGCCCGGAACCCGGTCAGCTTTTCCAGGCCCTTATCCCAGGCGGTGAGGGTGTGGTTCCGGTCGAGAGCGAACTGTCCGACGATCAGCTTGTCGGAGTCATAGTTCATGAAAAACCTGCTGAGCAGGCGGCCTTGGACCGAGTGGTCGACCAGGGCTCTGTTTGCCTCGAACCCAGGGGGAACCACCGTCCGATCACCAGGCCGGTTCCCAGTAGTGATCAATATACCACCGGGAACCGGGGATGAAAAGCGCGGTCGGTTCATCTGGCCACACCGACTCCAGGCTCCGTCAGAAGAGCAGGTCCACCAGGCCCGTGGCCAGGGGAGGGTAGAAGATCAGGACCAGCATCATCAGGATGATGCACAGGAAAAAGGGAATTATACCGATGAATATCCGTCCCATGGGCACGCCCTTGGCCACGCTGGACAGGGCGAAGACATTCACCCCGATGGGCGGGGTTATCTGGCCCATCTCCATGATCATCACCGTGAGCACGCCGAACCAGATGGGGTCAAAGCCCAGGGCCTTGACCGTGGGGAAGAGGGCCGGGAGGGTGAGCAGGATCATGGGAATGACGTTCATCAGACAGCCCAGGATGATGTACAGGCCGATGATGCCGGTCAGGACCAGGTACTTGCTCAAGCCCGCCTCGGTGATCATGCTGGCCAGGCCGAAGGGGAGCTGACTGGCGGCCAGGAAGTAGCCCAGGATGCCCACCCCGATGAGGATCATCATCAGCTTGCCGGTGATGTGGACCGTCTTTTTGCAGGCCAGCAGGAAGTTGTCGAGGGTCAGCTTGCGGCGGATCAGAGCGATGATGAAGGCGCCGGCCACGCCCACGGCCCCGCCCTCGGTGGGGCTGAAGACGCCCATCAGGATTCCGCCCAGGATCAGCAAGAAGAGGAAGAACATCCCGATCACGCCCTTGAGGGAGTGGAGCTTCTCCTTGAAGGGGACCGCCTCGCCCCGGGGGGCCAGCTCGGGTCTGACCGAGGCGATCACCCACAGGCAGGCGATAAAGGCCAGGGCCAGCAGCAGGCCGGGAACGATTCCGGCGATGAAGAGCTTGCCCACCGACTCCTCGGTGACGATGGCGTAAAAGATGAAGCCCACGCTGGGCGGGATGAGGATGCCCAGGGTTCCTCCAGCGGCCAGGGCGCCGCAGGCCAGGCCGGGCGAGTACTTTTTCTTTTCCATCTCCGGCAGGGAGACCGAGCCCATGGTCACGGCCGTGGCCATGCTGTCGCCGCACACGGCCGCGAAACCGGCGCAGCCGGCGATGGCCGCCAGGGCAAGGCCTCCGGGGAAACGCCCCAGCCATTTGTAGGCCGTGTCGAACAGCTCCTGACTTATTCCGGCCTCGGAGGCCAGGAGACCCATGAGGATGAACAGTGGAACCACGGCCATGATGAAGCTGGCCGCGGTGGTGTAGGGCGAAATGCCGATGGAGTTCAGGGCCGGGCTCAGGTTGAACCCCAGGACGGACAGGCCGATGAAACCCACCAGGCCCATGGCAAAGCCGATGGGCATGCCGAGCAGGAGCAGGAAGAGCATGAAGGCCATGCCCGCCACCCCGTACTGCATCCGCGAAAGGTGCCAGGGCAGGGCCTTGATCCAGAACGGGGCCGTGGCCAGAAGGATCGCGCCGGTAAAGACCAGGATGAGGCCCAGGTAGGCCCGGTCGGAGATGTTGTCCCGAATCCGGGAGAGAAACTGGCCCAGCAGAACCAGACTGAGCAGAAAAATACCCAGGGCCGAGAGGCTGATGGGGATCCAGGCCGGGATGCTGAGCATGACGCTGCACTCCCCGCACTTCTTGACGGCCGTCAGAACCATCCGCCAGCCCACCAGGATGAAAAACAGGAAGCAGGTCAGGTTGTTGAAGGTTTCCAGGAGCCGGGCGGTCCTGGGCTTCAGTTTGCAGGTCAGCAGATCAATAACGATGTGTCCCTCGGTCCGCTGGGTGTGGGCCAGGGACAAGAAGACGATGATGACCATGAAAAATTCTTCGAGCTCGATGATGCCCGGCACCGAGTTGCTGAAGATGAGCCGGGCGATCACGTCCACCACGATGGGAATGGACATCAGACCCACGGCCGCGGTGCTGACCAGAAAAAGCTTGCTGTCCGCGGTCTGGAGAAACCTGTCGATCGGGAAGGCCGGCCTGTCCGAGGCTCGGGTCGAGACCGCCTCGGCAGGCTCGCATGAGCGGGGCGGGAAGGAGATCTCGCCGATGTTGCCCATATAGAATCCTTTTTGACGGGCGGGGACGGGCCTCCGTCCCCGCCCGGCCATTTATTTTTTAAAGCCGCGACCAGTGATCGGGCTGTATTTCTCGGAGAGCTTGAAGGCGTCTTCCATCAGGGCCCGGGCGTTCTTGTAGCCCTTGCCCGTCATCTCCAGGACCCATTTATCCTGCAGCGGCCGGGTGGCTTCAAGCCAGGCCTTCCGCTCCTGATCCGGGAGAACGTAGAAGGTGTGCCCCTTGGCGCTCAGCTTTTCGGAATCCCGCACCGCCCCCTCATCCAGGGTGAGACCGCACTGCTTGGCCATGACCTCGCCGGTGGTCTTCTTGAAGGCCTCCTGGGCCTTGGGGCTCAGGCTCTTCCAGGTGTCCTTGCCTATCGCGCCCCAGAAACCGTTCAGGAACAGGTCGCAGACCGTGGTGTACTTGACCGCGTCGCTGATCTTGAAGGAGATGATGGGGGCCAGGGGGCAGAGGACTCCGTCGGCCATGCCCCGCTCCAGGGCCAGATAGCTGTCCGTGGGCGGCAGAAGGGGCGTTGAGAACTCCCACCGAGGTTTTGTTCCAGGCGATGATCTTCAAACCCTTTAGATCGTCCAGGGTTTTGATCTGCCTCTTGGTGGTGTGGATCTGGTAAGTGGCGCTGGCCCACAGCCACAGGATATTGACCTCATTGTACTCCTGCTGAAGCTCGGGATGGGTTTTGTAGAGCTCCCAGAAAATGAGCGATCCGGCCTCGGAGCTGGGGGCCAGGCCGGGAATCTCCAACACGGTGCTCAGGTTGAACTTGCCCGGGTTGCGCGAGCAATCATTGCCGCCCACTCCGATCATGCCGGAGATGGTGGAGTTGTAGTGGTCGTTCAGGGGGGTCAAGGTGTTGGGGTTGAAGTACTTGATCACCACCTGCCCGTCGGTCAGCTTGTTGATCTCCTTGAACCAGGGCTCCCAGGCGTTGACCACGGTGGGGTGGGCGTTCATGTAGACGGTGGTCATGGCCAGCTCGGTGGCGGCCGAGGCCGGCGCTGGAATCAGGATAAGAGCCGACAAAACGGCTAGAAGGCCAATGGCGAAACAGCGGCGTTGCATACTCTCTCCCTTTAATCTATATCGGCCTCAGGCCGATAGTTGTTTTCATCAGGCGCAGTCGTGATGATCCCACGGCTCCCGGCTGTCCCGGGCCATGGCCGCCTCCATCCGCTTGATCCCTTCCCGGAGGCGCTCCAGCTCCTTATCCTTGAAGTCGGGGTTCTTCAAGGCCTGGTAGAGCACCGCGCCCTCGCAGGTGGGAGGCACGGGCAGGCCGGTGAGGTAGCAAATGGTCGGGACAACGTCCCACAGCCAGCACAGCCGCTCCATGCGGAAGTTCTTCCGGATGTTCGGGCCGTTGAAGATCAGCAGGGGTTTTAGGGCCCCGGGAGCGTGCTCGGCGGTGGGCAGCATGTGCCCGTGCTGGCCGCCGAACTCGGGGTAGAGGGCGTAGACCACGTCTCCGATCCGGTCGCCGTAAAGACCGAGAATCCGGGCGTCCTTCTTGGGCAGGGCCAGGGCCACCGGGCGCCGGCCGGTTTTGGGATCCACATAGGTCAGCAGGGCGTCGCAGATCTCCCGCTGGACCTTCTCGTAATCCTCTGGCTCGACGATGCCGTCCGGGTCGCGGCCCTTGAGGTTCACGTAGACGTAAATCTCCCGCTGGGGGACCGCCTTGGACCGGGCGTAATCGGGCTTGTTGAAGTTGACCGCGATGGGGGCCACCTCCAGCTCCACCGATTTCTCCTCGAAGCGGTAGGCCAGGCCGGCCGGCTCCAGGGCGAAATAGGGGTCAAAGACCGGGCCGTCCGGGGTGGCCCCGTGGTCCGAGACGATGATCACCAGGGTGTCCTTGTCGGCCTGGGACATAATCCGGCCGATCATTTTGTCCTCGCATTCGTAGATGCGGCGGTGGACCTCCCAGGCCTTGGCGCTCTTGTCCTTGTCGTCGCTGATCATGTCGGTGATGACCAGGTGGTACATCCAGTCGATGGGGTGGGAGTGCATGAAGAACAGGTCCCACTCGTTCTGCTCCATCAGCCGGACCGCCAGCTCGGCGTTCCAGGTGGAGAGGTTCTCGTTCATCTCCACGTAGGTGTCCAGGTCGATGCTGCCCAGCATGCCCATGATCATGCCGCCGTTGGAGTGGATGGAGCCCTGGGTTATGCGCAGATCCTGTCCCTTCTCGGCCGGGGTGACCCAGCCCTTGGTCGGAATCAAGGCCCCGACCAGGAGCTTGAACCGCTCCAGGCCAGGATCCAGCTCGATGAGCTTGCAGCGGGTGAAGACCTCCTCCTCGCCGCCGTCCTCCAGCTTTATGGTGGTCACGAACTGCTCGCTCCACTCTCCTGGCCTCAGGGTGCAGAAAGCGTCTTCCTTCTTCTTGGAAGGGGCCAGGGTGATGCGGTCGTAGCCGTCCGGGCCCTCATGGGCCAGGACCCACCAGGTGGCGGGGGCGGGTTTGCGAGTCGCCTTGGGGAAGGGCAGGCGGACCTCCATCTCCTGGGGATCGTCGCCCAGGTCATCGAAACCCTCCCAATCTTCGGCGTCTGAAAAATCCCCGTGGAAGCCGTTGGGGAAGATATCCAGAGAGATGATGAAGTCCTCGCAAACAAAGAACTTGGAATCCAGCCCCGGCAGTCCCTGACGGGTTTCGCCCACGTGGAAGCCGTCTCCTCCGACCACGATCCCGTTCTTCATTCGGCTGGGAGAGGAGCCCGGATAGGTGAGGACGATGCACTTCTTCCCGGCCTTGTCCGCGGTCTCCCAAATCAGCTCGGACTGGATCCGTTCCCGGTCCCAGTTCTGGGAGATGTTCTCGTTGCCCTCGTTGGTCCCCTCGTGGTGGTTGTGGAAATCGGTAATGCCGTGGGTTCCGGGAAAGGAGCCGGTGGCGATGGCCGCCCAGTTGGGCGGGGTGACGGTGGGGTAAGGCGCCAAAACGCCGGTCGCCCAGGTTCCCTTTTCCACCAGGGACTTGATATTGGGCAGGCAGCCTTCATCCATGTAACGCTGGATCATGTGCGGAAGGGCACAATCTAAGCCGATAAGCATCACCTTCTGGGTGGTTTGGGCCATTGAGAAATCCTCCTGTTCCATTTCGCGCCGGACCCTCTCGAAGCGGGTCCGGGTGGGCGCCGCAGCGTCCCACTCCTGACCTATGCAAAATCCCGGCCAGGCTGCTGTCAGATAATTGTTTGAATTTATTAATTTATTCTAGGGCGCTTTTTTGACCGGCCGACCGGCCAGTGGGTCATTATCGCTCATCAAAGGGGCTTGTATTTAATAATATATTAATATTACAGAGTATTTTAAAATGGGTCATTTACGCGCGGCTGTGTCGCTTGGGGGCGTTCCTTGTCAGGTAAATTTACGGCTCATCCGGATTGAGGATCCTGGCCAGGCTGGCCCGTGGTCAGGCGACTACAAGAAGGTTTTTCATGGCCCTTGAGCGAATTAATATTGGTATTTTCCGAAAGAATGGGTCAGGAGGTTGGAGCGGGCCGGCCCGGCTTGATCCAAACCCGGGCAACCGAGGCTGAATCCGGCCCGGCCAGGAGATCACCGGGTCGTATGGCGACCGGCGGCGGGCGCTTTTGACCCTTTGCCGCCAGGCCGGGGTCAAGAGCTTCGGGAAGCCCGCTTTGAGGCACTTGGACGCTTCCCTTATGGAGCGGGAGAACGTTTCCCCAGGCGCCATCATAAGACTGCTGGGTCAAGTGAAGCGGCAGACCACCGAGATCTACCTTCACAGTTTGGGGCAGGCGGAAAGGGCCGTTACGGAGGTCTATAGCGGGCGATTAAAAGTCCCGCGCGGATTCATACGCAGACAAGAAAAGGGGGTTGCGACCGGCCTCGCAACCCCCTGATTTACCTGGTGGAGCTGAGGGGACTTGAACCCCTGGCCTCATGACTGCCAGTCATGCGCTCTCCCAACTGAGCTACAGCCCCAGGGAAGTTTCCTTATATCTCAGCCCCACCGGGCTGTCAACATCCCTTGTGGGCCTGAGCTCGGCGACGGTGGGCCGGTTCAATCCCGGGCCGGGGGCGGCTCAGCCTCGCCGAAGACCTCGGCGGAGAAGGTCAGGATCCTGGTGCCGGGCTGGCGCCAGCAGCCGGGGTTGAGGCCGGCCTTGAGACAGGTGTGATCGAGGAAGGTCTCCCGGTCCCAGCCGTTCTCCGTGGCCACCTGGGGCAGAAGCACGCCCCGGTAGGGGCCCCGGATGATGTAGATGCCGTGCTGGCCGACCTCGATTGCCTCGGGATCGGTCTCCCGGAGGGGCGAGAGGACCGATATCTCGATGTCGCACTCCTGGAGCTCGCCGAGCGAGCCCAGGGGCCGGAAGCGCGGGTCCTGGAAGGCGGCCGAGAGGGCCATCTCCTGCACGGTCTCGGCCAGGGAGCCCTGGCCCTCGAACAGGCCGATACAGCCGCGCAGGCGGCCCCGCTGGTGCAGGGTGACAAAGGCCCCCTGGTCCTGGCCCAGGTCCCGGTCGGCCTGGCTCAGCGCCTGGCGGGGCCGGCCCTCCAGGCTGGCGGCGATGGTCTGGCGGGCCAACTTAAGCAGCCTGTTTCTCGATTGATTGTCCAAGGCGGCAACCCGTCCTCTTGATTAACCCTTTTTATCAACCTACCCCGCCCCAACCCGGCGGTCAAGCCGGGCTTGACGCTCTTTGACCATTTGGTAACATAGGCCCACCAAATCTGGAGCTCACCGTGACATCAGCCTTCGAAACCCCGCCCGAAACCTTCTTCGAGCCATCTCAGGACGTCACCGAACTGCCCGACGAACTGGCCCTGCTGCCGGTCAGGGACGTGGTCATCTATCCCAACATGGTCGTCCCGCTCTTCGTCGGCCGGGAGGGCTCGGTGGCTGCGGTGGAGAGCGCCCTGGAGGCCGAGCGGATCGTCCTCCTGGTCACCCAGATCGACTCCGGCATCGATTCGCCCGGCTCGGAGGATCTGTTCGAGGTCGGCACCGCGGCCTCTATCCTCAAGACCCTCAAGCTGGCCGACGGCCGGCTCAAGATTCTGATCCAGGGCCTTCACCGGGCCAGGATCAAGGAATACGTCTCCAAAGAGCCCTTTCTCAAGGTCACCTACAGCCTCATCGAGGCGGCCGAACCGGAGGAATTAGAGGCCGAGGTCGAGGCCCTGATGCGCTCGGCCCGGGAGATGACCGAGAAGGTCCTCTCCCTCAAGGGCCTCCTTTCCCCGGACGTGGTCTCGCTCCTGGACAGCCTCGACGAGCCCGGCCGGCTGGCCGACCTGGTCTCCTCGAACCTGAGGCTCAAGATAGCCGAGGCCCAGGAGGTCCTGGAAGAGGTCTCGCCCGTGGCCAGGCTCAAGCTGGTCCACGGCTTCCTCAACCGGGAGCTGGAGGTCTCCACGGTCCTGTCGCGCATCCAGTCCGAGGCCAAGGAGGAGATGGGCAAGAGCCAGCGCGAGTACTATCTCCGCGAGCAGCTCAGGGCCATCAAGCGCGAGCTGGGCGACGCCGACGAGCGGCTGGAGGAGGTCGAGCGCTACCGGGAGGCCATCAAAGAGGCCGGGATGTCCGAGGAGGCCAGCCAGGAGGCGCTCAAGCAATTAGAGCGGCTGGAGCAGATGCACCCGGACGCGGCCGAGGCCTCGGTGGTCAGGACCTACCTGGACTGGCTGGTCGAGCTGCCCTGGTCGCACTCGACCCGGGACCGGCTGGACATCAAGCGGGCCAAGCGGATTCTGGACGAGGACCACTACGACCTGCAGAAGGTCAAGGAGCGGATCCTGGAATACCTGGCCGTGCGCAAGCTCAACCGCAAGCTCAAGGGGCCGATCATCTGCTTCATCGGACCGCCGGGGGTGGGCAAGACCTCCCTGGGCCAGTCCATCGCCCGGGCCCTGGGCCGCAAGTTCACGCGCATTTCCCTGGGCGGCATGCACGACGAGGCCGAGATCAGGGGCCACCGCCGGACCTACATCGGGGCCATGCCCGGCCGCATCCTCCAGGGGCTGAAGGCCTGCGGCTCCAACAACCCGGTCTTCATGATGGACGAGGTGGACAAGATCGGCCTCGACTTCAGGGGCGACCCGGCCGCGGCCCTGCTGGAGGTCTTGGATCCCGAGCAGAACGAGAGCTTCTCCGACCACTACCTCAACCTCAGCTTCGACCTGTCCCGGGTGATGTTCATCACCACGGCCAACATCGTCGACCCCATCCCCTCGGCCCTCCTGGACCGGCTGGAGATCATGGAGCTGCCCGGCTACACCGAGCGGGAGAAGCTCCAGATCGCCCGCCGCTACCTCCTGCCCCGCCAGCTCAAGCGCAACGGCCTCAAACCCCGCGACCTGGCCATCAGGGACAGGACCATCCTGGAGATGATCAACAGCTACACTCGCGAGTCCGGCCTGAGAAACCTGGAGCGGGCCCTGGGCAGCGTCTGCCGCAAGGCGGCCCGGCGCAAGGCCGAGGGCGGCCGGATGCCGCTCAAGGTCAGCCCGGCCAAGCTGGACAATCTCCTGGGCCCGCCGGAGTGGCTGCCCGAGCTGGAGCAGGACAAGGATGAGGTGGGCGTGGTCACCGGGCTGGCCTGGACCGGGGCCGGCGGCGAGGTCCTCTACGTCGAGGTGACCGTGCTCAAGGGCAAGGGCAACCTGACCCTGACCGGCCAGCTGGGCGAGGTGATGAAGGAGTCGGCCGAGGCGGCCCTGAGCTACGTCCGGGCCCGCTCGGCCTGGCTGGACCTGAGCGACGACTTCTACGAGAACATCGACCTCCACGTCCACCTGCCCGCCGGGGCCATCCCCAAGGACGGGCCCTCGGCCGGGGTGACCCTCTGCACAGCCCTGGTCTCGGCCCTGACCGGCATCCCGGTCCGGCGGGACGTGGCCATGACCGGCGAGATCAGCCTCCGGGGCAAGGTCCTGCCCGTGGGCGGGCTCAAGGAGAAGGCCCTGGCCGCCCTGCGGGCCCAGATCAAGACTTTGCTGGTGCCGGAGCGCAACCGGCGCGACCTGGTGGAGATCCCCCGGGAGGTCAAGAAAAAGCTCGAGGTGGTCACGATCGAGTCCATGGATCAGGTCCTGACCCGGGCTCTGACCCGGCCCCTGCCCGGCCCCAAGCCGGCCGAAGCTGCCCCGCTGATCACCCGGCGGCGGTCCAGGACCTTTGCCGAGCCGGTGGCGGCCAGACCCAGGGGAGGCGGCCGATGAGCGGACAGATGATAGGCTACCTGGATCTGGCCGGGGGGTTGAGCGGCGACATGTTTCTGGCCTGCTGCCTGGAGGCGGGCGTCAGGCCCGAGGAGCTGACCGGCCTGCTCCGGGCCCTGCCCCTGGGTCCCTGGAGCCTGGAAGACGAAGTCACCGAAGCCTTCGGCCTCAGGGCCCGGCGGGTCAGGTTCCGGACCGATCCCTCGCCGCCCCACCGCTCCTACGCCCTCATCCGCGACCGGATCATCGGCCCGGCAGAGCTGCCCGGCCGGGTCAGGGAGCGGGCCCTGGCCGCCCTGGCCGCCCTGGCCCGGGCCGAGGCCGCGGTTCACGGCCGGGAGGTGGAGGAGGTTCACTTCCACGAGGTCGGGGCCGACGACTCCATTCTGGATCTGGTCGGCGCCGCGGCCTGCCTGGACCTGCTCGATGTCGGCGAGCTGCGGGCCTCGCCGGTGCCCCTGAGCCGCGGGGTCGGCCAGGCCGGCCACGGCCTGCTGCCCCTGCCGGCCCCGGCGACCTTGCGGCTGCTGGAGGGCAAGCCGGTGGCCGGGGCGGGCTCCAGGACCGAGCTGGTCACACCCACCGGCGCGGCCATCCTCACCTGGGCCGCCGCCTTCGGCGAGCTGCCGGCCATGAAGCTGGCCGCGGTGGGGACCGGCCTGGGCGGCCGGCCGCCCCAGAACGGCCTGACCCGGCTCTTTCTGGGCCAGCCGGTCGGGGGTCTCGACGCCGCCCGGCTCCACCAGGTCAGCGTCGTGACCACGACCATCGACGACATGAACCCCGAGCTCTTCGGCCCGCTCATCGAAAACCTGCTGAAGCAGGGCGCCCTGGACGCGGTCCTGATCCCGGTTCAGATGAAGAAGAACCGCCCCGGAGTCCGGCTGGAGGTTCTGGCCGCGCCCGAGGCGGCCGGCCGGCTGGCCGACTTCATCCTGGAGGAGACCTCCACCCTGGGGGTCAGGATCAGGGAGGAGAGGCGGCTCTGCCTGGAGCGCCGGGAAGGCAGCGTTACCATCGAGGCCGGGTCCGTGGCCGGCAAGTGGGTCCGGCGGCCCTCGGGCCGCTGGGACTTCCGGCCCGAGTTCGAGGCCTGCCGCCGGCTGGCCGGGCAGACGGGCCAGTCCATCGAGGCCGTCTACAACCAGAGCCTCGGCGCGGCGGCCGGGAAAGAGCCCTGAGCCTTGAACCCCCGCCACCTGGCCAGCGGGCTGATGGTCGCTCTGCTCGTGGTCATCCTGGGCAGTCTGGGGTACATGCTCATCGAGGGCTGGTCCCCTCTGGACTCTCTCTACATGACCGTCATCAGCCTGACCACGGTCGGCTACGGCGAGGTCCACAGCCTGAGCCCCCTGGGCCGGGTCTTCACCCTGGGGCTGCTGGTGGTCGGGGTGGGCCTGATCTTCTTCGTGGCCGGCCGCCTGGCCGAGGTGGTCATCGAGGGCAAGCTCCGCCGGATTCTGGGGAGGCGCAAGATGGACAAGGACATCTCCAAGCTCAAGGGCCACTTCATCATCTGCGGCCACGGCCGCATCGGCCGGACCGTGATGGAGATCCTCCAGAGCCGCGGCCGCAAGTCCATAATCGTCGAGCGTTCCAGCGAGCTGACGGCCAAGCTGGACGAAGAGGGACTGACCTATGTCCTGGGCGAGGCCACCGAGGACGACATCCTCAAGAGGGCCGGCATCGACCAGGCCGCCGGGCTGGTGGCCGCAGTCAACTCCGACGCCGACAACGTCTACATCACCCTGACCGCCCGCCAGCTCCGGCCGGACCTGTTCATCATCGCCCGGGCCGGCGAGGCCTCGGCCCAGCAGAAGCTGCTCCGGGCCGGGGCCGACCGGGTCATCCTGCCCTACGACATCGGGGCCCGGCGCATGGCCCAGTCCATCCTGAGGCCCACGGTGACCGACTTCCTGGACCTGGCCCTGGCCGACTACCGCCACGTCGAGGTCCAGATGGAGGAGCTGCCGGTCGGGCCCAAGGCCAGGCTGTCCGGCAAGAAGCTCAAGGAGTCGGGCATCAGGGCCGACCTGAACCTGATCGTGGTCGGCATCAAGCAGGCCAGCGGGAGAATGCTCTTCAACCCCGGCCCGGACGACCTCATCGAGGTCGGCTCGACCCTCATCGTCATCGGGCCGACCGACAAGCTGACCCGACTGGCCGATTTGCTCGACTCCGGCTCCGGACCGGGCCCTCTGGTCCACGCCCCCCAGGCGGCCAACTAGACCCGAGCCTCTTTGGGCGGGCGGCCCGGTCTTATCGCTCGTCCGCCTCGCCGACCTGCTTCCCGTCCTTGACCCACTCTCCCGGGTTGGTCTAAACTCTCTCCGTCCGATGCGAGACCACTACGAAACCGCCCGGCGGCGGATGGTCGAGACCCAGATCCGGGCCCGCGGAGTCAGGGACGAGCGGGTCCTGGCGGCCATGCTCAAGGTCCCCCGCCACAAGTTCGTGGAGGAGGCCTACGGGGCCCAAGCCTACGCCGACCACCCCCTCCAGATCGGCGAGCACCAGACCATCTCCCAGCCCTACATGGTCGCGGTCATGACCGAGGCTCTCCGGCTCAAGGAGACCGACCGGGTCCTGGAGATCGGCACCGGCTCGGGCTACCAGGCGGCCGTCCTGGCCGAGCTGGCCGAGAAGGTCTACTCCGTCGAGCGCCTCCGCCCCCTGATGATCAAGGCCCGCCAGACCCTGGACAGGCTGTCCTACACCAACGTGGTCATCAAGGTCGGCGACGGCACGTCCGGCTGGCCCGAGGAGGCCCCCTTCGAGGCCATCATCGTCACCGCCGGATCGCCCTTGATTCCCCAGCCCCTGGTCGCCCAGTTGGCCACGGGCGGCCGGCTGGTCATCCCGGTGGGCGACGAGAACTCCCAGAGCCTCAAGAGGCTGACCCTGACCGAGCAGGGTCCCAGGGAGGAGGACCTCCTGGGCTGCCGCTTCGTCAAACTGATCGGCCAGCACGGCTGGGGGGCGTGATCGGCCGCCCGGTCGTCGGCGCCATCGGCTCGGCCGCGCCCAGGGCCGAGTCCTACGAACTGGCCCGGCAGGTGGGCCTGCTCCTGGCCCGGGCCGGGGTGGTGGTCCTCTGCGGCGGCCTGGGCGGGGTCATGGAGGCGGCCTGCCTGGGGGTCAGCCAGGCCGGCGGCATCTCGGTCGGCCTGCTGCCCGGCGAGGAGGCCGGCCAGGCCAATCCCTACCTGACCATCGCCCTGCCCACGGCCCTGGGCCACACCCGCAACGCCCTCATCGCCCGGGCGGCCTCTGGTCTGATCGCCGTCGAGGGCGGCCTGGGAACCATCTCCGAGGCGGCCCTGGGCCTCAAGATGGGCAAACCGGTCATCGGTCTGGCCACAACATTTGAGCTTCCCGGCCTCATCAAGGCGGCCACGCCCGAAGATGCTGTTGCCAAACTCAGAGCTCGCCTCAACATTTAGCCCTTATCCGGCCGGGCGATAAAAAAACAACCACTCGGTGTATTTTTCTCTTGACTTGACACAATGTCTTGTGGCACGTCTATTAACAGGTAGGGCTCCCGAGGTTTTTGGGGCCGAGCGATCAACCCTCCAGCTTAGACGCCTCCCCGCCCGGGAGGCGTCGCCATTGTGGGCCTGGGGGTTGTTAAACGCGTTGCTCGCGGTTGAGTGGTCTGGTGGGGCATCCTATTCCGGTGCAGGAGCCGGAAGCCTAAACCGATCCCCGGTCTTTGTTTCGTTCGCCCTAACTCCGGCAGCAAGATCAGGCCTCTCATTTCCAAGCCTATAGGCTTGGGCCACCTTCGCCCCTCCCTGCGCCATGACGACCGTTTGTCCTGTTCAAGAAATCATAATAAGGTAATTCTTGTGGCGCCAGGGCCGCGTCCCTGGCGCCAGACCGCAGGCCAAGGCAAGCCCCGTCCGTAGCGGCCTGGCCTCTTATTCCCTCTCCCCCCGGTCTTCCAAGATAGGGGGGAGAGGGAGAAGAAATGGACCCGGGCTCTAGACCGCGGCTCGACTTTTCCGGTGAGGGCTGTTCATCGGGACCTTCAAGACAGGGGCCAGGTCGTTAACCCACAGTCTCGACCCTTGGAGGCAGGCGAACAATCTCTCTGGAAAGCATGGCTAGGCCAGCTTTTTCGCCAGCCGGGCCACCTCGGCCCTGACCCGGGCCAGATCAATCGTCTTCAGCTCGCCGTTCTCCAGGAGGCCCCGGCCGTCAACGACCACATCCCTGACCTCTGAGCCCTGGGCGGCGTAAACCAGGTGGCTGGCCGGCCGGTGGAGGGGCAGGAGGTTGACCTGGTTGAGATCCAGGCTGATGAGGTCGGCCGGTGCCCCGGCCTCCAGGCGGCCCGGGCCGTCGAAGCCCAGGGCCTGGGCCCCGGATCGGGTGGCCAGGTCCAGGACCATCTCGGCCGGCAGGGCGGTCGGGTTATTGAGGCTCAGCTTGGCCCAGCGGGCCAGGGAGCCCATCTCGCCGAAGAGGTTGAGGTCATTGTTGGAGGCGGCTCCGTCGGTGCCCAGGCCGACCCTGACCCCGGCGGTCAGCCAGCGCTCCACCCTGGGCCGGCCCGAGGCCAGTTTCATGTTCGACTCCGGGCAGTCGATCAGGGCCGCGCCCCGCCGGGCCAGGAGGTCGATCTCCTCGTCGTCCAGGTGGACGCCGTGGACGGCGATGGTCTCCCGGTCCAGGAAGCCGGTCTGGTCCAGGTAGACGGTGGGCCGTTGGCCGTACCTCTCCTGGATCAGGGCCGTCTCGGCTTCGGTCTCGGCCAGGTGGATGAAGCACTTGGCCCCGAACCGGCCGGCCAGCTCCTTGGCCCCCCGGAGGGTCCGGGGGCCGCAGGTGTAGGGGGCGTGGCAGAAGAGGCCCAGCCTGATCCGCTCGGGCAGATCCCGGCCGGCCTCCAGGAAGTCCCGGGCCACGGCGAGATTCCTGCCCGGGTCGGGCACGCCCGGGGCTGGAAAGTCGATGATCCCCTGGGCCAGGATCGCCCTGGGGCCGGCCTCCTGGACCGCCCGGAGGGCGCCCAGCTCGGCGAAGTATCCGTCGGCCAGGAGGGTCGTCCCGGAGCGGATCATCTCGGCCAGGGCCAGCAGGGAGCACCAGTAGTTCATCTCCTGGCTGACCAGGGCCGCCTCGGCCGGCCAGATGTGCTTCTCCAGCCAGTCCATGAGGGGCTGGTCGTCGGCCAGGCCCCGGAAGAGGGTCATGGCCAGGTGGGTGTGGCCGTTGACCAGGCCGGGCATGACCAGGCGGTCGGCCCCGCCCAGGGTCGGGGCCTGGGCCTCGGCCGGGTCCAGCTCGGCCCAAGGGACTATCCGCCTTATCCGGCCCCCGGCCACGATCACGGCCGCCCGCTCCAGGGCCGGCCGGCCGGCCTCGGGCAGGACCAGCCCGCCCTTGACGACTAGGTCGGGCGGGCTCACGGCCTGATCTTCTCCGCGGCCCGGGCCACTTCGGCCCGGAGGGCCGCCAGGTCGATGGTCCTCAGCTCCCGGTCGGCCATGAGCACCCGGCCGCCGACCACGCTGTGGCGCACGTCCGAGGGCAGGGCGGCATAGACCAGGTGGGACTCGGGCCGGTAGAGGGGGCTCAGGTGGGGGGCCGAGGTGTCGATGACGATCAGGTCGGCCAGCTTGCCCGCCTCCAGGGAGCCCGTCTCCCGGCCCAGGCCCAGGGCCGCGGCCGCGGCCGAGGTGGCCAGGCCCAGGACGGTCGGGGCGTCGGCCAGGGTCGGGTCCAGTCGGGCCGCCTTGTGGATCAGGGCGCAGGAGCGCATCTCGCCCAGGAGGCTCAGGTCGTTGTTGGAGGCGGCGCCGTCGGTGCCCAGGCCGACCCTGACCCCGGCGGCCAGGAGTTCGGGCAGCCGGGCCAGGCCCGAGGCCAGCTTCATGTTCGACTCGGGGCAGTGGGCCACCCGGACCCCCCGCTCGGCCAGGAGGGCGATCTCCGGGTCGGTGAAGTGGACGCCGTGGGCGGCCAGGAGACGGTCGTTGAGCAGGCCCAGCCGGTCCAGGTGGGCCACCGGCCGGGCCCCCTGAGCCTTCTCGACCTGGCTGACCTCCTCGGCCGTCTCGGCCAGGTGGAGGTGGACGTCCGCCCCGGCTTCCCCGGCCAGGTCCCGGGCCCGCTCGAGCAGGCCGGGCGAGCAGGTGTAGAGGGCGTGGGGCATGACCAGGACCGAGATCCGGTCGTGGCCGCGGTAGTGGGCGATGAAGTCCCGGGTGAAGGCCAGGCCCGAGTCCAGATCGCCGTAGTGGGGCGAGGGGAAGTCGTAGAGGACCTCTCCGACCAGGGCCCTCAGGCCGGCCCGGTCGATCTCCCGGGCCACGGTGTCTTCCCAGAGGTACATGTCGCAGAGACAGGTCACCCCGCCCCGGATCATCTCGGCCAGGGCCAGGCGGGTTCCCACGGCCACCAGGCCGGCGTCGAGCTTGGCTTCGGCCGGGAAGATGTGCTCGTTGAGCCAGGTGCCCAGGGGCAGGTCGTCGGCCAGGCCCCGGAAGAGGGTCATGGGGGCGTGGGTGTGGCAGTTGATCAGGCCGGGCATGATCAGCCCGCCCCCGGCCCGGAGGGTCTCCCCGGCCCGGTAGCCCTCGGCCAGATCCTCCGGCCCCACGGCCTCGATCCGCCCCCGATTGACCACGACGCAGCCGGGGTTGAACCTGGTCCCCGCCGAGTCGAGGGTCAGGACCAGCCCGTCCCTGATGATGAGATCGGCTGACTTGTCGGCCACGCTGCCTCCTTCTCCGGTCCGGGTCGAACGTTTACGGGCTAAGCCTAATCCCTTCGGCCGGCCCAAGGCAACCCGTTTCCCGGCGGCGGAACTAGGCTCTGGAAAGGAGCGGTCAATGTGCTATCTTCATACCTGGCCGGAACAGAGACAAGAGAGTTGAGCCTGCCAGCCTACATCCAAGCCCACGAGAGCGGGTTGCTGGCCGAGCGGAGCGAGGGCCTCTGGCGGCGCATGGCCGCCTGCGACTTATGCCCCCGAAGCTGCGGCCTGGACCGGACCCGGGACGAGCTCGGCTTCTGCCGGACCGGCCGCCGGCCCGTGGTCTCCTCCTTCTCCCCCCACTTCGGCGAGGAGACGCCCCTGGTCGGGCGGGGGGGCTCGGGGACCATTTTCTTCACCCACTGCAACCTGGGCTGCCTCTTCTGCCAGAACGAGGACATCTCGCTCCGGGGCCGGGGCCAGCCGGTCGGCCTGGACGATCTGGCCGCGATGATGCTTGACTTGCAGGCCCGGGGCTGCCACAACATCAACTTCGTCACCCCGAGCCACGTCACGGCCCACATCCTGGCCGCGCTGCCCCTGGCCGTCGAGGGGGGCTTGAGGGTGCCGCTGGTCTACAACTGCGGCGGCTACGAGTCCCTGGAGACGATCAAGGCCCTGGACGGCGTCATCGACATCTACATGCCCGACTTCAAGTTCGCCGACTCCCAGGTGGCCGACCGGCTGGCCGGCGCGCCCGACTATCCCGAGCGAGCCAGGGCGGCCCTGGCCGAGATGCACCGGCAGGTGGGCGACCTGGCCATCGACGGGAAGGGCCTGGCCCAGCGCGGGCTTCTGGTCCGCCACCTGGTCCTGCCCAACCGCCTGGCCGGCAGCCGCCAGGTCTTCGAGTTCCTGGCCGGCCTTTCGCCCCAGACCTACACCAACGTCATGGCCCAGTACCGCCCCTGCGCCCGGGCCGGACAGGAGCCGGACCTCAACCGGATGATAGAGCCCGAGGAGCACCTGGAGGCGGTCACCTGGGCCCTGGAGGCCGGGCTGAGACGACTGGACGGGCCGGGCCGCCTGCGGCTGGTGAGGTTCTGATGGGCCGGATCTTCGCCATAGGCGACATCCACGGCCGGCTGGACAAGCTGGATCAGCTCCTCAAGCGCCTGCCCTTCAAGCGCTCCCGGGACAAGCTCCTCTTCGTCGGCGATTACATCGACCGCGGCTCGGACTCCAAGGGCGTGATCGACCGGCTGCTCCATCTGCAGAGCCGCGGCGTGGACATGATCTGCCTCAAGGGCAACCACGAGCAGATGTTCTCTGACTTCTACCTGGCCGGGCACCAGCCCGAGATCTTCCTCTACAACGGCGGCGAGAGCACGCTCATCTCCTACGGGCTGGAGCAGAGGGAGGTTCGGCTGAACGATCTGCCCCCGGGCCACGCCGAGTTCTTCGTCGGCCTGAAGCTCTACCACCAGGAGGGCGAGTACGTCTTCGTCCACGCCGGGCTCAGGCCGGGCCTGCCCCTCCAGGAGCAGGAGACCCACGACCTGCTCTGGATCCGCGACGAGTTCTTTGGGGCCGAGTACGACTGGGGCTTCAAAATCGTCTTCGGCCACACCCCCTTCAGGGCCCCATTCCGCCAGGACCAGCTTTACGGGATCGATACCGGCGCGGTTTACGGTGGTCTTTTGACCTGTCTGATGCTGCCCGACGAGGAATTCATCCAGGTCTGAGCAGTCGGCAAGGGAGTTCTGCCATGCGCGGCTTCTTCTATCCCCAGAGCGCGGCCGTGCTGGGCGTTTCGCCCAGGTTCACCAATCTCGGCCGGGCCATCGCCACCAACCTCATCGACCAGGGCTTTGGCGGCCGCCTCTTCTTTGTCGGGCTCGGCGGCGGCCATCTTTTCGGCCACCGCATTTACGAGAGCGTCGAGGCCCTGCCCGAGCCGGTCGAGGCGGCCGTGATCCTGACCCCGGCGGCCACGGTGCCGGGCCTGGTGGAGGCCTGCGGCCGGAGGGGCATCAAGCGGGTGATCATCGAGTCGGGCGGCTTCGGTGAGTTCGACTCCGACCGCCTGGCCCTGGAAAAGGAGCTTCTGGCCGCGGCCGAGGCCCACGGCATCCGCTTCATCGGCCCCAACTGCATCGGCGTGGCCAACCTGGAAAACGGCTTCGTGGTTCCCTTTCCCCGGTTCCCCGAATCGATCCATCGGGGCGAGATCGGCATCATCAGCCAGTCCGGCGGGGTGGGCCTGGCCTACGTCAACCGCCTCGTCTCCGAAAGGCTCGGCCTGAGCAAGTTCATCTCGGTGGGCAACAAGCTCAACGTCGATGAAAACGATCTCCTGGAGTACCTGATCGAGGACGACCGGACCGGCCTGATCTGCCTCTACCTGGAATCCATCGCCGACGGCCGGCGGCTCATGGACCTGGCCGGCCGGACCGACAAGCCCATTCTGATCCACAAGTCCAACACCTCGGCCGTCTCGGCCCGCATCGCCGCCTCCCACACCGCGGCCCTGAGCGAAGACGACGCCGTGGTCGAGGCCGCCTTCAAGCAGGCCGGCATCGTCCGGGTGCGCGGCGCCCAGGAGATGATCAACTATCTCAAGGTCCTGACCCAGCCCCGGCTCAAGGGCCGGCGGCTGGGGATCGTTTCCCGCTCGGGCGGCCAGGCCGTCATCGCCGCCGACGCCTGCCAGGCCTTCGGCCTGGAGATGCCCGCCTTCCCGCGCCAGTTCCTGGACGAGTTCGAGAAGCACTTCCGCGGCGGGGTGATCAAGATTCAGAACCCCATCGACCTGGGCGACCTCTTTGACTTCACCGTCTACACCGACATCGCCGAGGGGGTCCTTTCCCGGCCCGAGGTGGACGGCCTCCTCTTCGCCCACGGCTATCGCGGCGCCGAGACGCCCCGCTCGCGGGAGTTCCTGGCCGCCGTGGCCGGAATGGTCCGGCGGCTGGGCAAGCCGGCCGCCCTCTGCCTCCTGGTCGAAGAGAGCGAAATGACCCACGTCAAACAGGAGTTGGACTTTCCGGTCTTTGCCGGTCCCGAGGAGGCGACCGCCGCCCTGAGCGTCTCCCACCAGCTGCACCTCAAGTCCCAGTGGCCTAAAAAATCGAACCCCCACAAGTTTGACCTGGACGAGGCCCGGATCGGCCGCCTCCTGGACGGCGGGAGGCCCGGCCTGGCCCAGTGCCTGGAGCTGGCCCAGGCCGCCGGAATCAGGGTGGCGCCCTTCCGGGAGGTCTTCAGCCCAGAGGAGGCCCTGGCCGCGGCCGAGGAGGTGGGCTTTCCGCTGGCCCTCAAGGCTGGGCGGGCCGAGGTCAGCCACAAGAGCGACGTCGGCGGGGTGATCCTGGGGCTGGACTCGCCCCGGGCCCTGGCCGCCGGTCTGGAAAAGATGTCGGCCAGCCTCGGGGCGGCCGGGCTGGAGCGGCCCTGGCCCTTGGTCGTCCAGGCCATGGTCGAGGCCGGCCAGGAGATGATCCTGGGCGGCCGGCAGGATGCGGTCTTCGGGCCGGTAATCCTGGTGGGCTTGGGCGGCATCTTTGTGGAGATTCTGGGCGACGTCTCCCTGGGGGTCGCCCCCCTGGACGAGCGCCAGGCCGGCCTGATGCTCAGCCAGCTCCGGGGCGGCAGGATCCTGGACGGGGTTCGGGGCAAGCCGGCTTCGGACAGGGCGGCCCTGGTGGAGACCCTGCTCCGGCTGGCCGGGCTGATGGACCGCTTCAGCCGGATCAGGGAGATCGACCTCAACCCGGTCAAGGTTCTGCCCGCCGGCCAGGGCGTCGTCGCCCTGGACGCCCGGGTAGTGCCGGCTTAGGGGCTCGGATGGCTCTGGTTGGTCTGACCACCTCGGTGCCCATCGAAGTCGTCTACGCTGCTGGGCATACGCCCATAGATCTCAATAACCTCTTCATCAGCCATCCCGATCCCTACGCCCTGGTCGCCTCGGCCGAGGCCGACGGCTTTGCCCGGAGCCTGTGCGCCTGGATCAAGGGCATCTACGCCGTGCTGGCCGAACGGCCCGACATCAGGCTCCTCATCGCCGTAACCCAGGGAGATTGCTCCAACACCCACGCCCTGGTCGAGGTCCTGAGCGGCCGGGGCGTGGAGGTGGTCCGCTTCGACTACCCGCCCGACCGCGACCCGGAACTGCTCAAGGTCCAGATCGAGAAGCTGATCCGCTTCTTTGGAACATCATGGGCTAAAGCCCATAATATCAGGAACCGCCTGGCCCCCATCCGGGCCCGTCTGAGGGATCTGGACGAGCTTACCTGGGCAAAGAACCAGATTACTGGGTGGGAGAACCACCTCTGGCTGATCCAGAGCTCCGACTTCAACGGCCGGCCCGACCGCTTCGCCTCAGAACTGGAGGCCTTCCTGGACCAGGCGGCCCGGCGGCCGGCCCTGCCGCAGAAGGTCCGCCTGGGCCTGGCCGGCATTCCGCCCATCATCGACGGCTTCTACGACGCGGTCGAGGAACTGGGCGGCCGGGTCGTCTTCAACGAGATCCAGCGCCAGTTCGCCATGCTCGAGCCCAGCGCCGATCTGGTCGAGCAGTACCTCAAATACACCTATCCCTACGACGTCTTCGGCCGGATAGAGGACATCGCCGGCCAGGCCAGTCGCCGGGAGCTGGACGGCCTGATCCACTACACCCAGACCTTCTGCTTCCGCCAGGTTCAGGACATCGTCCTGCGCCAGAGGCTGGACCTGCCCATTCTGACCGTCGAGGGCGACCGCCCCGGCCGGCTGGACGCCCGGACCCGGATGCGGCTGGAGGCCTTTGTCGACGTGCTGCGGGATTGAGCCATGGCTCTGGGATTGGATCTCGGTTCGCGGACGGTCAAGGGCGTCCGGCTAGAGGGCGGCCGGGTGGCCGCCCGCTTCACCGCCGACACGGTCCCCTTCCTGGGCCGGTCCGTCCGGGACGGCCGGCTCAAGGTGGAGGACCTGGACTGGCCGGCCGGAGAGAGGCTGGTGGTGACCGGCTACGGCCGCCGGGCCCTCCAGGGCCAGGACTCCATCACCGAGATCAGGGCCCATTTCAAGGGCGCCCTGCACCAGACCGGTCTGGACGACTTCACCATGATCGAGATCGGCGGCCAGGACAGCAAGGCCATCCAGGTCAAGTCCGGCCGGGTCTACGATTTCCAGACCAATGACAAGTGCGCCGCCGGCACGGGCCGCTACCTGGAGAACATGGCCCGGCTGCTGGGGGTGGACCTGGTCGAGCTGGCCGCGGCCAGGGGCCGGCCGACCCGGATCAACAACACCTGCGCCATCTTCGGCGAGAGCGAGGTCATCGGCCAGGTCATCGAGGGCCTGGACCTGGACCGGATCATGGCCGGCATCAACGACTCGGTGGCCCGGCGGGCGGCCCAGATGGTCAAGCGCTACCGGCCCAGGCGGATCGTCTTCTGCGGCGGGGTGGCCCTCAACTCGGGGGTGGTGGCCGGCCTGGGTCAGATCCTGGGGGTCGAGGTCATTGTCCCGGCCGAGCCGCTCTTCAACGGGGCCATCGGCTGCGCCCTGGAAGCGGCCGGCTGACCGGGCGGTTCCACCGGATCGGACCCCCGCCTCTCTTCTCAGAGCCCCCGGCTCTTGAGCCAGTTGGCCCAGGCCTCCCGGTCCCGGCCGAAGTCCTGGCCGGTCAGGCTCTTGAGGGCCTCGGCCGCCTCCTGGCGGACTTGGGGCTGCGGGTCAGCCAAGGCCTGAACCAGAGGCCGAGTCGCGGCGGCGGCCTTGAGCCGGCCCAGAGTCCGGGCGGCCTGGCTCCTCAGCCGCCAGGCCTGGTCCCCCAGGGCCTTGATCAGAGCCTCCGGGCCGTAGATGTCGCCGATCATTCGGCAGATGACGGGATAATAGGACCGGTCAACGCTCAGGGCTTCCTCGAAACCCTCCCGGGGGTGGCCGGGCTGGTAGGCCTGGCGGCACATGAAGTCCCGACGGAGAACCGGCTTGCCGCCCAGTTCCCAGGTGATCGCGCCCTCGAGTATCAGGGTCGGGCCCTCAGCGATCGAGGAGGGGGCGATGAGCCCGCCGCGCCGGGGCCCCTCATCGGCCTCTGAGGCTGACCGGGGCCACTCGACCCAGCTGCTGACCGAGATGCTCAGCCGGGCCTCGGCCTGAGTTGATTCGGGAGGCAGGACTTTTGAGCCAGCATGACCCAGGAGCTGGCGGGCCGTCTCGGCGATAAGACCCTTGACCCCGGGTTGACCGCCCAGATTCTCATCCACCGCCAGGCTCACCCGACTGGTCGCGGCCAGAGCGGTCAATTCCGCCGAAGTCGGGGTCAGGGGCGGCAGTTGGGGAGTGCTGAGGCAGGCGTCCGTTCCCAGGCCGCCCAGACCGCCCAGGACCAGCAAGCTCAACACCTTGGAAATTTTCTTCATTCACTCTTCCTCTCGTTGAAGGGAAGAGGAGAGCGGCTCCCGAATTATTTATGAGCCTAAGCCCATAAATAATTTATGGGTTTGCAACAAGAGCGTTAGGCCCAAGGCCACTCCGGCCAAGGCCGCCTTGACTCAGAGCCCCCGACTCTTGAGCCAGTTGGCCCAGGCCTCCCGGTCCCGGCCGAAGTCCTGGCCGGTCAGGCTCTTGAGGGCCTCGGCCGCCTGGTCGCGGACCTCCGAGCGCTCGTCATTGAGGGCCTCCACCAGGGGCCGGGCGGCCTGGGCGGTCTCGAAGGCGGCCAGACCGCGGCAGGCCTGCCGGCGCAGTCGCCAGTCCTCGTCCTTGAGGGCCTTGACCAGCGGCTGGGGGCCGTAGACCTGGCCGATCATCTCGGCCAGGGTGGCCGTCAGGGAGCCGTCCACGTCCAGGGCCCCCTCGAAGAACGGGGCGGCCGGATAGAGGGGGTCGTAGGAGTAGGGCCGGTAGAAGTAGGTCCGCTGGCCGGAGAAGGTCCGGCGCAGGACCGGGTCGCCCCGCAGGTCCCAGGCGATCGTCCCCCAGACCTCGGCGGTCAGGAAGGGTTCATAATGGTCGGGGTGGCGCCGGGAATAGGGCTCGGCGTCGCGCCGATCGAGGCGCTTTTCGCGCAGGGGAAAGGTGCGCCAGGTGGGCGGATCGATCCAGCCCTTGAGCGTGATCCTGAGCGCGGCCTCGGCCTGGCCCGAGTCCGCTGGCAGCGCCTCTCTCTCGGCGTAGGCCAGGAGCCGGCCGGCTGCATCTGAGATCGCGGGGCTCAGCTTAGGCCCCTCGGGCAGCTCGGCGGCGATCTCGATCCTGAGCCTGGGGGCGGCGGCCAGGCGCTGGCGCTGATCCTCGGCCGGGGTCAGCGCGGTGGGGCCGGTCTGGCCGGCGCAGCAGGCCAGACCAAGCAGGGCCAGCCCCGCGGCAATCGAGGCGGCCAGGGCTCTCTTTCCGGTGACCATTGGTCTTTCCCCCGTTGAAATCTCCGGGTTTTCTGATCAATTTTAGCCCTAGCCGCGCCGGATGCAAACCCGGATTAATTATGGGTAATAGCCCATTAATAACCGACCGTCCCCCCGGGGTCGGAGAGGCCCGCTCTGGCCGGCGGTTCTTTTTCAGGAGTTTCCCGGCCCCGGATCTTCTGCTATGACTTGAAGAGCCGGCTGGGGCCGGGGCGGGGAGTTCGGGCTGACTCCGGGCTCGACCGCGGCCCGGTTCAGCGGCCGGCGATCAGAGCCATTCGCGAGGAGGTTGAGCCGATGTTCTACAAGAAGAATGACTCCGGGTGGGTCCAGGCCGCGCCCGGAATCCGGCGCAAGACCCTGACCCACGGCCAGAAGACCCTGCTGGCCGAGTTCCGCCTGGACAAGGGCCAGGCTATACCCGAGCACCGTCACCCCCACGAACAGATCGGCTACCTCATCTCGGGCCGGCTGCTCTTCGACGCCGCCGGCCAGCAGTTCGAGGCCGGGCCGGGCGACAGCTGGTGCCTGGCCGGTGACGTGCCCCACAAGGTGGACGTGCTCGAGGACTCGGTCGTGGTCGAGATCTTCTCGCCGGTCAGGGAGGATTACCTGCCCTAGCCGCGGCTGACCGGGCCGGATCCCGGGTGAGGCCCGTTCCGGCCCAGGTTCAATTCAGGTGCTTGAAGATCCCGAAGAAGTGCTTCAGTAGCTCCGGGTCAAGCTGCCCGGACATCTCATCGCGCATTTGGCCGGCCGCCGCGTAGGCCGTTTGAGCCCGGCGGTAGGGCCGTTCCGAGGTCAGGGCGTCAAAGACGTCGGCGATGGAGCAGACGCGGGCGTAGAGATCAATCCCGGAACCCTTGAGCCCCTTGGGATAGCCGGAGCCGTCGTTGCGCTCGTGGTGCTGGAGGACGACCCGCCAGGCCTCCTCGTCCAGCAGCCCCGCCTGCTGGAGCATCTCGCAGCCGTAGCCGGGGTGCTCCTTGATCAGCTCCCACTCCTCGGGGCTGAGCCGGTCCGGCTTGTCGTAGAGCGCCGGGTCCAGGGCGACCATGCCCAGGTCGTGGAAGAAGAAGGCCGGGGCGACCAGATGAAACTCGACCCGGGCGCCCTCCCGGGCCATCTGTCGGAGCAGGCCCAGGCCCAGGGCGGCCACGTTGCAGCTGTGGACGTGCAGGCTGCCGTCGTTGCGGGTCAGCTCCAGGAGGGCGAAGAGGGCCTGGTCGCGGCTGAGGATCAGGTCGGTGACCGTGTCGATGGCCTGCTTGGCCTGAATCAGGTTGTCCCGGTCCGGTCGCTCCAGGGCGGCCTCCATGGCGTAGACCGAGAGGTCGTAGGCCAGGCCGGCGACGACGACGTCGTCTATCTCCTCGGCCCGAATCAGGTCCTTGAGCTGCCCCTCCAGGTGGGCCCGGTAGTTCTCCCGGTCACCCCGGCCGACAAAGACCTTGACCTTCTTGGTGATCAGGCGGCGTCTGAAGCTCTCGGTCAGGCTCTCCTCGGGTCCCAGGACCAGGACCCGACCCACGTCGTCGAAGCTGCCGTACAGGCCGAAGCCGAGGCTCGAGCCGGGTCTGAGCAGCTCCACGTTGACCGGCAGAAATTGCTGGGCCCGGCCCGGCGGTCCGGCTTGGCCGCCGGAGGGCGAGTCCTGAACCGTCCGGTCGCCCTTGGGTCGAGGCGGGCCTCCGGCGCTGGCTGCCATTAATCCCTCCCCGCCAGGGCCGGCCTGGGGGTGGTTTCCCGGACCGGCCGGCCGTTCAAGCAAACCCAGATTAACACAACCGGGCCGGCCGAGGTCGGACTTGTCCTCCCGAACCGGGCCCCGCCGCCGCTCAGACCTGCTCCCTGATCAGGAGGATGAAGTCGCGCAGCAGGCCGGGATCGAACTGGCCGGCCAGCTTGTCGCGGATGAAGACGGCCGCGTCATAGGGACCCACGCGGACGTGGTAGGTCCGGTCCGAGGTCAGGGCGTCGAAGACGTCGCAGATGGCGCAGACCATGGCGTAGGGGTGGATCTCCTTGTCCCTGATCCCCATGGGGTATCCGCTGCCGTCCAGGCGCTCGTGGTGCTGGAGAACGACCAGGCCGGCCTCCTCGGTCAGGAGGCCGTGCTCCTGGAGGAACTGATGGCCCAGCAGGGGATGGCGCCGGATGAGCAAGCGCTCCTCCTCGAGCAGGGAGCCGGTCTTGGTCAGGATCTCCGGCCCGATCTGGGCCTGGCCCACGTCGTGCAGGAAGAAGGCCCGGCCCAGGGGCATCAAGTCTCGGGCCCGCCTGAAGCCGGTGATCATCTTGACCAGGCCGAGTCCCAGGAGCCCGACGTTGCAGGAGTGGGTCTGGCTGGTCAGGTCGTGGCGGGTCGCCCGCAGGGCCGCCCGGAAGGCCTCGTCACTGCCCACGATGAGCTCGGTGGTCGCGGTTATGACCCGGTCGACCCGCTTCAGATTGGCCGCGGTGGGCTCTTCGAAGAGCTCGGCCATCAGGTTGTGGGAGAGGCCGTAGGCGGCGAAGGCCTTGTTGGGCGAATCCACCTCGGCCTGGCCCAGGATGGAGAAGAAGGACTTCTCCAGATAGGTCAGGTATTTTTCCCGATCCTGGCCGCGGATGAAGACCCGGCGGCCCATCCGGCGCAGGCGCGAGCGGACGTCCCAGGTGAAGGGCTTCTCGGCCTGATGAAACAGGACGGCCCCGGCCTGGGAGTCGATGTAGAGGGAGAAGCCCAGGGCCCGGCCGACGGGCAGCCGCTCCGCCTCCACCGGGATAAAGCGGAGCTGGGCCGCCGGGGCCCGCTCGGCCGGCTCGTCGGTAAAGACGCGGGGCCCGTCTTCCAGGGAGCCGCCCGGCCGCATCAGCGCCTCACCATCAGGGTTCTGACCGCCTCTTCCAGGCCGTCGACGGTCATCTCGTGCATGGGAAAGACGCCGCTCACGGCCTTGATGGTCGGGTGGAACCAGGCCCGCTTGGGAATGGGGTTGATCCAGACGGCGTGGTGGAAGTGGTCGCTCAAACGCTTGAGCCAGTAAATTCCGGGGATCTCGTTGTGATACCAGTAGTCGATGGCCCCGCCGACGCTGAACAGCTCGGAGGAGGCCATGTGGGCGTCGCCGATGAGGATGAGCTTGTAGTCCGCGTCCAGGTTGGCCAGGATCTTGCCCGTGGGCGTGGACTTGGAGGTGTAGATGTCATCGAAGAGGTCCTGGTAGACGCAGTTGTGGAAGTAGAAGTACTTCAGGTCCTTGAAGTGGCTCATCTGGTGGGCGGCCGAGAAGAGGCGGTTGACCAGATGGGCGAAGGGGCTCATGGAGCCGCCCGAGTCCATCATCAGGCAGACCTTGACCGTGTTCTTGCGGGAGCGGCCGAAGATCAGCTCGATGTCACCGGCGTTGCGGCAGGTCCGGTCAATGGTCTCCTCCAGGTCCAGCTCGTCCTCCGGGCCGATGCGGCGGAAGTTGCGGAGGCGCTTCAAGGCCACCTTGATCTGGCGCACGTCCAGAGTGACGTCGGTCCGGTAGTTGCGGAAGCGGCGCTCGGCGGCCACCTGGGCGGCCATCTGGCCGCCGCCGGCCTGGCCGATGCGCAGGCCGTCTGGATGGGCCCCGCCCTGGCCGAAGGGTGATGTCCCGCCGGTGCCGATCCACCTGTTGCCGCCGTCGTGACGCTCGGTCTGCTCCCGGAGGCGCTGGTTGAAGAGATCGCGCAGCTCCTCGAGGCTCAAGCGCTGCAGGGCGGCCAGCTGCTCCGGGTCGAGATCGAGCCGGTTGAGCGGGTTGTTGAGCCAGTCCAGGACCTCCTCGGTAATCTTCTCGTCGGTCTGGATGTCGCCGAAAACGGCCGAGAAGGCCTGGTCGTACTGGTCGTAGTAGCTCTCGCTCTTGACCAGCAGGGCCCGGGCCAGATAGTAGAAGACGTTCAGACTGGACAGGGCGAAGCCCCGGTCCAGGGCCTCCATCAGGACCAGCCACTCGGTCGGGCTGACCGGCACCTTGAAGCGCTTCAGGCTGTAGAAAAAGTTAAGAAACACTCCGAACCGTCCCCCGACCCCCGGCCCGGCTCAATAGGCCCATCCCCGCCGCTGGGCGTTGGGCCGGCTGGCGGCCTGGACAAAGTGGTCCACGTCCTGTTCCTTCTTGAGCAGGGCGCCGACAAAGGGTAGGCTCTCCCTGATGACCTGGTGATCCAGACCGGCCGAGTTGAGGGCCTGGATCCAGTCTAAGAGCTCGCTGGTCGAGGGCTTCTTGCGGAATTCGTCGAAGGAGCGGAGCCAGTAGAACTTCTTGAGGCACTCCTTGAGGAGATTGGTCTCGATCTCGGGGAAGTGGACCTTGACGATCTCGGCCATCAGCTCCTGATCCGGGAACTCGATGTAGTGGAAGACGCAGCGCCTGAGAAAGGCGTCGGGCAGCTCCTTCTCCGAGTTGGAGGTGATGACCACGATGGGCCGGTGCTTGGCCTTGACCGTCTCGTCGGTCTCCAGGACGTAAAAGCTCATCTCGTCCAGCTCGTTCAAGAGGTCGTTGGGGAACTCCAGATCGGCCTTGTCCACCTCGTCGATGAGCAGGACTACCTGTTCCTCGGCGGCGAAGGACTGGCCCAGCTGGCCCAGGCGGATGTAGCGCCGGATGTCGCTCACGTCGCCGTCGCCGAAGCGGGAGTCGTTGAGGCGCTGGACCGTGTCGTAGACGTAGAGGCCGTCGCGGGCCTTGGTGGTTGACTTGATGTTCCAGATCAGGAGCGGCTTGCCCAGGGCCGTGGCGATGTTGTGGGCCAGGAGGGTCTTGCCCGTGCCCGGCTCACCCTTGACCAGGAGGGGCCTCTGGAGGGCCACGGCCACGTTGACCACGTCCTTCAGGGCCGGCGAGACGATGTAGCTCTCAGTGGAGTGGAACTGATCGAAACCGTTGCTCACCTGATCCTCCGCGTTTGAATCCCCGAACCTCCCTCCGGCCCCGGGCCTTTCCCCGGGTTTCTCTCTTTGGCGGGGCTTATTAGCATACTTGTTTTAACGGGCAATGCAAGTCGTGAGCCAGACGGGACGCGGGGAGGGTGGCAAGCCTTGACACGTCTCGGCCGCCTCTCTATCATTCTTTAAGGACTTGGGTCGTCGTTGGGGTCCACCCTCACGCCCCGTCCGGGGCCCAGGAGGCCGAAATGCTTGGCTTGGGTGGCGGCGAGATGGCTTTGGCCTACTGGCTGTGCATCCTCTCGGCCTTGGGGTGCGTGGTCTACGGCCTGGTCAACTGGAACCGGGGCTCTCCCGACGTGACCGACCTGAAAGAGGATCTTGAGTACCGCAAGAAAGACCGGGCCCTGGAAGAGACCCTGCCTTGACGGGTCGGGCCGCGGTTGAGGCGGATCCATGACGGTCAAGATAGTCCTCTCTCTGGCCTATCTGGCGATTGTCTTCTACCTGGGTTACAAGGGCTGGCGGGAAACTCGGGTCGCCACCGACTACATGCTGGCCGGCCGGCGGATGAACCCCTTCATCATGGCCATGTCCTACGGGGCGACCTTCATCTCCACCTCGGCCATCATCGGCTTCGGCGGCGCGGCCGGGGTCTACGGCTTCCCGCTGCTGTGGCTGGCCTTCCTCAACGTGGCCCTGGGCGTCTTCGCGGCCATGGTCATCTTCGGCAAGCGGACTAGGCGCCTGGGCCTGGCCCTGGACAGCCACACTTTTCCCGAGCTCCTGGGCCGGCGCTTTGACTCGCCCTTCATCCAGGGCTTCAGCGGCCTGGTCATCTTCATCTTCATCCCGGTCTACGCGGCCGCGGTCCTGATCGGCGTCTCGCGCCTGCTCGAGGTTTCCCTGAACCTGCCCTACGGCCGGGCCCTGGTCATCTTCACCGTGATTCTGGCCGTCTACGTCATCAGCGGCGGGCTGAAGGCGGTCATGTACACCGACGCCTTCCAGGGGTCGATCATGGCCCTGATGATGCTCGTGCTCATCATCTTCACCTACGCCAAACTGGGCGGGATCGTCGAAGCCCACCAGGCTCTGACCGACATGGCTTCGCTGGTGCCCCAGAACCTGGCCCGGGAAGGCCTGATCGGCTGGACCCAGGGGGCCAGGTTCGGCTCGCCTCTCTGGCTGACCGTCTACACGACCCTCATCTACGGCGTCGGGGTGGGCGTCCTGGCCCAGCCACAGCTCACCGTCCGCTACATGACGGTCAAGTCCGACCGGGAGCTCAACCGGGCGGTCCTGTTCGGCGGCCTCTTCATCCTGCTCATGACCGGGGTGGCCTTCGTGGTCGGGAGCCTGAGCAACGCCGTCTTCCAGCAGGCCCTCGGCCAGGTCTCCATCGCCGCGGCCGGCGGCAACATCGACAAGATCATCCCGATCTACATTGAGCGGATCATGCCCGGCTGGTTCGCCGTCCTCTTTCTGGTGGCCATGTTCGCCGCGGCCATGTCCACCCTTTCCTCCCAGTACCACATCGGCGGCACTTCCCTGGGCCGGGACTTCTACGAGCAGGCCCTGGCCGCCTCGGCCCCGGAGCGCTCGGTCAGGGTGACCCGGCTGGGGGTCAGCCTGACCATTATCCTGACCCTGATCTGGGCCTGGATCCTGCCGCCCTCGGTCGTCGCCCGGGCCACGGCCTTCTTCTTCGGGCTCTGCGCGGCCACCTTCCTGCCCGTCTACCTCTTCGGCCTCTACTGGCGGGGCCTGACCCGGCCGGCCGCCATCTGGTCCATGGTCGGCGGTTTTTCGGCCTCCATGACCTGGCTGCTCTTCGTCCACCACAAGGAGGCGGCGGCCCTCGGGCTCTGCCGGCTCCTGACCGGCCAGGAGACCCTGGTCTCGGCCGCCCGGCCGGGCTCGTTCGCCTGGCTGCTCCAGTACGTTGACCCGAACATCTTTGCTTTGCCCTTCAGCTTTGCCCTGGCCGTCCTAGTCAGTCTGGCCACCCCCAAGATGGATCAGCAGCACCTGCAACGCTGCTGGCGCAACTATATTTGATGGGAGAGTCCTAGTGGCCCGGAATGAATCTTCTCCAACTCATCGCGGGACCTGGTGGGTCTGGCTGGTCGTCGTTGTTCTGGTGGTGGTCCTGGGGGGCGGGTTGATCTGGTACTCCCGCCAGCGCCAGGGCGTCGTTCCCGGGAAGGCCGAGCCCCAGAAGGAGGCCGCGACCGTAGCCACCGAAGCCCCCCCGCCCCCGCCCGCCACCGGCCGGGTGGTTGAACTGCCCGTGGACAGCAAGGGACCGGAGGCGGCGGCCCAGGCGCCCTCGGAGAAGGAGGGTCCGCAGGCGGCCGGCCAGCCGTCTGGGACGGACGCCGACCGGGCGCCGGGTGCGGAGCTGCCCAAGGCGGTCCAGGAGAAGGAGATGGCCGCGGAGCAGGCCCGCCGCAAGAAGGCCCTCGGCCTCGAGGACAGCGTCGAGGCGGTGGTCAAGGAGGGGGAGACGATCAGGATCGGCCGGACCGAGATCAAGATGGACGTCATTGCCGCCCAGATCCGCTCCAAGCAGCGGGAGCTCAAGGAGGAAACCATCGCCGCCGGCCGTCCCCCGGCCCGGAGCCAGGCCGGCGCTCCGGCCGGAATCCAGGGTCAGGTCAGCCCGGAGAGAGGTCTCAAGGCCGGCCTGGAGCCGGAGGTCAGGGAGCGGGATAAGGTCGCCATCGAGGGGACCAAAATCAGGATGGAGGACATGATCGCCCGGCCGCGCTCCAAGGCCAGGGAGCTGAAGCAGGAGGGGATCGGCCAGGAGCGGCCCGAGAGCGGGGAGAAGGTCAACCTCTACGGCATCCGCCTGGTCAGGCCCGGAGACAACCTTTGGAACATCCACTTCCAGGTGCTCAAGGAGTACTTCGCCCACCGGGGCATCGAGGTCTCCTCCGACGCCGACGAGCCCGGGCCGCGCGGCGTCTCCTCCGGGGTGGGTCGCATCCTCAAGTTCGCCGAGCGGATGGTCCACATCTTCAACCTGACCACCGGGGAGCTGTCCGAGGATCTGGACATGATTCAGCCCCACCAGAAGATCATCGTCTTCAACATGACCCAGCTGGACGCCAGCCTGCGCGACCTGGATGTTTCCAAGATCAGGAAGCTCCGCTTCGACGGAACCAGCCTCTACGTCGAGGAGTGACCGGCCGCCCAACGGTCCAGGGCCGCCTCCAGGCGGCCGGCCAGCTCCTCGGCCCGCCAGGCCTCCAGGCGATTGAGCCCCAGGCCCAGCCTCAGAAAGTCGCCCAGCTCCGGCTCCAGGCTCAGACGATGGACAAAGGGCTGGTCGGCCAGGGGCGAGGTCAGGACCGGACGCAGTTCGGCGACGAGCCGCTCGGCCTGGGCCTCGAAGCGGTCAGGCTGGCTGGGGGGCCGGCCCAGGCGTCTGGTCAGGCCGGCCAACAAGTAGGCCCGGGCGCGGGGCTCGGGGTGGCCGGCCAGGTAGGCGCCCAGGGGCGAGCCCGGCGCGGTCCAGGCCGGGTAGGTCAGGCTCAGGACCGGACCGCCCCAGAGGAGGAGCCGCCAGAGGGGGTTGGCCTTGGGGCTGGAGAACTCGAAGCTGTCCAGCGGGCCTATAAGGTCCAGGGCGGCGCCGGCCAGGTCCGGGTCCAGCCCGGCGAAGACCTGGGCCTGGGGGCAGGTCTCCCGGGCGCACTTGGCCCCGTAGCCGGTCAGCTGGCGCAGGTCCCGGCCCTGGTTGAGGGCCGGATGGAGCAGGCAGCCGATCAGCCGGCCCTCCCGGTCCAGGTGGCCCAGGGCCCAGCAGAACCGGCCGCTGATGGGCCGCGGCCGGGAGAGGTTCGATTCCAGCCCGGCCGTGTTGGCCCTGAAGCGGCGGCTCAGCTCGTGACGGTGATCCAGGTGGTCGTGGCCGGCCGGCCTGATGGGCGGGCAGCAGCGAAAGCAGCTCAGGTTCGGTCGGGGGCGGCAGAGGGGGGCCACGGCCTCACCCGGCCAGCAGCTCGGCCAGGATGCCGGCCAGCCGTTCGAAGGCGAAGAAGTGGCCGGCCCCGGGGACGAACTCGGGCCGGCAGCCGGGGATGACCTGGCTCAGATAGCGGCCGTGACTGCAGGGCACGACCTTGTCGGCCGTGCCGTGCCACAGCCAGGTCCGGACCCTGAGAGCGGCCGGATCAAAGCCCCAGGGCCGGGCCAGCAGGCCCAGGTCCCAGGCCGGGCCGGCCGGGCCGGAGCGGAAGGCCTCCCGGACGTCCGCGGCGAACATCCCCCTGACCTCGTCTCTGGCCAGGACCGGCCGGTCGGCCGGGAGGAGCCGGCCCAGGATCAGGTTACTGGCCCGGTCCCGGCCGGAGGCCAGGAACAGCCGGAACAAGCTCAGGATCAGGCGGAAGAGCGGGGGGCAGGAGGCGGCCAAGCGGAAGCCGAGCCAGACCGGCGGATAGAGCCGGCCCGGGCCGCCGGCCCTGTCCAGCTGGGCCAGGCTGCTGATGAGCCCCAGCCTGTCCACCCGCTCCGGGAGCAGGGCGGCCGCGGCCAGGGCGTAGGGGCCGCCGCCGGAGACGCCGATGAGGGTGAAGCGATCGAGCCCCAGGCCGTCGGCCAGGGCGGCCAGGTCGGCCGGCCAGTCGATGAGCCGGCGGCCCGGCTGAAAGCTGCTCCGGCCGAAGCCGGGCCGGTCCAGGGTGACCAGCCTCAGCCCCAGCCTGGCCGGCAGGCCCGGGTCGGGGGGACCCTGGAGGCGGGAGCCGGGCCAGCCGTGGCAGAGGACCACGGCCCGGCCGCGCCTGTCCCCCTGGTCCCGGAAGGCCAGGCGCCGGCCGTCGCCCAGCCTGAGCCGGCCCTCTATCAAATCCATTCGGCTCAACTCAGCCCTCTCTCGAACTGGCCGATCTGGCCGCCGGCCGCAGCTCCAGCCGGTGCCGGAACCTCTCCCTGACCGCCTCCAGCCGGAGGGGCACCTGGATGTACTCCCCGGCCAGCCAGAGGGGGACCTGGTCGGTCAGGAAGGGGCTGCTCAGCCAGCCGTCCTGGCCGCCCAGGAGGACGAACCAGTTGGCGTCAGGGTCGGAGAGGTCGGAGAGGTGCCGGGCGTTGGAGCCGTAGCTGGTGGCGTGGCGCTGGGTGGTCAGGCGGTGGGAGGTCTTCATCAGCGTCGTCGCCCCGCCGCTGGCCGGGTAGTCGCCGAAGCGATAGCGCCGGCCCAGAAGGGGCAGGCGGGCGAAGAAGTGGTTCAGCTCCAGGCGGTGCATCTGGCCCCAGTCGGTAAAGCCGGAGAAGTCGCCGGCCGCCTGGGTCAGGGCCTCACTTAGAACCTGGCCGGCCAGGCCGGGTTCGGCCGCGGCCAGGTCGTCCCGGAGCCACTCGAACAGGCTGGACGAATCGAGGAGGACTTCGACCGCCTCCGGGCTCAGGCTCCGGCCGTAGTAGGCCCGGGCCAGGCGGCAGGTCAGGATCTCGAAGGCCAGGGCGCCCTTGGAGTCGGCCGCCAGGCGGCCGTCAAAGCCCCGCAGGGCCTCGAGCAGGTCCGTTTCGGCCCGGGGCCGGGGAGCTTCCGGGCCGAGCCTGCCGGCCAGGTCCAGGAGCAGGCGGCTGAGCTCGGCCCCGGCCGGCGAGGCCGGGTCGCGCTGGAGTTCCTTGAGCCGGGCCAGATCGACCTTCCCCGGAAGACTTAATAGGGTCCTCATCCGCCTGAGCCGGTCGTTGTCGCTGAAGTGGTAGCCCACGGGCGGCCCGCCGCTCGCCGGAGTGTTGTTGGCCGAGGCCAGGAAGCCGGCCGCCGGGTTGAAGGCGCTGGGCAGTTCGGCCGGGCCCAGGAGGCGGTCGTAATCAACTCCAGGCCGGGCCGGGTCGAGGATCAGGTCCTCGGGCTGGGCCGGGGAACGCCGGGGCAGCCGGACGGCCATGAGCTGGCCGATGTTGCCGGCGTCGTCGGCGTAGAGGACGTTCTGGCCGGAGACGGCGAAGCTCTGCCAGGCGGCCTTGAACTCGTCCCAGTTCCGGGCCCGGTTGGTCGCCAGCATGGCGCTGATCTCGTCGCTGGCCCGGTGGCCGACCCAGGTGAGGGCCAGAGGCGGGCCCTGGTAGTCCTTGAGCAGGGGCGAGTCGCTGATGACCGGCCCCCAGGCCGAGTCGCGGAGGCTGACCTCCCTGTCCGGCCACCAGCGGACCTTGATTCGCTCCTTTCTGACGGACAGCCTGGCCGGATCGACGGCGGACAGATCGAAGAGATCGCTGGAGGCGGCCCGCATGTTGGTCCCGCCCCAGGCCAGGTGGGCGTTGCGGCCCAGGGCCATCGCCGGCAGGCCGGGGAGCATCATACCGACCAGATGGTAGGAAGGCGATTTGCAGCCGGCGATGAGCCACATGTTGGGCAGAAAGATGCCCAGGTGGGGGTCGCTGGCCAGAAGGGCCCCGCCGCCGGCCGAGCGGGCCGGGGCGACCACGGCGCAGTTGCTGCCCGACCGGCTCAGCCCGGCCAGGAGTTCCAGGAGACCGGCCCGCTCGTCACCGAAGCTGGGCAGGCTCTCCCGGCCGGCCCTGAGGTAGCGGGCGAAGACCTGGGGCCAGTCGGGCCGGCCCCGCAGGGGGAGGAGCCGGAACCAGTTCAGCCAGTTGACGTCGACCCCGTAGAGCCGGCTCAGGGCCAGCACGTCGGCCACGCTCCAGGGCTCCGGCCTGAACCCCAGGGCCTCGAACTCGTGGGGCAGCCTGTCGGCCCGCTCCAGGTAGAGGTTGATCCCGGCGACGAATCGCTCCAGCCAGCGCCTGGTGGCCTGGGGCAGGGCCGCGGCCGTCTCCGGCCCGGCCCGATTGAGGTCCAGGAGGCGGATGGTCTGATCGATGTCGGTGAAAAAGGAGCCGAACAGCTCGGCCAGCCGGCCTTGGCTGGCCCGGCGGAAGATCTCCATCTGGGCCAGGCGGAGATGGGCCTGGACCAGCCCCAGGACAAAGGCCAGGTCCTCGTCGTCCTGAGCCTCGATGAAGGGGATGAGGTGGTCGTCCCAGTAGACGGTCACCCCGGCCTTGAGGGGCAGCCCCTGGCTGGGGAAGGCCCGCAGCCGCTCGGACAGATCGGCCGGCCGGGGCAGGGGCCTGACCAGGGCGCAGCCGCCCAGGCCCAGGGCCAGGAGAACGACGAGAAATCGCGACCGGAACAACATCATCAGCCGCCCGCGGCCGAAAACCAGCCGATCAGGGCAACTTAGCCGCCGGGCCTGGGGCTGTCAAGCCGACCGCGGCTAGTATTGCCAGACCATCCACTCTGGCGGCCCGGCGGATGCCGTCCGGGACGTGGTTGCGGGTGGTCCGGATGTCCTCGGACAGAACTTTGAGTTTCCTGGCCATCTCTGATCCCGGACCGGGGGAAATAAATCTTGAATTCAAAAATCAATTTGTTTATTAATATCTTATGGCTGGCGCAGCTATAAATCTTCTTCAATCCTCGTTCAAAACAGACTCTTTCCTGGCAAGTTAACAGTCTCTGAGGCCCGAGCACCGGAGAACAGCGGAGCACGAGATGAAAGTCGCCCTCCAAGAAGTGGAACAGATCGAGATCACGACCCTGGTTGATAATTACGTAGACATGTTGGCCGCTGACAGCGGCCAGGTCGTCCACCGGGCCACCGCCTTAACCGGTCTTAAAACCAGCGACAGCATCCTTGCCGAGCACGGCTTCTCAGCTCTGGTAACCGTGAGCCGGGCCGGCCGACGACGAAGCATCCTCATGGACTTCGGCTATTCGGCGCTGGCCGCGGCGGAAAACGCCCGCACCCTGGGCCTCGATCTCTCTCAGGTTGAGGCCCTGGTTCTTTCCCACGGCCACCCGGACCACATCGGCGCTCTGGAGCGGATCACGGCCCTGGTGGGCCAGTCCGGGATCGAGCTCCTGGTCCACCCCGCCGCCTTTAAGGCCGCCCGCCATCTGAAATCGCCCCAGGGCGCCAAAGTGTTCTTCGATCCTTTCACCCGCGAGAGGGTCGAGGCCGCCGGAGTCAAGATCGTGGAGGCGGCCCAGCCCCGCCCCCTGCTGGACGGCGGCCTCGTGTTTCTGGGCCAGATACCCAAGAAGACCGATTTCGAACAGGCGGTGCCCTTCTTCAAGTATGAGGACGGCGGGGAGGAGAAGACCGATCTGATAGAAGACGACACGGCCATCGTCGCCCAGGTCAGGGGCAAGGGGCTGGTGGTCCTCTCCGGCTGCGCCCACTCGGGCATCATCAACACCCTCAAGTGGGCCGAGGAGGTGACCGGCCAGGACCAGATCCTGGCCGTGATGGGCGGGTTTCACCTCACCGGGCCCCTGTTCGAGAACCGGATTCAGCCAACCATCGAGGCCCTCAAGGCCTTGAACCCCAGATACGTTCTGCCCACTCACTGCACCGGCAGAAAGGCCATAATGGCCATTGAGAAGGCCATGCCCGAGCAGTTCATTCTCAACATGGCCGGGACCAGACTGACCTTTGCCGCCTGAGGAAGAGGCGGCCCTCGAGAAACCCGGGTGACCTTCCTGGGGGTCGCTCGGGTCAGGTTTAAGGTGAGAATGGATGCTCTAGCCACCCTGTGCCGGCGTATCGATTCGGTCAATGACTGGGTTGGCCGCACCGTTTCATGGATCTCCTTTCTGCTGGTGATTGTGGTCTTCACCGACGTGGTCTGCGCTATCTTTTCAACACCGGCTACGTCTTCGCCCAGGAGCTGGAGTGGCACCTCTTCGCCCTGATCTTCCTGCTGGCCTCGGGGTTCACCCTGTTCAGGGCCGGCCACGTCCGGGTTGACGTGATCTACTAGGGCCTCAGCCCCAGGGGTCAGGCCTGGGTCAACTTCCTGGGCACGGTGCTCTTCCTTCTGCCCGGCTGCGGCCGCCGCGACCACGGCCATTGGGGCGCCGGCAGTCCGCGCCAACAAGACCGTCCACTGGAAGATGGTCACCACCTGGGGTCCCCGGCTGCCCTATCTGCAGACCGAGACCGAGGCAATGGCCAAGTGGATCGACGTCATGAGCGGCGGCCGCTTCAAGATCAAGGTCTACGCCGCCGGCGAGCTCATTCCGGCCATGGGCGTGTTCGACGCCGTGTCCACCGGGACCTACCAGTGCTACCACGGCCCGGCCTATTTCTGGGCCGGCAAGGAGCCGGCCTTCCAGTGGTTCGCCTGCGTGCCCTTTGGGCTCAACGCCCAGGGCATGAACGCCTGGATGTACTGGGGCGGCGGCCTGAAACTCTGGGAGGAAGTCTCGGCCAACTTCAACCTTGTCCCCCGTCTGGCCGGCAACGCCGGGTTCCAGATGGCCGGCTGGTTCAACAAGAAGATCGAGACAATAGATGATTTCAAGGGACTGAAGATGCGCATCCCCGGCCTGGGCGGCAAGGTGGTGGCCAAGGCCGGCGGAACGGTCACCCTCACCGCGCCCCCGGAGATATTCACCAACCTGGAGCGGGGGGTCATTGACGCGGCCGAGTTCGTGGGCCCGCTCCTGGACAAGGTCCTGGGCCTGCAAAAGGCGGCCAAGTATTACTACTACCCCGGCTGGCACGAGCCGGGCAACACTTCCGAGTGCGGCATCAACAAACAGGCTTACGAGGCCCTGCCCAAGGAGTTCCAGGCTCTGCTGGACCACGCCTGCGAGGCCCTCAACTCCAGGATGCTGGTGGCCTTCGAGGCTTCGAACGCCGCCGCCTTGAGAGAGCTGATCACCAAGTACAAGGTCAAGGTGCTCCCCCTGCCCGACGATGTCATGGCCAAGCTCAAGGTGATGGCCTAGGAGGTTCTGGAGGAGGAGGCGGCCAAGACGCCCGCGGCCACCAAGGTCCATGAGAGCTTCAAGAAGTTCCAGAAGGAGATAGGCCCCTGGAGCATAGTCTCGGAAAAGGCCTATTACGCACAGATACTGGGTAATTACTCGCTCGCCGAATAAAGCCGACGACACCCGTCAAGGATGGCCGGCCGCTTCGGCGGCCGGCCATCTGTCTTTTTATTTCAAGGAACGACTCTCTTTGCGGGCTGATCGGCCGGGGCGGACTTCTGGTCCAGGGCCCGGAGGATCTTCTCCGGGGTGAGGGGCAGCTCGTCTATCCAGACGCCCACGGCGTCGTGAACCGCGCTGACGATGGCCGGCGCGGGCGGGTTGGCCGTCATCTCGCCGAAGCCCTTGGCCCCGAAGGGGCCGTTGGTCGAGGGGCATTCCACGATCCTGGTCCTGATCTCGGGCACGTCCACGGCCGTGGGGATGACGTAGTCGCCCAGGGTCTCGGGCTGCCGGTCCAGGGAGGGGTAGCAGGGCTGGAACTGCTCCATCAGGGCCGAGCCCAGGGCCATGGCCGTGCCGCCCTGGATCTGGCCCTCGACCAGGAGGGGGTTGATGGCCCGGCCCACGTCGTAGGCGCAGACCAGCCTGAGGACCGCCACCTCGCCGGTCTCGGTGTCCACCTCCACCTCGGCCAGGCTGGCTCCCCAGGCCAGGGTGGCGAAGGGGTCGATGGCCCCGGTCTCGGGATCGAGACTGACCTTGGGCCTCATGTAGTGGCCCCGGCCGGCGATGATCCGGTTGAACTGGTAGGTCGCCTTGAAGGCCACCTCGGCGATGGGGACCGAGCGTTCGGGCTGGCGGCTGACGAAGATCCGGCCCTGGCCGGCCTCGAGCTCCCCGGGCGGGGCGCCCAGGATCTCGGCGGCCACCTCCAGGAGAATGGCCTTGGCCTCCCGGGCGGCCTGGAGCACGGCCAGGCCGTCGCAGTAGGTGATCCGGCTGGCAAAGGCGCCGACGCACATGGGGCTGGTCTCGGTGTCCTCGTTGAGGACGCTGACCAGGTCCAGGTCTATTTCCAGTTCCTCGGCGACCATCTGGGCCAGGACGGTCTTGGCCCCCTGGCCTATGTCCACGCTGCCGACCAGGAGATTGACGCTGCCGTCGTGCTTGACCTTGACGATGGCCTGGCTGAAGTCGCCCCCGTAGGGGATGCCGGTGGGATAGAGGCCCAGGGCGATGCCCGTTCCCCTGGCTTTCATCTGTCCGCCCCCCGCGGCTCCGAGATCTGGCGCCTGAGCCGCTCGGGCAGCTCGACGCCGGCCTCCTCGGCTAGGGCCTTGAGGACCTCGGCCACGGCCACGCTGTTCAGGGTCCGCCCGGTGATGGTCCGGTCGCCCCGGCGATAGGCGTTGAGCAGCCTGATCTCCCAGGGGTCCAGGTTAAGCCGGGCGGCGATTTTGTTCATCTGGAGCTCGACGCTGTAGGTCGAGGGGGTGATGCCGTAGCCGCGCATCGAGGAGGCCGGCGGCTTGTTGGTGTAGACCAGGTGCCCCTTGACCCGGACGTTGGGGATCAAATAGGGCCCGCTGGCCAGGAAGCAGAACTTGTCCACGATGCCCACGTCCCTGAGGGCATAGGCCCCGCTGTCGCGGATGGCCTCGATGTCCCGGGCGATGATCCGGCCGTCCTTTTTGACTCCGTCCCTGATCTTGACGTGCCAGGCCCCCCGGCAGGTGGAGTAGAGGAGCTCCTCCTCCCTGGTCCAGCGCCACTTGCAGGGCCGGCCGGTCTTGAGGGCCAGCAGGGCGGTGACGTGGTCGGCGTGGAGGTCGTTCTTGGCCCCGAAGCTGCCGCCCACGGTCCCGCCGGCGTAGCGGATCTTGCTGGCCGGCATCTGGAGGATGCCGCAGAGGAGCTTGAGGTGGAACTGGAGGTCCTGGCTGACCGTGTGGATGGTCAGCCGGCCGCTGGCCGAGGGCACGGCCAGGCAGACCTGGGTCTCCAGCTGGGCGTGCTGCTGGGCCGGATGGAGGTACTCGCCCTCGACGATCAGGTCGGCCTGGGCCAGGCCGGCGGCCACGTCGCCCTGCTCGACCAACCGGAAGGGCTTGTCGCCGTAAAAGTGCTGGTTGCCCTGGGGCCTGAGCCGGGGGGCCTCGGGCTTCATGGCCTCCCGGACGTCCAGGACGCCCGGCTCCTCGTCCATGACCAGCCTGATCTTCTCCAGGGCCTCCAGGGCGGCGGCCTCGTTCTCGGCGGCCAGGGCGGCGATGGGCTCGCCCCGGTACATGGCCGTCTCCTCGACCAGGACCGGCTGGTCCGGGATGAGGCCGTAGCGGTTTTGGGGCACGTCGAGGTGGGTGATGACCCCGGCCACGCCGGGGGCCTTCTCCGCGGCCGAGACGTCCAGCTCCCGGATGCGCCCCCGGATGACCGGGCTGCGCAGGGCCTTGACCACCAGGGTTCCGGGCAGGCTGATGTCGTCCACGTAACGGGTCTGCCCGGTAACGTGCTCCAGACCGTCGTAGCGCTCGAACCTCTGGCCGACCACTCTCAAAGCCATCTCAGCACCGCCTAAGACTGCCTCATCTCCTCGGCCGCGGCCAGGACCGCCTCGACTATCTTGGCGTAGCCGGTGCAGCGGCAGAGGTTCCCGGACAGGCCCTCCCGGACCTCCTCGGGAGAGGGGTTCTGGTTCTGGTCCAGGAGGGCCTTGGCCGCCAGGATCATGCCCGGGGTGCAGAAGCCGCACTGGGCGGCGTTGTGCTCGGCAAAGGCCTTCTGGAGGGGGTGGAGCCGGCCCGGCCGGCCCAGGCCCTCGACGGTCAGGACCTCCTGGCCCTGGGCGATGAGGGCGTGGGTGACGCAGGACTTGACCAGACGCCCGCCCAGGATGACCGTGCAGGCGCCGCAGTCGCCGGTGTTGCAGCCGGACTTGGGGCTCATCAGGCCCAGGCGGTCGCGCAGAACCTGGAGCAGGCTGTCGGTCAGGCCCACCTCCAGCCGGTATTCCCGGCCGTTGACCTTGAGCTCTAGGGGCTGGGTCAAGACTCCTCCCGGCCGGGCCGCAGGACCTGGTTGAGCAGGCGGGCGGACAGGGCCCGGCAGGCCCGCCGCCGATACCAGGCCGAGGCCCGGACGTCGTCGATTGGCGAAATTTCCTGGCCGGCCGCCTCGGCGGCCCCGGCGATCAGCTCCGCCCGGGGCGGCTGGCCGATCAGGATCGAGGCCGCCTCCCTGGCCAGGATCGGGGTCGGCCCCACAGCGCCCAGGGCCAGGCGGACCGAGTGGCAGCGACCGTCGGCCGCCTCGGCCGCGGCCGCGGCCGAGATGATGGACAGGGTGTGGGCCTGGCGGCGGCCGATCTTGCGGTAGGCCCAGGGCCTGGCCCCGGCCCCGGCCGGGACGGTGACCTCCTGGATCATCTCGTCAGCGGCCAGGACGGTCCGGCCCGGACCGGTGAAAAATTCCTCCAGGGCCACGGTCCTCACCCCCCTGGCCGAGGCCAGGTTCAGCCGGGCCTCCAGGGCCAGGAGGGGCACGGCCGAGTCGGCCGCCGGCGAGGCGTTGGCCAGGTTGCCGCCCAGGCTGGCCAGACTGCGCACGGCCGGTGAGGCCATGTGGCTCACCGCCTCCCTGAGGAGCGGGGCCAGCCGGGCCACCAGGGGCGAGGCCAGGACATCGGCCAGGGGCGCGGCCGCGCCGATGGCCAGGTCGCCGCCGCGGTCCTCGATGTAGTCCAGGCCGCAGCGGCCGATGTAGATCAGGGCCTGGGGTTTGAACTGGCGGCGGTTGATCCTGACCATCAGGTCCGTGCCGCCGGCCAGGAGGCGGGCCCGGGGCCCCAGGCGGGCCAGGAGGGCCAGGACCTCCCCGGGGCTCTCGGCCCGGAAGAAGCCGGTTTCAGGTTCCGGACTCATCGGTTCATCCTTATCCGGCCTCCGCCTCATGGCATCAGCAGCCCGGGTATCCAGAGCGAGACCGGCGGGACATAGGTCACGATCAACAGGGTGGCCAGCATGCTGATGAAGAAGGGGACGATGCCCCTGATAAGACTCTCCAGGCTTATGTTTCCCACGGTCGAGGTGACGTAGAGGCAGACTCCCACCGGCGGCGTGTTCAGGCCGATGACCACGTTCATGACGAAGATGACCCCGAAGTGGAGGGGGTCGATGCCGGCTTTCTGGATCACGGGCAGAAAGATGGGGGTCAGGATGATGATCGAGGCCAGGCTGTCCATGAAGGTGCCGATGAAGAGGAGGAAGAGGTTGAGGATCAGCAGGAGGACGTACTTGTTGGTGCTCAGGCCGAAGATCCATTCGCCCAGCTGGTGGGGGACGTTCTTGGCCGCCAGGACCCAGCCGAAGATGCTGGCCGTGGCCACCACCAGGAGGATGACCGCGGTCCGGACCCCGGTGGTCAGGAGAAGCTCGCCCAGGAGCTTGAAGCTCAGCCGGCGGTAGACCAGCCCGGCGATGGCCAGGGCGACGAAGACGGCGATGCAGGCCGCTTCGGAGGGCGTGAAGACGCCGGTGATGATGCCGCCCAGGATTATCACGGGCACGCTCAGGCTGATGAGGGCGTGTCCGAAGAGCTCCATCATCTGGTTGAAATTGTATTTCACCTTCCAGATAGGATACTTGCGCCGCCAGGACAGCAGTCCGACCATGAACATCAGGCTCAGGCCGACCAGGATGCCGGGGATGATGCCGGCCAGGAAGAGCGCCCCCACCGAGACGCCGCCGGCGAAGCCGTAGACGATGAAGGGCATGCTCGGCGGGATGATCGGCCCCATGGTCGCGGCGGTGGAGGTCAAGGCCGCGGCGAACTGCTTGTCGTAGCCGGCCTTCTGCATGGCCGGGATCATCACCGTGCCCACGGCCGAGGCCTCGGAGGCGGCGGCGCCGGTCGAGCCGGCCAGGAGCATGCTGACGATGACGTTGGCGTAGCCCAGGCCGCCCCGGAAGCGGCCGACGATGAGGTTGCCGAACTCGACCAGCTTGTCGGTGATACCCCCGGCGTTCATCAGCTCCCCGGCCAGGATGAAGGCCGGGATGGCCACCAGGGCGAAGTTGTCGATGCCGCCGAACATGCGGGCCGGAATCATCATCAGGAAGCCCGTCTCGCCCGAGACCAGTATCTGGCTCAACCCGACCAGGCCCAGGACGAAAACGATGGGCACGCCGATGGCCAGCATCAGGATGAAGACGATGATGGCGATCATGGGCGGGGCCCTTCCTGGAGTGAATTCCCGGCCCTGATCTGGCCGACCGTTTGCTCGATGAGGTGATAGAGCATCACCAGGCAGCTTACCGGGATGATCACGTAAATGAAGCTCATGGGTATCCTGAGCGCCGGCGAGGCCTGGAGGTAGGTGGCCAGGGTCAGCTTGACGCCGAACCAGACGGCCACGGCCAGAAAGAGGCAGCTGCTCAGCAGACCCACGATCTTCATCGGGCCCCGCATGGCCGGGGGGAGGCGCTCGATCAGAAATGATATGGCCATCATCTGGGATTGCTTCACGGCCACTGTCCCGCCGGCAAAGGCGATCCAGACCAGGCAGTAGCGGGGCAGCTCCTCGCCCCAGCCAAAGGAGAAGCCCAGGAGGTAGCGGCTGAAGACATTGATCCCGACCACGGCGATCATGACCGCGGTCAGCAGAATGGTGACCTTCTGGGCGGCCCGGTCTATGGCGTTGGCCAAGGGCATCGGCGCCTCACCTTCTCTCTGACCCGCCCCTCAACCGGCCGGTCCGGTCGAGGGTCGAGCCCGGTCCGGAGCGGAGGTTCCGCCCCGGACCGGCCGGTGGATCTACTTCTGGCCGTACTTGTCGTTCAGCTCATCAACCGCCTTGACGTACTCGGCCACGACCGGGTACTTCTGGCTGTACTCCTTGATGATCGGCTTGACCTTCTCCTTGAAGGCGGGCAGATCGGTCACCTTGAAGACCTCGCAGCCCAGCTCCTTGAGCTTGACGTCCGCGGTCCGGTCGAACTCCTGGAGGCGGGCGATGTTGTAATCCCGGGCCTCGTTGCCGGCCTCCAGAATGGCCTTCTGGGTCGCGGCCGGATACTTGTCGAAGAGCCCCTTGTTCATGATTATCATGAACGGCAGGTCCATGTAACCGATCCGGGTGTACTTCTTGGCTATCTCCGGGAAACCGAAGAGCAGGACGGCCCCGATGTCGAACAGGGTGCCGTCGATGACCCCCTGCTGCAGGGCGGTGTAGACCTCGCCGTAGGGCAGGGGGGCCGGGCTGGCGCCGATGGCCTTGACCGTCTCCATGTAGATGGGGGCCTGGAGGGTCCTCAGCTTGAGGCCTTTCATGTCGTTGAGCGAGGTGACCTTCTTGTCCCGGAGCATGAGGAGGCGCAGGCCGCTGCTGCCGATGCAGAGGGACTTGACCCCCTTGGGCTCCAGGGTGGCCTTGAGCTTGTCCATGACCGGCAGCTGGAGGGCCCGGCTGAGCACCTCGGCGTTGTCATAGAGGAAGGGCAGCTGGAGCGCGGCCAGCTCCGGGGCCATGTTGCTGACCAGCCCCACCGGCGGCAGGGCAAAGGCGATGGTCCCCAGCCCGACCATCTCCATCTGCTCCCTCTCGTTGCCCAGCTGGCGGGAGGGGTAGACCTTGACCTCGATCTCACCGTTGGTCTTCTTGGCCAGGATCTCCCCGAACTTGAAGGCCGTCTGGGTGTAGACGTGGTCGGGGTGCGTCGTCGCGGCCAGCCTGAGACTCTCCTTGGCCAGGGCGCCCCCGCCCAGCGAGGCAAAGACGAAAGCGAGCAGGATGGTCAGCAGCACTGTCCTTTTAAGCACGAGGCGAGACATGGTTTCCTCCTTGACGCGTTGAAGGTTCAACGTCCCCTCTTTGCCGGTCAAGCCCAATTCTCACGCCCCGCCACTGGCGATCCAGGCCGGCGCTCTGGATCACTTTTTGGGCCATGAAATTTCCGCTGGAACTGAATCCTCCCCTGGTTATCCGATCCGATCGCCTCAGCCCCCCGGCCGCTGACACCGGATTCGGTCAACATTCCCGCGGGCCAGCCTCGGGTCCGGCGGCTTCCTGGGGCCGGCCATGACCCGTCTCGCCCGTGGCGCCTCAGCCAAGCTCACCCGCCGGCCAGGAGCTTGAGGAAGACGACCCTGTCCCCCTCCTCGAGCCGCCTGGTCTTCAGGGATTCCTCCTCGACGTAAGTCTCGTTGATCCGGACCTGGATGACCGGATCCAGCCAGCCGGTTTCCGGGCTGAGCAGCTCCCGTTCGGCCGCCTGGCCGTATTTCCGGACCAGGTCTTCGATCAGGTCGAAGACCGTCCGGCCGGCCAGGGTGTATGGCCGGCGCTCCTTGAAGAGATCGTACAGCCCGGCGAAACCGATGAACTCCAGGTCTATCTCCACCCTTGACTCCGCTCTCCCGGCCCCGGCCCTAGGCCAGATCCAGCCGTTTGAGAGTCTCCGGCTGGGGCAGGCCCTCCTCGGTCCAGCCCCGAATCTTGTAGTAATCGGCCAGCATGACGTTAAAGGGCGGCAGATGGTCTCCGGCCCCGCCGTCGTTGGTCCGAAGGGTCAGGACGCGCAGGGGCAGGCGGTCGTCCTTGCGGCTCCAACCCCAGCCGATGTTGAGCACTCTCTTGAGGTTGAAGATCCGCTCCGCGGCTTCGAGCAGCTCGGCGGCGTCCACGTCCCAGCCCGTGGCCTGTTCGAGCCACTGGCCGACCAGGTGGAGCCTGACCCCGCCGAATATGTTGAACTTGCACATGGCCAGGCTGTCCCAGAGGTACATGACGTGCTGGGCGCCGACGACCATTTCCGCCTTGCCCTGGGAGGCGAAGCGATCCAGGACGGCCTCGACGCCGATCTCGGGGAACGTGGTCGCCCGCTCGAACATGTGGGAAAAGGCGTTGACGTGACAGGGGCCCCGGCTGGAGGTGGCGTAGCCGAGGGCAATGCTGGAGTAGGCCCTGGGGTCGTGAGCCGGCAGGGCCATGTTGTGGGTCTGGATGGCGTACTCGGGCGCCAGGCCGCCGACCCTCTCGGCCGCGGCCTCGAGGCCATCGGCCAGAAGGTCGCCGAAGCCCTCCCGCCTGGCGATCAGTTCGATCAGCTCCTCGGCCGCCTTGGCGTTGCCCCAGTCAAGGTCAATCGAGCCCAGTTCGGCCGGCCCGATGAGCCCCTTTTCCTTGAGCTCCATGGCGAAGGCAACCACGGCCCCGGCGTCGATGGTGTCCAGGCCGAGACGGTTGCACAGCTCGTTGAGCCTGAGCAGGGCGGGCATGCTGTCGATCAGGCAGTTGGAGCCGAGCATGCCCAGGGTCTCGTATTCCGGCCCGCCGGTCTCCTGGAGCAGGGGGTCGAGAACCCCGGCCACGGTGCGGCCGCAGCCGACCACGCAGCCGGCGCAGAAGAACTTCTTCTTCAGGTAGTTCTCCTTGAGCTCCTGGCCGCCGATCCGCTTGGCCCCTTCGGTCCAGCGGCCCTGCCGCCAGTTGTTGATCGGCAGATCGCCGATGGACTCGCAGGGCCCAACCAGGCCGGGAGTGCCGAACTCGCTCATGCCCTTGAGCCGGCCGGTGAAGTCGGCCAGCAGGGCCTTGGCGCTCTCCTTGAGGGCTTCCGGCTCCCTGAGCGGCGGCTCCCCGGTGCCTCTGACCGCGATGCCCTTGACTCGCTTGGAGCCCAGCAGAGCGCCCAGGCCGCAGCGGGCGGCCGTCCGGGCGTGGACGCCGTCGGTGAACAGGCCGGAGAACTTGACCAGGTTCTCGCCGGCCGGGCCGATGACGCAGGTCTGGACCTTGTCGCCCAACTCGGCCTTGAGGGCCTGGTCGGTCTGGAAGGTGTCCAGGCCCCAGAGGTGGCCGGCGTTCCTGATCTCCAGCCGTCCGTCATTCAGGTACAGGTAGACCGGTTCCTCGGACCGGCCCAGGATGGCCAGCCCGTCAAAGCCGGCCCGCCTCAGCTCCCGGCCCCAGTGTCCGCCGACCGAGGCCTCGCCCCAGAAGCCGGTCTGAGGAGAGCGGCCGGCGAAGCTGTGCCGGCCCGAGAGAAGCGCCGCCGTCCCGGTCAGGGGGCCGGTCAGGGCGATGAAGGGATTGGCCGGGTCCAGGGGCGCGACCGGGTCAGGGGCCAGCTGCTGGAAAACATAGGCGGCCAGTCCGGCTCCGCCGATGAATTGCCGACATTTTTGATCCTCGATCTGCCAGGTCCGGCTGGCCCGGTCGTCGAGGTTGACTATCAGGACTTTTCCGAACTGTCTGCTCACGATATCCCCCGGTTCAGCGACTTTCCGCCTTCTGGCCCAAGTAGGCCGTCTTGACGCTCTCGTCGTTGAACAGTTGTTCGCCAGTGCCCGAGAGGGTGATCCGGCCGTTGGCCAAGACGTAGGCTCGGTCGACCATCTTCAGGGTCAGGTAGGCCTTCTGTTCCACGAGCAGAATGGTCACCCCGGTCCGGTGCAGCTCCTTGATCGTCTCGAAGACCTTGGAGACCATCAGGGGGGCCAGGCCCATGGACGGCTCGTCGAGGAGCAGGAAAGACGGGTCGGACATGAGCGCCCGGGCGATGGCCAGAAGCTGCTGTTCTCCGCCGCTCAGGGTTCCGGCGAGTTGGTCCTTCCTGGGTCCCAGGCTGGAGAACTGGTCGAGAAGGCGGTTGAGATTGGCCGCGGCCGCGGCCTTTCTCTTTTGACGGTAATGAATGAAGGCCCCGAGCTTGAGGTTCTCCTGAACGGTCAGTTCCGAGAAGACTCGCCGACCCTCAGGGACATAGACGATGCCTTGGTTGACTATTTCGTGAGCCGGCAAGTTGTCGATGCGCTTGGTCTTGAAGGTGATGCTTCCCTGGCTCGGCCGGCAGAGCCCGGCCAAGGCCCTCAGGATGGTCGTCTTGCCGGCTCCGTTGCGGCCGATGATGCCGACCATTTCGCCCTCGGCCACCTCGAAGGAGACGTCCAGGAGGCCGGCCACCTTGCCGTAGTGGACTGAGACGTTTTCAAAATCCAGCCAGCTCATTCGGTCTCGACTCCCAGGTAGGCCTCGATTACCTTGGGATCGCTCTGGACCTCTTCTGGATTGCCCTCAGCGATCTTCTGGCCGAAGTCTATGACCGTTACCCTGTCTGAAATGCTCATCACGAACTCGACGTAGTGCTCGATCAGGAAGATGGCGATCCCGCGCCGCTTGATCCGGGTGACGATCTTGTCCAGCTGCTCGATCTCTTCGGCGTGCAGCCCGGCCGCCGGCTCATCGAGGAAGAGAAGCTCCGGATCGCTCATCAGGGCCCGGGCTATTTCAATGGTGTGCTGGTGGCCGTAGGGCAGGCTGGAAGCGATTTCGTTGGCCTTTGAGGCCAGGCCCATCATGTCCAGCAGACCCATGGCCTTCCTGACCGCCTCCTCTTCCTCCCGCCTGGCCGCGGGCGTGCGCAGGGCGACCTGCAGAACCCCGCTTTTAAGGCGGCAGTGGGCGCCGACCAGGACGTTGTCCAGAACGGTCATGTCGTGGAAAAGGCGGACGTTCTGGAAGGTCCGGGCGATTCCGAGCCGGTTGATCCGGTGGGGCTTGAGCCCGCTTATCGGCTGCCGTTTGAAGCGAACCAGGCCCTGGTCCGATTTGGCCACGCCGGTGATCAGGTTGACCGTCGTGGTCTTGCCCGCGCCGTTGGGCCCGATCAGGGAATGGATCTGCCCCGGTTTGAGCTGGAGACTGACCGAGTCAACGGCCTTGACCCCCTGGAAGGACTTGGTGATGTTCTCCACTTCCAGGAAGTCTTCTTCGGCGGTGGCCAGGGTCGCGTCTTGGGGCGGCTCAAAGGCCGGAGCCGGCTTTTGCCTGGCCAGCTTGCTCCGGCGGCTGAGCAGGCCGTAGACGCCGTCGGGCATGAAGACGACGCAGAGGACCAGGGCCACGCCGTAGAGGAGAAGCCGGTACTCCTCGATCGCCGTCAGGAATTCGGGCAGGGCCGTCAGGATGATCGCCCCCAGGACCGGGCCGAGGATGCTCTTCTGCCCGCCGACCAGAAGCATCAGGAGGAGCTCGACCGATCTGTCGAAACGAAAGGCTTCGGGCGAGATGTAGGAGTGGAGGTGGGCCCAGAGGCTGCCGGCGATGCCGGCGAAAAAGGCGCTGATGACAAAGGCGGCCAGTTTGGCGCTGTAGACGTTGATCCCGGAGGCCTCGGACACGGTCTCGTCGTTCCTGACCGCGTTGAAGGCCCTGCCCCAGCGGGAATTGACGATGTGATAGCAGGCCGCGATCGTACCGATGGCCAGGAGGCTGATCAGGATGAGGAAGGACTTGTGAGTGAAGGTCCAGGCGCCGATGCTGGGCAGCTTGATGCCCCACTTGCCGGCCGCGGCGCCGGTCATGCTTGGCCAGGCCAGGATTATCTTGTCGATCAGGAAGTTAAAAGCAATCGTTATCAGAGCCAGATAGGGGCCGCCGACCCTGAGCGAGGGAATGCCCAACAGGGCGCCGCAAAAGGCGCTGGCCAGACCGGCCACGGGCAGGCTCAGCCAGAAAGAAAGGCCCAGATCAACGGTCAGGATGGAGGAGAGATAGGCCCCGATGGCCAGGAGGCCGGCGTGGCCCAGCGAGATCTGGCCGGTGTAGCCGGTGACGATGTTGAGACCGCTGACCACGATGATGTAAATGCCAGCCAGTTCAAAGATGTGAAGGTAATATTCATTGGTGATGAAAAGCGGCACCAGGAAGTAAGCGGCAAGCAGCCCGGCCAAAACCCAGCCGGGGGTCTTCAGACGGGCCGGCAGCAGAGTCATCTCTTCACCTCGCCCTGCCGAAGAGGCCGGAGGGCTTGATCAGCATGACCAGAATCAGGACCACGAAGGTGACCGCCTCCTGCCAGATGGGGGGGATGATCGTGGCCGAAAAGACCTCGATCAGGCCCAGACAGAGCCCGCCCATGACCGCCCCCAGGGAGCTGCCCAGCCCGCCCACGACCACGGCCACGAACCCCTTGACTCCGAGGACTATGCCCATGGTCGGGTCGGCAAAGGTGATCGGGCTGACCAGAATGCCGCAGATGGCCGCGAGCGCCCCGCTGATGCCGAAGGAGAAATAGATGACGTGCTTGGTATTGATGCCCATCAGGCCGGCTGTTTCCCTGTCCAGAGCCGTGGCCCGGACGGCCGTGCCGAAGATGGTCTTGCGGTAGTAAAGCTCCAGGAGGCCGGTGCACAGGAGAGCAATGGTGATGATGCCCAGCTCCTGGGGCAAGACAAGGGCGCCCAGGAGGGACAGGGGCTCATCGCCGCCGATGAACTTGGCGAAGGGCAGCGGTGAGCGGCCCCAGATGAGCATGGCCGTGTGCTTAACGGCCACCCCGAAGCCAAAGGTGCTCATGATCCAGACAAAGTTATTGGAAACGTCCTTGATGGGGCGGATGGCCAGGCGCTCGACCATCAAGGCCAGGCAGGCCACCACCCCGGCGGCCAGGGCCATGGCCACGAAAATGGGCAAACCCCAGGTGACGTAGAAAGTGAAGCCGCAGAGGGCGCCGAGCGTGACCAGCTCTCCCTGGGAGAAATTGATGACCGTGGTCGTCTTGAAAATGACGTTGTAGCTCAGGGCCACCAGACCGTAGATGCTGCCCACGGACAGGCCGCCTAAGATCAGCTGTAAAAGTCCGGACATAGGGTCTTGGCCTCTTGGGGCTCCTGGCGAAGCGGGAGAGCCTAGGGCCCTCCCGCTTCATCTTCAGTTACGGAATTACCGGGTCAACCAGCTTGCCGTCCTTGACCATGACCATGGCCACGGCCTCGGGCTCCCGGGCGTTGTGCTTGCCGGGCCCGTAGGCATACTTGATGCCGGTCACGCCGATGAAGGGCGCGCTGTTCTCCAGGCCGTCCCGCACCTTGGCCCGGTCCGGCCCGACCTTCTTGAGAACCTGGGCCAGCCACACGACTGCGTCGTAATAGGTGATGGTCCAGGAAGGCACGGCCATCTTGGGATCGGTCTTGTATTCCTTCAGGTAGCGCTCCATGAACTTTTTGACGTTGGGATCGGGGTTGGAATAGGCGGCCCGCATCCGGTCGGCGATGTAGGTGCCCTCAGCCGCGGCGCCGCCCAGGCTCCTGAAGTTGGCCATGGTGATGGCCTCTGAACCGAGCATGGGCACGTCGTACTGCTGCTTCTTTTTCTCCATGGCGATACGGGCCACCTCGGCCCCCAGGCTCCAGGTGATCATCACCTCGGCCCCGGAGTCCTTGGCCCCCTTGACCTGGGCGGTGAAGCTGACGTCGCCCAGGCTGAAGGTGCCCTCATAGACGGGCTTGACGCCGAGCTTCTGAAGCGGCGGCATCAGCATCTCCCGGCCGTCCCGGCCGTACTCGGTGTTGTCGTAAAGCAGGGCGATCTTCTTGGCCTTGAGCTTATTGACCGCGAAGTCGGCCAAGGCTACGCCCTGCCAGGAGTTGAGGATGGCCATCCGGAAGGCGTATGGGTCGCACTTGCCCACCGGGCAGACGATGTCAGAGGTGGTCCCGGCGATGATGTGCGGCACCTTGCCCGGCAGGGTGACCTGCTCGCTGGCCAGGTTGGGTGTGGTCGCCGTGGAGGGGAAGAAGGCGACCACTTTTTCCTTGTGGATCAGTTCCTTGGCGAAGGTGACAGCCTTGGAGGGGTCGTACTGGTCGTCCCGGGAGATGATCTTGAGCGGCCGGCCGTTGATTCCACCGGCCTCATTGATGTCCTTGACGGCCATCTCCATGCCGTGGAGGGCGTCGAGTCCCAGGTCAGAGCCTGGTCCGGACAGGGCGCCGGTCATGCCGATCTTGATCGGATCAGCGGCCAGGGCGCTGCCGCCGGATAGGCTCAAGCCCAGGGCTAAGAGAAGCGCCAGGCCCAGTTTCAGTCCTCTCATTACTTCCTCCTAAAACCTGAGTCGGATTAGTTTCCAAAGGCAAAAAGATTTGCCGTTGCCCGAACCCCACTCGGGCGGGGTTCTCCTCCCTTATTCCGGGCCGGGTGTCCTGGTCCGGAATGGAATCTAGTGGAAATAGGCACCACCATCGACGACCAGGGTCTGCCCGGTGATGAAGGCCGCGTCCGGTCCGGCAAAGAACTTGACCGCCCCGACCAGATCGGCCGGATGCTGATCTCTCTGCAGGACGCGGACCTGGGCCGAGATCTCCCGGAAGTGCTTGAGCTGGATCTCGCTGGCCATGATCCCGTCGCTCAGGGTGAAGCCCGGGGCGATGGAGTTGACCAGGATGTTGTCCTTGCCCACCTCCTTGGCCAGGGCCCTGGTCAGGGCGACGACCGCGCCCTTGGAAGTGGTGTAGTGGAGAAGGAATGGGATCCCCTTGAAAGGCGTTCCCGAGCTGAGGTTGATGATTCTCCCGCCGCCGGCCTGGCGCATTGCCTCGACCACGGCCTTGCAGCAGAGCCACATGCCCATGACGTTGACGTCCATGACCCGGCGCCATTCCTCGACCTTTATCTGGTCAAAGGGACCGGGAACCAGAGCGGTGTAGATGCCGGCGTTGTTGACCAGGATGTCAATCCGGCCGAAGGCCTTGACAGCCTCTTCGGCCATCTTCCTGGTGTCTTCCTCAGAGGAGACGTCGACCTTGAGGCCAATGGCCTTGAAGCCCTTGCCGGTCATCTCCTTGGCGGCCTGATCGGCCTTGGCCAGGTCGGCGACAACCAGGCTGGCTCCTTCTTCGGCCAGCCCCTCGGCCATGGCGCGACCAATACCCATTGCGCCGCCTGTTACGATGGCCACTTTGTCCTTTAACTTCACGACAACCTCCTTTTAAAAACCCGCCTTCCCGACCGAGCGGTCAGGAGAGGTTAAGCATGAAGGCCGGGTTATCCTGGATCATCTTCTTGAGATGCTCGAAGGGGATGCCCTTTTCCAGGAGCACCCGCAGATACATTCTCAAGCCCTCGGCCGGAGGCGGGTTGTGGACCTGGCCCAAGTCAGTGGCCAGGATGGTCCGCTCCGGGCCGACCGCCTTGATCATCTCCACCACGCCGTCCAGGCCGGCCTTGATTGGCCACATGGGAAACATGAAGATGGCCAGGTGCTCGATGAAGACCCCCAGATCGGCCAGTTCCTTCTGCTCCTCGATGCTGCCGTTGATGATGTACTCCGGGTGGTTGAGGTAGAGACGCTTGACCCCCCGCTCCTTGGCCGCCTTGAACAGGGCCCTGGCCTCTGGGATGGACAGGTGCCCTGAGGCGAGCATGATGTCTGCCTGGGCGACGAGATCGATGACCTCGAAGACCTCGGGCAGCAGCTTGCCCTTGTCGTTGAAAACGGTGATCGCCTTTTCTTTGAGCTTGACCTGGTTGGCCTGCTTCATGGATCCGGCGAATTCGGGCGCGCCCATCTGATCCAGGTGGTTCTTGGCCGACAGGGTGGGGAACCAGACAACCTTGGCCCCCAGCTTGATGGCCGCGTCCACGGCAAAGGGATTGATCCCGCCCACGGCGTTGTTGAGGACCACTCCGCCGTAGACCTCGATCCCGTTTATCAGCTTGCGGACGAAGTACATCCGGTCAGAGGTGTAGCCGTGGTGTTCCTTGAGGACCACCGCCCGCATGCCGAACCGGCGCGCCCCTTCGGCCACCTCGACGTGGTCCACCAGCCTGGGGAAAAGGCTCGGCGCCGAGTGGATGTGCACATCAACGGCGCCCCGCATCAATTCCAGGTCTTCCCTCATCACTCTCCTCCTTCAGTCATCTTACCGGTCGATGATCCCGGCTCGAGCCGGCGGCTCGGAGCTCGCTGGTTCCCACCCTAGTTCAGGCAACTAACTCTCCCAAAGCCGAATGATCTCCGACGAGGTGGTGACGATGCCGAAGAACTTGTCCAGGATCTGCAGACCGTGCTTGTGGGTTTCAGGATTGACTCCGGCGACGCAGTCCTCGGGCAGGACCACGTAGTAATCGTGCATCAGGGCGTCCATGGCCGTGGTGCCCAGGCAGAGAGTCGTCTCACCGCCGGTGACCACCACCGTCTTCCTCTTGATGCTGCGCAGGACCAGGTCCAGGTCGGTGTTGGTGAAGGCGCTGTAGCGGTGCTTGGTCACGACGAAATCGGTCTCGGTCGGGCTGAGTCCGGTCCACCATTCCGCGCCCCAGGTGCCCATGACCACGTAGGGCAGGGTCGGCTTGTCATCGGACCAGCCTTTTTCGCTGACCCTGATCCGCTGGATCCAGGCGTCGGAGTTGGTCCAGCGGCTGTGGATCATCTGGACGAAGATGACCGGGACCTCGGCCTTGCGGGCGGCGTTGATCAGATTGATCACCCTGGGCGCGATGGCCTGGAACATGGAAACGTCAACGCCCATCTTGGCGAAGGAGCCCTCTGAATCGACGAAGTCGTTCTGCAGGTCCACGATCAGCAGGGCGGTGTGGCTCGGATCGACTCTTTCCGCCAGCGTTCGCAGCATCACCTACCTCCTCCAGCCGCCAGGGCGCGGCCGTCTGGTCTGGTCCCCGGCCCGGCCTAAAGGCCCAGGAGCCGGGCGGCGTTGCCCCCCATGATCAGGTCCATGGCCGGGGCCCCGAGTTTCAATTCAGCAAGAATCCTGTACGTTTCTGCCTCAAAGGGACAGGACTCGTAGGGCGCCCCCGAATCCGTGCCCCAGATGATCCCCTCCGGCCCGAACACCTCCAGGAACCTGGCCAGGTGTTCCTTGAGCGAGAAGTGTCTCAGCCTCAGGAAGTACTTGGCCAGCCCGTGGATGTTGGCCAGGTCGAAATAGATGGGCGCCTTGAACCACTCCTTCAACCAGCTTATCTGGGCCAGAAACTGCTCCCCCTGCTCCATGCCCAGATGGGAGATGACGTGGGGTATCTTGGGGAAGTACCGGACGACGTTGATCAGGTCGGCCGGCTGACTGTAGTTGAGGTCGGCGAAGGGGAAGAAGCCGATGCCGAAATGCCAGAGCAGAGGCACCCCCAGCTCCTGGACCCGCTCGTAGAGAGGGAAGAGCCGCCGGTCGTCCAGGCGGTATTTCTCCCAGGTGGGGCTTAGCTCGCCCAGGCCGGCCAGCTTGCCCGGGCCGACGAAGCGGTCTAGCTCGGCCAGGCTCTCGGGCAGGGCCGGATCGGCGTAGAACAGGCCGGAGAAGCGGCCTGGCTCGGCCTCGACCAGATCGAGGACCTCCCGGTTGAGGGCGTCGGTGGCGTTGAGCACGACCCGGTCCACGCCGCAGCGGTCCATGGCCTCTACCCAGGACTCCCTGGAGGTCCGAGCCTGCCTCTCCCGGGCCAGGTCCATGTACTTGGCCAGGTAGCTCTTGGAGAGCGGGTCCTGGCCGTCGTCGCGAAACAGTCTGGCCATGCCCTCGACCGATGTCAGATGGACGTGAAAATCGATTACCATCGGCTGCCTCCCTCACCTGCCCAGATAGAGCCGGATCACGTTCTGGTCGTTCATCAGATCCCTGGCCGGACCTGACAGGGTTATCTCTCCGGTCTCCATGATGTAGCCGTAGTCGGCAATCTGCAGTGCCAGATGGGCGTTCTGCTCGACCAGGAGGATGGTCATGCCCTCCTGGTTGAGGCCCTTGATGATATCGAAAAGCTTCTGGACGTAGAGGGGCGCCAGTCCCAGGGAGGGCTCGTCCAGGAGCATCAGTTTGGGCCGGCTCATCAGCCCCCTGGCGATGGCCAGCATCTGCTGCTCGCCGCCGCTCAGAGTTCTGGCCAACTGGCCCCGTCTCTCCCTGAGCACTGGGAACATGTCCATGGCCCGCTGGAGGTCGGCCTTGATGGCCGCCCGGTCCGAGCGGCCGTAGGAGCCCATTTCCAAGTTCTCGTCGACGGTCATGAACTGGAAGAGCAATCGGCCTTCGGGCACGTGGCAGATGCCCAGCTTAACGATGTCATAGGCGGCCAGTTTTTCCAGGTGACGCTCGCCGAAGACGATGCTGCCCCGGCGAGGGTTGACCACTCCGGAGATGGTCTTCAGGGTGGTCGTCTTGCCGGCGCCGTTGGAGCCCAGCACGGTCACGATCCCGCCCTGGGGGACCTCCAGGGAAACCTGCTTCAGGACCTTTACCTCACCGTAGAAGGTCTCAATTTCCCTGACAGCTAGCATAGTCCTGGCTTCCCAGATAGGCCTCGATGACCGCCGGGCTGTTGTTGATTTCCTCGGGGCTGCCTTCGGCGATCTTGACCCCGTGGTTGAGAACGCTGACCTGGTCCGATATCTCCATGACCACGCGCATGTTGTGTTCGACCAGGAGAATGCTGACGCCGTACTGGTCCCTCAGACTGCGGATAAGAACCGTCAGCTCCCTGGTTTCGCTGTCGTTCAGGCCCGAGGCCGGCTCGTCCAGGAGAAGGAGCTGCGGGTCCACGGCGATGGCCCGAGCCAGCTCCAGGAGCCGCTTCTGGCCCAGGGAGAGCCCGGAAGCTCGCTGGTCCTGATTCTTCTCCAGGCCGACCAGCCTGAGCAGCTCCAGGGCCTTTTCCCGGCCGCGCCTCTCCTGATCCCTGAACCGGCCCAGCCGCAGGGCCGCCGAGATCGGCCCGGTCCTGAGGGAGATGTGGCGGCCGACCAGGACATTCTCCAGGAGGGTCATGTCGTTGAAGAGTTCGACTGATTGAAAGGTCCGGCCAATGCCCAGGCCGGCGATTCTGGACGGGGCCAGGGCCAGGAGGTCTCGGCCCTGGAAGACGACACGGCCCGAGTCGGGCTTGAGGGTCCGGCTGATCAGATTGAAGAGGGTGCTCTTGCCCGCACCGTTGGGTCCGATCAGGGAATGGATCTGTCGCTGGGCCACCTCAAGGCTGACCTTGTTCAGGGCGACGAGGCCGCCGAAGGACTTGGTGAGGTTGGCGATCTCTAGAAAGCCCAAGGCGACTAGCCTCCTGCCCCGCCGGTCAGGCCGCGCTCTCTGATCATGCCCCTCAGGCCGGCCCAGCCCGACCGCCCCAGCCCGAAGATGCCCGAGGGCAGGAAGAGAATGACCACCAGCAGAACCGCGGAGAGAATGAAATCTTGGTACTCTTTGAAATCGCGAAGAAATTCCGGGAGCAGCGCCAGGAGAGAGGCCCCCAGAACCGGGCCGGCCACCGAGCCCATCCCTCCGACCACGACCATGGTCAGGTAGAGGATCGATTCGTTCAGGCCGAAGGGGTCGGGTGAGAGATAGCCCAACAGCTGGGAGTAGAGGCCCCCGGCCAGGCCGGCGTAGAGAGCGCTCAGGGCGAAGGAGAGGGTCTTGTAGGTCGGCAGATCCACGCCCGAGGCCTGGGCGGCCATCTCGCTGTGGGAGATGGCCCGGAAGGCCCGCCCTATCTTGGAATCGATGAGGTTGCGGGCGATGATGATCAGGACAACCGCCGCAATGACGAAGAGATAAAAGAGGCGCAGGTCACCCTCGATGACCAGCCCGCCGATGGTGGCCGCCGGAACCTCCAAGCCCAAGGGCCCGCCGGTGAGGCCCTGCCAGTGGTGGAGGACCAGGAAGACTATCTCTCCGAAGCCCAGGGTGACCATGGCCAGGTAGAGGCCGCGGACCCTCAGGGCGGGCACGCCGACCATCAGGCCGGCCAGGCCGGCGACCAGGCCGCCCAGCAGAAGGGCCAGGAGGTAGGGCAGGTGGCAGTGGATCATGAACAGCGGGCAGGCGTAGGCCCCGATGCCCAGGAACCCGGCGTGACAGAGGGATATCTGCCCGGTGTAGCCCGTCACCAGGTTGAGACCCGTGGCCAGGATGACGTTCAGGCAGACGATAGTCAGAACGTAGAGGATGTAGACGTCCAGTTTGGGGGCCAGGAGCAACAGGCCGGCCAGCAGGATCAGCCAGGCCAGATGCCAGAGAATCCTTGATCTGAGCCTGAGGGCGTCAGTCATTCCTTGACCCCGAAAAGGCCGGCTGGCTTGATGACCAGGACCGCCACCAGGACCAGAAAGGCGATTACGTCCTTGAAGGCGGTCGAGATGTATGACCCGGCCAGGCTCTCGGCCACGCCCAGGAGGAAGCCGCCCAGGATGGCCCCGGGCACGCTCTCGAAGCCGCCCATTACCCCGGCGGCGAATCCCTTGATGGCCACGTTGCCCATGTCCGGCGAGACGGCCGTGATCGGGGCGATGAGCAGCCCGGTGACTGCGGCCAGAAGGCCGGCCAGGCCCCAGGTCAGGGTGAAGATCCAGGGGACGCGCACTCCCATCAGGGCGGCCGCGGTCTGGTTCTCCGAGGTGGCCCTCATGCCCTTGCCGAGCTTGGTGAACTGGAAGAAGGCAAAAGCCACGGCCATGAACATGACTGAAATTAACGTGGTGTAGAGAGTGTTGCCGCTGATGGAAATGGAGAAAATCTTGATTGGATTGATGCTGAAAATGGGCAGGGGGTAGTAGCCGGGGCCCCAGACGAGTCGGACCAGGCTCTTGAGAATGCCCATCATGGCCACCGTGGCGATGACCATGGTCATGGGCGAGGCCTTGATCAGGGGCCGGCAGATGACCTTCTCCAGAACCACCCCGAGCAGAGCCCCCGAGGCCAGGCAGAGCAGAAAGGCCAGCGGCAGGGGCAGCCCCAGAGAGGCGCAGAAGATCAGGCCGAAATAGGCGCCCAGCATGACCATTTCGCCGTAGGCGAAGTTGAGCACCTCGGTGGCCTTGTAAATAATGACCAGGCCCAGGGCCACCAGGGCGTAAAGACTTCCGGCCTGAATGCCGCCGATGAGGTTCTGGATGAGCATTCTTCCCGCCTGGAGGCGGGCGGGGGAGAGCCCTCCCCCGCCCTGTTCCTAGAGGCCTTACTTTTTCTTGTAGGACTCCAGCTCTTTATTGAGCACGTCTTCAGGAGTCTGGCCGGGCTTGGCCGAGCCTGAGAAGGGCTCGTTCCACTTGTAGAGCTTGTTGACGAAGATCCGCTCTCCCTTGTCGTTGAAGTAGACCCAGTAGGTGCTCTTCATGGCGTCGTGGTCCTCTGGGGTGATGGTGATCGGCGGGAAGATGCCGGACTCGAAGTCCTTGGTGCTTTCCATGGCGGCGATGAACTTCTCCCGGGTCAGGTCCTTGCCGGCCTGGGTGAGGGCTTTGACGATCAGCTTGCCGCACAGTAAGGACAGGGAATCCCTCTCATTGGGGAAGTCGGGCCGCGCAAAGTCCTTGGGGAATTTTTTGGCGTACTGCTCGTTGAAGGCTTTGAGCCCGGGGCCGTCGATCAGGTCCGAGTTGAGGTTGATGGCGTAATACCGGTCGGCCACGGCGTCTTTGGTGGCCAGGTCGACCACGCCGGGAATGTTGGCCGTGGTGGACAGGACGAACTTGGTCCTGAGGCCCATCTCCCAGGCCTGGCGGACGATCATGGCCCCTTCCTTGGTGTAGCTGAAGACCAGAACCGCGTCGGGCTTGCCCTCTTGGAGCTTCAGGATCTGGGAGTTGTAATCGGTGTCGCCGATCTTGTGGACCACCGTGGCCACCGGCTCGAGATTGTACTTCTTCAGCCTGGCCAGGAACCCGTCGCCGCCGCCCTGGCCGTAGGTGCCGGTCTGGTAGACCACGCCGATTTTCTTGGCCTTCAGCTCGTTGACGGCGAAGTCAACCATCAGGCGCGACTGGGTCCAGGTGGTCATGCCGACGATGAAGCTGTAGCGGTGATGGGTCTTGACCACTTCCTCGGCCGAGCTGACCATCAGGAAGGGGACTTTCTCCTTTTCCACCAGGTTGCTGACTGCGGTCACCGAGTGGGCGCAGGGGCCGCCGAAGAGCATGAAAACCTTGTCCCTGACCAGAAGTTTCTTGGCCGCGGCCACGGCCTTGGTGGCGTTGCAGGCGTCGTCTTCGTGGGTGACCACCAGTTTGCGGCCGTGGACTCCTCCGGCGGCGTTGACCTCATCGAAGACCATCTGGAGTCCGTTCTTGAGAGACGGGCCAAAGTAGCTGGCAAAACCAGTCATGGGCGCCCAGAACCCGATGGCGATCTCCTTGTCGGTGACGCCGGTCTCGGCCTGAGCCGCCCAGGGCAGAAGGGCCAATCCAAAAATAACCACCAGTACGCAGAGTTTTTTTGCCATTTTGCCTTCCCTTCCCCTTGGAATCTCCCTCTTGGATTTCCTCAACCTCTGGGCCCTGCAGACCAAACTGGCCGCCCGGGTTTACCCGGGTTGGCCCGGTGAGACCGGCCCTCCTGGACTAGTTGTGCCTCCTGGTTTTGCTCTTTCTTGAGTGGGTTGGGCGTGAACATCTCGATTTACTCAAACTCCTCCAGGATGCGCTGCGCCTCCTGGGGGTGAAAAATGTGAAAATATTCCTTGATTGAGACCAGCAAGTGGACTCTGGATAGACTGACGAACCCGGCTTTGTCTCCCCGGCGGAGGGCCTCGAGCATCTGGTCGTGCTGGTCCAGGGCTTTGACCCGGAGCTGGGGGTGAGTGTAGGCCAGGTAACGTGACGGACCGGCCAGGGCGATAAGGCGGCGGATCTCGGTGCCCAGGAGATCGTTGCCCGAGGCCGCGTAGACGACCTGATGGAAACCCTCGTGCATCTTGACCAGATCCTTGTCGATCTGGGTGTGCTCCCTGAGGCGTCGCTGCAGGTCGGCCATGGCGGCGATGTGCTCTTCGGTCAGCCGTTCAAAGGCCTGTTCAGCGGCCAGGACTTCGAGATAAAGGCGCAGGAGATAGAGGTCCGAGACCTGTTTGGCCGAGAAATCGACCACTGAGACGCCTTTGTTCTCGGGCCGGACCAGACCGCGATCTTCCAGGATCATCAGACACTGCCTGACCTCGGCCCGGCTGACGGACAGGCGCTCCACCAACTCGGCGTGGGTCAGTCGCTGCTTGGGGCGATATTCGCCACTCATGATGGCGTATTCGATCTCTTCCAAGGTCCTTTCGTGTGGTGCCATTATCGCCTCCCTGATCGTCACCTACAAGAGTAACTATATTGGCGCCAATAAGTCAACCAAAAACGAAACCTCGACTTGGTGTTGCTCTTGACTGGGATAAAAGCCCATAGAGAAATGCTTTTAACGGTCAGTCCATTCGGCGCAGTTAAGATGCGCGGGGCTCTCCCGGCCTGGGTCAATCAGACTGGCTAGGCTCTCGCCCCTGGATGTGAACGGGTGGCCCGAGACTGTCCGAGAAGCGTTCTCCGCCCGGAGCCAGGTGGGCAGGACGAACCGGCGGAGGCTCGGTCCTTCTTACGGCCACAGGGAAGCCTCACCAGGGCTTCGGCACCCTCCGGTGCGGGGGAGCATTTTGCCGCCTGGCCTTGAAGACCCGTTTCCGGACCGCGTTCTCCAGTTCCAGGGCTAATTCCGGCCGTCTCCCACTCCCCTGAGGCGACAGCGAACCAGTGAATTGTGGCTTCATCGCCCTGCCTTCCTTTTTCCCCCAAGCGCTGCCAGGCCGAATCGGACGGCGGCCGAGCCAGCCGGGCTCTGAGCCCGCCGCCTCCAGCGGACCTTCTCCCTTCTCGCGCTTTGTTACACAGGCTCCAGTAAAACAAAAGCCTCTTCTCCCTCTTCAAGACAGACCCGTCTGAGACGGCGGCCCAGGTGTTGGATGAGGCGGATCGGGACGCTGGAGCCAGGCAACTAATTGAGGACCTACAACTAATTGAATTAAAAATATAATCCAGACGACTGATCTCACGTTCCGCCTCTGAATCAGGCCGGCCTTGCTCCTCAAAATACCTTGTTTCTTTGAATTAAATCCAAAATATGGCATGCCACTAGAGGATGATTGTGTGTTAACAGATCTTCCGCTCCGGCTGCGGTGGCTCATCGGGCCCGCCTCAGGTTGTGGCCCTGGCAGCCTTCCGCTGAGCTAGTGGCATGATCTGCTGATTCGGGGCGTCGGCCGGCGAGCCCAACCAGGGAATCGGACCGGCGGCGGTCTCGACAAACAGGCTAACCAACGATATTATAAAAGATATCTCAAGATGCCTCATTCGACGCGAGAAGCTGCGCCATGAATCAGGATCCCAGACCTCGGCCGGGCCAAACCGGGAGGGTCGCCTCTAAGGAAACCGGCCCGGAGCCGGACAACGTGGTCATCGGCGAGGTTCAGCTCCTCCTGGCCGAGAAGAGAACCGCCCTGGCGGTCATGCGCACCGGCATCGCCGTCTTTGTCCTGCCCCTGTCGGTCTTCAGCGTTCTGATCGCCACCTCGAAGTACTACGACATCGCCCAGGTGGTCCATCTCTTCGGGCTGGTCCTGCTGATCTGCACCGCCCTGGTCGTCCTGGGCTCCTACCTGGTCGTCCGCTCCATCCGCCGCATGCGCCGCTACGATCAGCTCATCCTGGCCATCAAGAAGAGGCACGGCCGGCTGGCCGAGTTCCTGGACTGAGGCCGGCTAGCTCCGAGGCCTGGATGAGCAGGTGATCCCGGAAGAGGCCCCCGTGAGGCGACCGCCCGCACCGGTCCAGCCTCGCCCGGGCCTCCTTATAAAGCGCGGCGACCTCCTCCTGGCTCAGACCCTGGCTGACCCGGTAGTCGTAGGCTATCGAGATCGGGTCCCGCTCCGGGCGGTCCATGATCTCCACGATGTGGTGCTCCTCCGGGCGGCGGAAGACCTCTGAGCCGGCCAGGAGGACGAAGCGGGACTTGGACAGGGCGGCGATCTGCGCCCGGCGCCGCTCGATAAAGTCCAGGGTCTGGTCCCACTCCTCCCTGGTCTCCGAGGGAAAGCCGAAGAGCAGGAAGACCAGGTTCCAGATGCCGGCCCGGTCGGCCTCGATCAGGACCCGGTCCGCGTCCTGGAAGCGGGTGCCCTTCTTCATGGCCGCCAGGAGCCGCTGGCTGGCCGACTCCAGCCCCCACATGATCACCCTGGCTCCGGACCGGGCCAGGGTCTCCAGGACCGGCCGGCTGAAGCTCCGGGTCGGCTTGGCGTAGGCCGAGTAGTTGATCTCGAGCCCGCTCTCGATGAGCCGGCGGCCTAACCTTAAGAAGCGGCGGGGGTGGATCATCTCGTCGACCAGGGCGAAGTGGGCCGCCCGGTGGCGGCTCTTGAGCTCGGCCAGGCGGCTGACGGTCCGGTCCACGGCCTCCTCCCGGTAGGCCAGATAGGTCTTCTGGTGGGTGCAGAAGGCGCAGCGGCCCCAGCAGCAGCCCCGGGAGGAGAGGTAGGGCAGCACGAGCCGGGGCGAGTGGTACTCGGCCAGGGGCAGGTCCCTGAAATCGGGCAGGGGGAGCTGATTCAGGTCCGTGATCATCCGGGGCGGGTTGGCCCTGACCCGCCCGCCGACCGAGTAGACCAGGCCGGGCACCCGGTCCGGCTGGCCGGGGTCTTCCAGGAGCGCGGCCAGGCCCGTCTCGCCCTCGCCGACCAGGAGGAAGTCCAGGGCCCGCTCGGGTTCGAGCCGGCGGCGCTCCCGGCCCAGGGAGATCGGTATCGGCTCGGCCAGGAGCCTTTCCGGCCGGGGCATGACCGCCAGGGTGGCCCCGCCGAAGATGACCCTGACCCCCGCCTCCTTGAGGGCCCGGGCCAGGGCCAGGGCGAAGTGAAGCTGCTGGCTGAAGAGGATGGAGAAGCCGGCCAGGTCGGGCCGGAAGGCCCTCACCCCGGCCAGCAACTCCTCGAAGTAGGCCCGTCCCAAAGGCGGCACTGCCGCGTCCAGGCTCAGCCGGCGGGCGAAGTTGTCGAAGAGGCCGTTGAGAACGGTCTCGAAGCTCCGGTAGGCCGAGGCCTGCCGGTTGTAGGCGGCCGGATCCAGGAAGGAGCCCGAGCCGGGCTGGCCCCGGAAAAAACGGCAGGCCGCGCCGACCTCCCGGGCCGTGGTTGAGGCATCCCACTGGCCCAGCCTCATCTTCAGCCGGCCCTGGTCGAGCCAGCGAAGGGCCTGCTGGTAGTGGGCCAGGTTCAGGTCGAAGAGCCTGACCGAGCCGGGGGCCCCCGAAGCCGCCGCAAAAGCCTTGAGGCTGGCCAGGCCCAGGGGCGGGCTGGTCGGATGCATGGCCGGCGGAAAGATCAGGGCCAGCCGCGGCCCCTCGCCGGAGCGGTATTCTCCGGTTTCCACGGCCGGCCGCCCGGGATCCCCGCCGCCCGAGCCAGGCTCCCGGGCGGTCAATCCACCCGGCGGAACTTGGCCGCGACCGCCCCGCAGACCGGGCATTTCTCCGGAGCCCGGTCCTCGCCCACGTAGCCGCAGACCTGGCAGACGTAATAGACCGCCGCCTTCTCGGAGAGAAGATCGGCCAGGGCCCGCTTGTACAGCTCGGCGTGGCGGCTCTCCACGTCCCGGCTCTGGGAGAAAACGGTCACCACGGCCTCCTGGCCTTCCCCGGCCGCGGCCCGGATCAGGCCGGGGTACTCCTCGACGTTGGCCTTGATCTCGTTCTCGAAGGCGGTCTTGAGGTTGTCCTCGGTCGAGCCGATCTTGCCCCTCATCAGCCTCAGGTAGCGGCGGGCGTGAACCGATTCGGCCTCGGCCACGGCCCTGAAGAGGCGGGCGATGGGGGCGTAGCCGTCCTGCTCGGCCTTCTGGGCGAAGGCGGCGTTTCGGGCCGCGGCTTTGGACTCGGCGGCAAAGGCCAGGGCCAGGTTGGATTCGGTCTGACTGGTCACGGTCTCCCCTCCCTGTCTGATCCCAGGGAGAGGCTATGCCAAGCTCTCCGGAAAAGCCACTCCTCTTTTCCGGCCGGTCTAGTCCCGGCCCGAGCCTCACCACCCCGGCCGCCATGAAGCAAGCCTCGTGGCGTCTTGTTTTAAACATGCATACTGGTTGGAATGTATTTGTTAGGCCAGCCTGGCTGGGACCGGAGGCCAGAGAAACAGGTCGTTTTGGATGGCCGTTAACGTCCAAATAACGAGGAGGAAAACGTGGCTGAGCTGAAGCAGGAGATCCTGGCCAAAATGAAGGGTTCCACCTTGTGGGCCCTGGCCACCGTCACCGAGGAGGGCAAGCCTTGGGTGCGCTACGTCACGCCCACCAGGATCGACGACGATCTGACCATCTGGTGCGCCACCTTCATCAGCTCGCGCAAGGCGGCCCAGATCCGACGCCTGCCCGAGGTCCACCTGACCGCGGGCGTGACCGCCCTGGAGACGGCCGAGTCCTACCTCCAGGTCCAGGGCCGGGCCGAGATCCTGACCGACGCTTTGACCAGGCGGGCCGTCTGGAACGACCACCTCTCGGCCATCTTCTCCGGTCCGGAAGATCCCCAATACGCCGTCTGCAGGGTCAGGCCCTACCGGATCGAGTACCAGACCATGGCCCCAATGCCGCCCCGGGTCTGGGAAGCCTGAGCCGGGAGGTCCGGCCGAAAGGACGTGAAAGGCCCGAGGGCTCGAGCACCCGGGCCTGGTTGGGCGGACGGGTGAGGGCTCAGTTACGGCTGACCCCGGCGGCCCGCCTCATGACTTCGAAGACCTGGGTGTTGTCGATGATCCTGGTGCCGGGGTACCAGGACCCTTCCAGCTCATGGAACAGGGGGCTGGACCCGCCCTCGGCGTAGAGGCTGACCAGCTCGTTGGTCGGAGAGCTGGTGGCGTAGCTGACCTGGCCGTTGGGGTAGGCCCAGACGGCGTTGCCCGAGATGTCCACGCCCGTGGCAACCTGGCTGGGGAGCTGGCCCCGTCCCAGGGCCCGGTGCAGGCGCATGAACCCGGTGGCGTGGCCGGAGGTGACGACCAGGAGGGTGTTGTTCCAGTCCAGGTCGTTGTCGGACCGGTTGACAAAGGCCCGGACGTCCTTGACCGCCTGCTCGAAGTCCCAGACGCAGCCGATCATGGCGGCGAAGTCGTGGCCGCTGTTGGCCCAGTCCAGATCGCCCTGCTCGACGAGCAGGAAGAAGCCGTCCTCGTTCCGGCTCAGGACCCTCAGGGCGGCCCGGGCCATCTGGGCCAGGGTCGGGTTCTCGGCCGAGCCCTGCCGGATGGTCGGCCGTCCCGGGGTGCGAAGGGCCCGGGGCGATTCCAGGTTGCCGCCCCGGCCGCCGAAAAGGCCGAAGAGCCTGCCGCCGCCGGCCGCCGCCTGGTCGGCCGCCCGGAGCAGGGCCCGGCCGCCGTCTTCCCCGGCCCGGCGCTCGACCAGGTTGTACTGGCTCCGGATTGACCCCAGCAGGCAGGCCTCGACGTAGCCGGCCCGCCAATTGGGGTGGCCGCCGCCGATGACCACCTCCGGCCTGACCTGGAGGATGATCTCCTCGGCGATGGTCGTGCCCGTGAAGCCGAGCTCCTTGAGGGCCGGGGAGTAATTCCAGCGGCTGATATTGTGGGCGACGAAGGCGGCCGGAAAGGCGTAGTTGAAGGGCAGGGTCGAGACGACGCCGATGGCCGCGCCCTTCTCTCTTCTCATCTTCTCGGCGATGGTCTCCAACTGGCCCCCGGCCGGATCGCCCAGCCGCCAGCTCAGGTTGCCGGCGTCGGTCTTGCGGCCCGTGGCCAGGGCCGTGGCCGCCGCGGCCGAGTCGGTGGCGGCCGGCCTGAGGTTGCGGTAGCGCCGCCTCAGGAAGTAGGCCTCCTCCGTGGACGGGGCCAGCCAGGCGGCCGGATAGGGCACCTGGCCGCCCCGGCGGGGGGCGTAGCCCAGGTAGGGGTTGATGTCTCCGAACCTGAAACCGCGCTGGCCGGCCTCGCCGGCGTAGAGGTCATAGGTGGTCGCGTCCCAGGTGCTGGCAAAGGTCCGGTAGGGCAGGTCCTGAACCGCCAGGCCGTAGTCCCGGCCGTAGAGATAGCGGCTGGCCGCGATTTCGTGGGCCAGCTCCAGGCCGTTGCCCACGATGAGGATGACGTTGCGGACCTCGCCGCTGGCCAGACCGGGTCTGGGGCCCGAAAACAGGAGCAGCAGGCCAAAGGCCAGGCCGAGAGAAAAAACAATCAAGTTTCTGTATCTTAAAAATATCATGAGCCTCAACCCCCTCTCTTGATTGCGGACCGGGGCCTCTCCGGGCGCGGCCCAGTCCCGTAATCCCAGATTCCCTTATAGTCTTAATTTATCCCAGGGACAACCCGGCTCTGGGCTCGCGGTGGCCGAAGGCGGGAGAGGGGGCGGATCGGCCTCAGACCCCCAGGCCCATCTTGCCCGGGTTGAGGATGTTGTGCGGGTCGAAGAGCCGCTTGAGCGAGGTCATGATCTCCAGGGCGACCCGGTCGTGCTCCAGGGCCATGTAGGGCGCCTTGGCCAGGCCGATGCCGTGCTCGCCGGTGAGGGTGCCGCCCAGGTCGCAGGTGAGCTTGAAGACCTGGCCGACCGCCTCTTCCAGCCGCCGGACCTGTTCCGGGTCGGAGCGGTCGTACATGATCCTGGGGTGGAGGTTGCCGTCGCCGGCGTGGCCGAAGATGACGAAGGGCAGGTCGTAGCGGCGGACGATCCTGGAGATGCCGGTCAGCAGGGCGGGCACCTGGGACATGGGCACGGCCACGTCCTCGGAGACGTTGTTGGTCCTGAGCTGAGCGGCGACGCTGCCAATGGACTTGCGTACCCGCCAGAGCTTCTCGGCCTCGGCGGCCGAACCGGCCATCTGGATGTCCAGGGCGCCGTTTTTCTTGAAAACCTCGACCACTCTGTCCATCTGGAAGGAGGCCTCGGCCTGAGTGTAGGCGTCGGTCTCGACCAGGAGCATGGCCATGACCTCGGGCAGATCCAGACCGGCTCGCTGGCGCAGGACCCGGATGGTGTTGTCGTCGAGCACTTCCAGGACGCTGGGGATGATCCCGGAGTGCATGATGTCGGTCACGGACTGGCCGGCGTCCTCGAGGCGGCCGAAGGAGGCCAGCGAGGTCTTAATGGCCGTGGGCCGGGGGTTGATCTTGAGGGTGATCTCGGTGATTACACCCAGGGTGCCCTCGGAGCCGACGAAGAGCCTGGTCAGGTCGTAGCCCGAGACGCTCTTCATGCAGTTGGAGCCGGTATGCAGGAGCCGGCCGTCGGCCAGGACCACCTCCAGGCCGAGGACGTAGTCCCGGGTCACCCCGTACTTGGCCCCCCTGATGCCGCCGGCGTTGGTGGCCACGTTGCCGCCCAGGGTGCAGACCTTGCCGCTGGCCGGGTCGGGCGGGAAGAAGAAGCCGTGCGGGGCCAGGGCCGCCTCCAGGGCGGCGTAGATCACCCCGGGCTGGACCACGGCCAGGCGGTCCTCGATGCTGATCTTGACGATCTGGTTCATCCGGGCCAGGTCCAGAACCAGGCCGCCCCGGGCGGGCACGGCCGTGCCCGAGAGGCTTGTCCCGGCCCCCCGGGGCGTCACCGGGAAGCGGTGCTCATTGGCCAGGGCGAGGATGCGGCAGACCTGGTCCCTGGTCCTGGGCCAGACGGCGGCTTCGGGCCGGTGGCGGTGGTCCGAGGAGTCGGAGGAATAGGCCACCAGGTCGATCAGGGCGGAGGTGAAATTGTCCGGGCCAACGATTTCGCTGAGAGCCTGTTTGATCGCCTCGTCCACTTCTTTCCTCGGCGTCCTGCAGCCCTGGGTGGGCGGTAAAAGCACTGGCTAATTTAACACGAGGCGTGACGGCCGCCAACGGAACGCGGGGAAAAACCGAGTCAGGCCCCGTTCAGCATGGCCTCCGGCGGATTGGCCCGCGGGTTGCGGCCGGGCCCGAGGAGCGTTTCTGATCCAGGGGTCAGGCCGAAGGGGCGGCCAGGCGGGCGAGCGCCCGGGAAGGCTTCCGGTTTTCGGCCATAAACCCGGGAGGGCTCAAATTGATTCGCTGTTTCGGTGACAAAAGAAAGGACTGATTTTGCTTGACATCATTATTTTTAGCCCATAGTATTTTTAAATACAGGCCGATAAACAAAGAAGTCAGGAGGATAGCCATATCTCATAAATATATTACAATAAGGCAATATGCATTCTTGGAATTGGAGTGGTAATTGTAATATAACTCAAGCTATTGCTCGCCTCCACCTGCCGTGGGCCATCTTATTCGGTGGGTCTCAGCGCTTCTCCCGTCTCACCGTCCGGTGACCAGTCGACGCGGATAATCCGGATCACTTCGCTGCGGAAAAAACAGGCCGCTGCTCCGGAAGGGGCTGGGTCGCCCGCCTCTGCGGAAGCCTGTCAGGCGACTCGTGGTCAGCGCGGAATTGGGGTCGGCGAGAGCAGAAGAGTTTCCTTTTAAAATGGAGGATGCGCGGGCAAAACAGGGTCGATCATGAGATTTAAACAAGATTGATCATGTCTGAGATTGATGAATCCTAATCGGAGGATCTGATGAACTGGTTCTGGTTCCAGATCTTGTTGGTCACGGTCGTCTTTGGCGGCCTGGGTGGTTTTGCCGGTGGGTTCGCGCCGGGCCAGGCCGAATCCCGGCCGGCGCCCGGCGAGGCCGAGAAAAGACCACGTCACTGGCGCAACATCCTGGTCGGGATCACGGCCGCCTTCGGCGTCCTCTTTTTCGCCGAAGCCCTTTTCGGCGTCAAGGTGGGTGAACTCTGCAACTTGCTGGCCGGGGCCGCGACTGGGACCACAACCGAGGGCTCGGCCGGAGCCGGGCCATCTGCCGGTTGCCTGACCGGTTGGGGCCGGTTCGTGGGTCTTGTAGTCCTGGCCGGGTTTGCCGGTCTGCCCATGCTCAACATGATGACCAGGCGCCTGGGCGCGGATATACGCCAGATGGAGCAAAAGGTAGAGGACATCGAGCAGCGCAATCGGGCCAGCGAGGAGACCCAGAAGGGCCAGGCCCGCCTGGTGCCGCTCAAGGAACTTCAGAAGCAATTTGAAGAGACGAAGGACCAAAAATTGGAACAGGAGCTGATCCAGGAAGCCCGTCGGGCCGAACGGCACTTCGAGGCCGCCCTCAAGCTCAAGCCCGACTTCCAGCCGGCCCTGCTCGGTCTGGTCCGGGCCCTGGGCTATCAGCGCCAGTTCGAGCAGGCTCTGAGCAAGGCCACCACTATGATCGAGAAGTTCCCGACCATTGCCGAGCTCTACTTCCTGAGGGCCCGTTACCGCCTCCTCAAGGATGAGACCGTGCCGCCCGAGGAGATGAAGGCTGCCCTGGACGATCTGGAAAGGGCCGTGGGCATGTCGCCGGGCTTCCGTTTCGACGCGGCCGTGGACCGGGTCTTCAAGAAACACCTGGCGGGGGATCCTCGCTACGAGGCATTCATTGCCTAGAATCAGCCCCGGGGATCTAACCGTCCCGGATCCTGGCCTAGCCAGGACTTGAGGCCGGGCTTGGCTCCGGCTCCGCCGGACCGCCGGCTTCAGGCGGCCGGCCTGGGCAGGGGAGTTCCAGGTGATTCGCCGGCGGGTCAAGGGCCGGGCGATTGCCACTTGTCAAGCTGGCGAGCCGGGATAAACTTTCCTGGGTTGGGGAGTTGACGGCCAGAATCAGGAAATTTAACTTCCGAATGGCCTAAAAACCAGAAACCCCATTGCGGAATTCTCCTCAAACACTAACGGTTCTGACTTAACACCCGAGCCGATCTCCCCCCAGACCCCCGGTGTTCCGGCTTGACCTGGTAGGTCGGAAGTCATGTTTCCGACCACCGTGAAGCCGAATAAGGGGATTGTGCTGATATTTAAATAGGTTATCCATGTGGTACGAAACTTGATTGTTTACGTCCCAACGTCCGGGTTCGATTGACCCGGCAGGCCTGGCCAGAGGCGAGCAGGGGCGCTGGGCATGAACAAGGAGAGAGCCGCCAGCGATTCGAGCACCGACCAGCGGAACGGCCCGCGGGTGGAGGAGCTCAGCGCCAGGATTCGAACCCTGCAACTGGCTTTAGTCAGGGCCGGATTCCCGGTCAGGATAGACGGGATTCTGGGACCCGAGACACGGGCGGCCATCCGGCAGTTCCAGCAGGTCAGCGGCCTGCCGCTGAGCGGGCGGGTGGACCGGGCCACGGCCGTGGCCCTGAGGTCGAAGCTGCCCCGCCGGGGCACCCGGCCCCCGGTCTGGCGCTGACGGCGGCGGAACAAGGATCGAGAAGTTGATTCAACCCGGCAGAATGACCAGCTCCCGCATCAAGCCGGCCCGGCCGGTTCGGGGCGGGGCGGCCGTCGGGTTAAAGGTGGACGAGCAAGGCAACTCCACCGGATTTCGTTAGGTTAAGGAGTCTTATTCATGAAAGAGGCAGTCGTGGTCGGCCAGTCAGCCGAACCGCCACACGAAAGGACGGAACCTCCCCATTGTCGCTCCCAAGCCAGCCAGATCGGCCTTGAGCCAGTCGAAGCCGAACCTCCAGGTCCAGCGCGTTTAACCCTCAGCGTCCTGTCCGATTCCAGACCGAGCAGCCCTTCTGCTCAGCCAGGCCTGAGCTCCCGCTCCCGGGCCTTCTGCCGGCGCCACTTCCCCGGCGTGGCCGAGGCGGAGTGGAACGACTGGCGCTGGCAGATCCGGCACCGGATCACCGACCTGGACCGGCTCGGCCGGGTAATAAGTCTCTCCGAGGACGAGCGGCTGGCCATAGCCAACTCGAAACGGGCTCTGCCCTTCAGCGTCACCCCCTACTACCTCAGTCTTCTTGACCCGGACGACCCCGGCCAGGCCCTGCGCCGGACCGTGGTCCCGGTCACGGCCGAAGCCACGGTCAGCCCCGGAGAGGCCGAAGATCCCCTGGGCGAGGAAGCCGACAGCCCCTGTCACGGTCTGGTCCACCGCTATCCGGACCGGGCCCTGCTGCTGGCCACCGGCTTCTGCTCGACTTACTGCCGCTACTGCACCCGCTCGCGTCTGGTCGGCCAGACGGCCAAGCGGCACCTGGATAGGGCCAGCCTGGAACGGGCCATCGCCTACATCGAGAGCCGCCCGGACGTGCGCGACGTGCTCATCTCCGGCGGCGACCCGCTGACCCTGCCCGACCAGGAGCTGGACTGGCTCATCGGCCGGCTGAGGCGGATCAAGCACCTGGAGATACTCCGCCTAGGCACCAAGGCGCCGGTGGTCCTGCCCCAGCGGATCACCTCGTCCCTGACCCGGGTGCTCAGGAAGTATCACCCCCTCTGGCTGAGCATCCACTTCACCCATCCCGACGAGCTGACCCCGGAAGTCCACGAGGCCTGCTCCCGGCTGGCCGACGCCGGCCTGCCCCTGGGCAGCCAGACCGTCCTCCTGGCCGGGGTGAACGACGACGTGACCACGATGAAAAATCTGGTCCACGGCCTCCTGATGATGAGGGTCAGGCCGTACTACCTCTACCAGTGCGACCCGATCCTGGGCTCGGCCCACTTCAGGACTCCGGTCGAAAAGGGGCTGGAGATCATCCAGGGGCTGCGCGGCCACACCACAGGCTACGCGGTGCCGCACTACGTCATCGATGCTCCTGGGGGCGGGGGCAAGATTCCCCTCCAGCCCGACTACGTTGTCGGCCGCGAGAACGGGGACCTTGTCCTGCGCAATTACCAGGGCAAGACATACAGGTATCCGGACCACATGGCCGCTACCAGGCACTGAGTGATGGTGCCTGAACCTCCCGAGATAAGGGGGACGAGGAAAATGAAAGTCGGCATCACCTGCGATCTGAGAGACGAGTACCTGGCCCTGGGCTTCGGGGAGGAGGAGACGGCCGAATTCGACCGGCTGGAGACGGTCGAGGCCATCGAGTCGGCCCTGCAGGCGCTCGGCTTGGAGACCGATCGCATCGGTCACGTCTGGAACCTGGTCCAGCGGCTGGCCCGGGGCGAGCGCTGGGAACTGGTCTTCAACTTCGCCGAAGGCCTGGCCGGTTTCGGCCGGGAGGCCCAGATCCCGGCCCTGCTGGAGGCCTACGCCATCCCCTACACCTTCTCCGACCCCATGATCCTGAGCCTGACCCTGCACAAGGGCATGGCCAAGCGGGTCGTCAGGGACGCCGGCCTGGCCACGCCGCGCTTTGCCGTGATCGAGTCCGAGGCCGACCTGACCGGGGTCAACCTGCCCTACCCCCTCTTCGCCAAGCCGGTGGCCGAGGGCACGGGCAAGGGCATCAGCAGCGCGTCCAAAATAAGAAACCGGGCCCAGCTCAAGTCGGTCTGCCGGGACCTGCTCCAGCGCTTCGGCCAGCCGGTCCTGGTTGAGACTTACCTGCCCGGCCGGGAGTTCACGGTCGGCATCCTGGGAACCGGACGGGAGGCCGTGGCCGTGGGGACCATGGAGATCCTCCTGGGCGGCACGGCCGAGCCGGGGGCATACTCCTATCTGAACAAGGAAGAGAGCGAGGAGCGGGTCGAGTACCGCCTCGTCCTTGATCCCGAGGCCAAGAGGGCCGAGGAGCTGGCCCTGGCCAGCTACCGGGCCCTCAACATCCGCGACGCCGGCCGGGTGGACATCCGCTCGGACGCCCAGGGCCGGCCCAACTTCATCGAGGTCAACCCCCTGGCGGGCCTGCACCCCCAGCATTCCGATCTGCCCATGCTCTGCCAGATGGCCGGCTTGACCTTCGTGGAGATGATGGATTCCATCGTCCAGTCGGCCCTCAAGAGAACCAGCCGCCTGCTGGCCGCCTCGGCCGGCCGGCCGACTCTGCCCGAGGCCCGGGACCTGCCCGCCGAGTCCCTGGCCGCCTCGGTCTGAGAGGGAGTGATGAGAGTCGCGGTCCTTTACGGCGCCCTGGAGCCTGGAGCTGGTCCGGACGAAGAGGACTCCCTGGTCCAGCTGGCCACCGTGTCCGAGGCCCTGGCCAGCCTGGGCTGCCAGGTCTTCAGCGTCGGCCTGTCCCTGGATCTGTCCCAGGCCGCGGACCGGCTCCGGGAGCTAGAGGTCGACCTGGTCTTCAACTTGGTGGACAGCGTCCTGGGCCGGGGGGACCTGATCCACCTCGGGCCCAGCCTGCTGGACTATCTCGACCTGCCCTACACCGGCGGACGGACCGAGGCCATCCTGGCCACCTCCAACAAGCCCCTGGCCAAGAGAACGCTTCGGGCGGCCGGCCTGCCCACCCCGCCCTGGCTGGAGAGCCGCGACCTGGACCGGCCGGACCCGCAATCCCTCGGTCCGGTGATAATCAAGCCGGTCTGGGATCACGGCTCCCTGGGCCTGGACGAGGACTCGGTCCTGCCCGATTCGCCGCCCGAGCAGATCGGCCGGGTCCTGGCCGAGCGGCGGGAGAGCCGGGGCGGGCAGTGGTTCGCCGAGGCCTTCATCGACGGCCGTGAGTTCAACATCTCCCTCCTGGCCGGTCTGGAGGGACCCCAGGTCCTGCCCCTGGCCGAGATCGAATTCTTGGGTTACGATGAATCCAAGCCCAGGGTGGTCGGCTACCGGGCCAAGTGGGAGCACGACTCCTACGAGTTCCAGCACACGCCCCGGCGCTTCGACTTCCCCCTGGCCGACCGGCGTCTCCTGGAGCGGCTGAGAAAGCTGTCCCGGGACTGCTGGGAGGTTTTTCAGCTCAGGGGCGCGGCCCGGGTTGACTTTCGGGTCGATCCGGCCGGCCAGCCCTGGGTCATCGACGTCAACTCCAACCCGTGCCTTTCGCCCGACGGCGGCTTCGCCGCGGCGGTCTTCCGGGCCGGCCTGGATCTGACCGGGGTGGTCGAGAGAATCGTCAATGACACCCCCCTGGGACAAGCGCTTCCCTGGCCACAATCCGAGCCGGGCCGCCTGGCTCGCCGGCGGTCTCGCTAGGCTTCGCCTTGGCCGCCTTTCGCCGCGGAGATAGCTCTTGTTCAGGATCCGGCGCGTCTTCGACGACTTTTTATCCGGCGACCGCGAGGCCATCCGCCAGGTCCAGGCCATCCTCAGGGCCCAGTTCGAGCTGATCTCGGAGACAGAGATCGAGCGGCTGCCCGAGGAGCTGCTCAATCCACTCAAATACCGGCTCCGCTATATGATCCTGGTGGCCGAGGATCAGCGGAGCCGGGTCAAGGGCTTTGCCCTGGTGGCCCACGCCCCGGATTTGAAGTTCTGCTACCTGGACTTTATCTCGGCCGCGCCCAGGCTGACCGGCGGCGGCATCGGCGGCGCACTCTATGAAAGGGTCAGGGAGGAGGCCCTCTCCCAGGGCGCCATCGGCCTCTTCTTCGAGTGCCCGCCCGACGACCCGGCCCTGGACCTCGATCCCAAGATCCACAGGGCCAACGCGGCCCGGCTGCGCTTCTACGAGCGCTACGGGGCCAGGCCGATCGTCAACACGGCCTATGAGACGCCCCTGACGCCCCAGGACGCCTGGGCCCCCCACCTGGTCTTCGATGACCTGGGCCGGGGCCTGGCCCTGAGGCGCCGGACCGCCCGCCGCATCGTCAGGGCCATCCTGGAGCGCAAGTACGGCTCCCGCCTGCCTAACGGCTACCTGGAGGCCGTGGTCGACTCGTTCAAGGATGATCCGGTCAGGCTCAGGGAGCCTAAATACATCGGCCTCAGGCCGGCGGCCCGGGCCGAGGGCCGGCCCGAACCGGGCCAGGGCATCGCCCTGGTGGTCAATGACCGGCACGCCATCCACCACGTCAAGGAACGCGGCTACGTCGAATCGCCGGTCCGCATCGGGGCCATCCTCAAGAGGCTGGACCAGACCGGCCTGTTCGAGCGGCTGAAGGTCCAGCACTTCAGCCTCTCCCACATCAAGGCGGTCCACCAGGCCGGTTGGGTGGCCTACTTCCAGAAGGTCTGCTCCGGGCTCAAGCCCGGGGAATCCATCTACCCTTATGTCTTTCCGGTCAGGAACGCGGCCCGGCCGCCCAAGGAGCTGCCGGTCAGGGCCGGCTACTACTGCATCGACACCTTCACCCCCTTGAGCCAGAACGCCTTCCTGGCGGCCAAGCGGGCGGTAGACTGCGCCCTGACCGCGGCCAGGGCGGTCCTGGAGGACGGCTACCGGCTGGCCTACGCCCTGGTCAGGCCGCCCGGACACCACGCCGAGAGGCGGGTCTTCGGCGGCTTCTGCTATTTCAACTCGGCGGCCATCGCCGCCGACTACCTGAGCCATTTCGGCCGGATGGCCGTCCTGGACATCGACTACCACCACGGCAACGGCACCCAGGACATCTTCTACGAGCGGGCCGACGTCCTGACCGTCTCGCTGCACGGCCACCCCAGCTTCGCCTACCCCTATTTCAGCGGCTTCGCCGACGAGAAGGGGGCCGGCCCGGGCCAGGGCTTCAACCTCAACTTCCCGCTACCCGAGAGCCTGGACGGCCAGGCCTACTTGCTGGCCCTGGGCCGGGCCTTGCACCGGATCAGCCGCTTTAAGCCGCGCTTCCTGGTCCTGGCCCTGGGGCTGGACACGGCCAGGGGCGACCCGACCGGCTCCTGGCTCCTGACGGCCAGGGACTTCACCGCCGCGGGCCGGATGATCGGCGCTCTGGGCCGGCCGACCGTGGTCGTCCAGGAGGGTGGCTACAGGACCCGGGGCCTGGGCGCCAACGCCCGCGGCTTCTTTGTCGGACTCTGGCAGGGGGCCCGGGAGGCCTCCGAGGGCCGGGCCAGGCCGGTCAAGTGATCGAGGTGGAGAAATGACCGCACCCCAGCGCCGAGAGGGCCGCCTTCCGGCCGGCCTGACCTTCCGCCAGGAGCCCCGGCCGGCCGACGTGGAGCCGGTGGGCCGCCTGGCATCTTCCTCGGGCTTCTTTTACCCGGCCGAGGTGGCCGTGGCCGTGGAACTGATCGAGGAGCGCCTGGCCAAGGGGCTCAGGAGCGGCTACCACTTCATCTTCGCCGACCTGGCCGGCCGGCCGGCGGCCTACTCCTGCTTCGGGCCGATCGCCTGCACCGAGGTCAGCTTCGACCTCTACTGGATCGTGGTCGACGAAGACCTCCGGGGCCGGGGCCTGGGCCGGGAGCTCCTGGCCCGGACCGAGGCGGCCGTGGCCGCCCTGGGCGGCCGGAGGATCTACGTTGAGACCTCGGCCCGGCCCCAGTATCAGCCCACCCGCTCCTTTTACGAGAACGTCGGCTACCGCCTGGAGGCCGCGCTCCGCGACTTCTACGCCCCCGGCGACGACAAGCTCATCTACCTCAAGGTTCTGCCAGAACCACAACCGACCCGGCCCACCGCCGGCTGAAGAGAGGGAACCCAACATGTCTCCCCGCGTTACCGAGGGCGGCCAGGCGCCGCCCCCCCCGACTCATCCCCAGAGCCCCGGACGGCACCGGCGGGCTCTGGCCAGGCTGCGGCGAGCCGGCTTGACCGCCAGGCAGGTCCTGGCCAACCTGGGCCTCCTGGCCCTGGGCAGCGCCATCTACGCCGTCGGCGTGAACGGCATCATGGTGCCCCACGGCTTCTTCAGCGGCGGGGTTCTGGGCATCAGCCTGATCGGCCACTACCTCTTTCCCGTCCTGGGCATCGGTCTGATCAACGCCGTGCTGAACCTGCCCCTCTATCTATTGGGCTGGTTCCACATCAGCCGCCGGTTCATGCTCTACACCGCCTTTGGCATCGCCGCCTTCTCTTTCCTGGCCGACTGGCTGAAGATCTCGCCCCTGCCGGTCAAGGATCCCCTCCTGGCGGCCGTCCTGGCCGGGATAATCTGCGGGCTGGGCAGCGGCATCATCCTCCGCTCGGCCGGCTCGGGCGGCGGTCTGGACATCCTGTGCGTCTATCTCAACAAGAGGCTGGGCCTCAGGCCGGGCGTGACCTCGATTCTGGCCAACGCCGTGATCCTGAGCTTCGCCGCGTTGCTCTTCAGCCTGGACAAGATCCTCTACACCCTCATCCTCGTCTTCACCGCGGCCAAGGTCATGGACGCGGTCATCACCGGCTTCAACCAGCGCAAGTCCATCCTGATCGTCTCGGATCGTTCCCAGGAAATAGCCCAGGCCATCCTGACCCAGCTCCACCGGGGCGTGACCTTTCTCCAGGGCGCCGGCGCCTACACCGGCCAACAAAAGCAGGTCATTCTGAGCGTGGTCACCCTGACCGAACTGGCCCGGGTCAAGGAGCTCATCTTCGGCCTGGATTCCCGGGCCTTCGTCATCATCAACGACACCCTGGAGGTCCTGGGCAAGTGGCACGGCCAGCGGAAGATATGGTGACCGCGGGCCGCTCTGCCCGGCGACCGCTAGACGGTCATCCTCCACCAGGGAGTCCTCTGCCCCGCCAAACGGCCCGGCCTGGACTCTGACCTGACCGGCCGGGCCCCAGCCGGCGGGATTCCCCTTGCCTGCGAGCGGCCCCGGCCGCCCCGGGGTCGGGACAACTTCACTGTTTCGTGATATCAAGGTTCTCCAGCAGGGACCGCCGTTGCGGCCCCGCCGGGGAAGAGGACCATGGCTCGCCGAATTCTCATCGTCTGCATCGACGGCTTCGGGCCCGACTACCTGGCTCTCTCACCGACGCCCAACCTGGACCGGATGATCGGGCAGGGCAGCCTGGTCATCGGCCGCGGGGTCGTGCCCTCGGTGACCAACGTCAACAACGTCTCCATAGTCACCGGGACGACCCCCTCGGTCCACGGCATCACGGCCAATTACTGGCTGGACCGGGCCGCGGGCACCGAGAGGTTCATGGAGTCTCCCCAAGACATCCGCGTCCCGACCTTCCTGGAGCGGGCCAGGGCCAAGGGCCGGTCGACCGCCCTGCTGACCGCCAAGCAGAAGCTTCTGGACCTGCTCCGGGCCGGGGCCGACTACGCCCTCTCGGCCGAGTCGCCCGATCCGGAGCTGGTCGCCAGCCTGGGGCCGCCGCCGGACATCTACACGACCGAGGTCAATGTCTGGCTCCTTCGGGCCCTCCGCCAGGTTCTGCGGATCAGGAAGCCCGAGGTGGTCTACGCCGCCACGACCGATTACGCCATGCACAAGTTCGGGCCCCAGGAGGAGCAGTCCCAGGCCCACATCCAGGGCCTCGATCAGGTGCTGGGTCAGATCGTGGACGACGACCCGGACCGGGAGATATATCTCACCGCCGACCACGGCATGTCGGCCAAGAGCCGGGGGGTTGACCTGGAGAGAATCCTGGCCGCCCAGGGCATCGCCGGCCGGGCCGTCCCGATCATCAAGGACCGGTACGTGGTTCACCATCAGAACCTGGGCGGCGCGGCCTACGTCCACCTGGAGGGCAAGGACCTGGTCTCCCCGGCCGGCCAGATCCTCGGCCAGACCCCGGGCGTCGAAGCCGTGTACCCGCGCCGGGAGGCGGCCCGGGAATTCGATCTTCTGGCCGACAGGATCGGCGACCTCTTCGTCCTGGCCGATAAGGAAACCGTGTTCGGGCGGTTTCCCCAAGCCCAGAATGCCTTGAACCACCTTCGTTCTCACGGCTCGCGGCACGAGGCCCGGGTGCCGATCATCGCCTCCGGAGCCAGAGGAGGGGTCGCTTTCGAGCGCAACTTCGATCCGGCGGCCGGACTGGATCTGGATTAGACTCCCTTGAGCCGGCCCGACGGCGGCCGGTCCCCGGGCGGGGAGCGGGGCCGGTCAAAAAGCTGGTCAAGCGACGGGCTCTGAGATAATAATAACATTGGTGGGATTCAGCCGGACGGCTGGCCAGCGGTGGCGCCGGGGCATGGCCGTGCGTTCCAGGCCCGGAAAAACAGGGCAGAGGAGCCAAAACTTGGCCAAAGCCAGGATCGTGATCGTCGAGGACGAGATCATCATCGGCCGGGACCTCAAGATCCGCCTGGAAGACATGGGCTATTCCGTCACCGCCCTGGTCACCTCGGGTGAAGAGGTCCTAGACAAGGTGGCCCCGGAGGAGACGGACCTGGTCCTGATGGACATCAGATTGGGCGGCCCCCTCGACGGCATTGAGGTGGCCGGGCAGCTCCGCTCCCGCCTGGGCGTCCCGGTGGTCTTCATGACCGCCTACACCGACGAGAAGATCCTGGATCGGGCCAAAATGACCGAGCCCTTCGGTTATCTGGTCAAGCCCTTCCCGGACAAGGAGCTCCAGGCCGCCGTGGAAGTGGCGCTCCACCGGTCCAGGATCGAGGCCGAGCTCAGGGAGAGCGAGGCTCTTTACCGCCACCTGGTCGACCACGCCCCGGCCGGAATATACGAGGTCGATCTGGTCAACAACCGCTTCATCAACGTCAACGGCGCCATGCTCGAATACACCGGTTACACCAGGGAGGAGTTCCTGGCCCAGGAGCTGGGCGCGGCTCTGACCGAGGAGAGCCGGAAGACCCTCCAGGAGCGCCAGCGGAAGGTTGCGGCCGCCCAGGATCTCGTCGAGTCGGTGGAGTACTGCTTCCGAACCAAGAGCGGCCAGGAGAAGTGCGCCGTAGTCAACAGCCGGCTGCTTTTTGAGGACGGCCGGCCCGTTCGAGCCCGAGTTGTGCTCCACGACATCACCGCCCGCAAGGAGGCTGAGTCGGAGCTGAGGGCCGAGAGGGAGAAGTTCAGGACCCTGGCCGAGGAATCGCCGCTGGGGCTGGTCCTGCTCAAGGCGGACGGCCGCTATGACTACGTCAACCCGGCCTTCGAGCGGATGTTCGGCTACACCCAGAGGGAGGTGCCCACCGGGCGAGACTGGTTCCGCCTGGCCTTTCCCGATCCCGAATCCAGGCACGCGGCCATTGCCACCTGGCTGGATGATCTGGCCGAATCCCAGCCAGGCCAGGCCAGACCCAGGGTCTTTTCCCTGACCTGCCAGGACGGCTCCCAGAGGATTGTCCACATCAGGCCGGTCTCCCTGAGCACCGGCGACCAGCTGCTCATCTACGAGGACATAACTGAACGGGTCCAGGCCGAGGAGGCCAAGGCCAGGCTCGAGGAGCAGCTCCGCCAGGTCCACAAGATGGAGGCCATGGGCACTCTGGCCGGGGGAATAGCCCACGATTTCAACAATATCCTGGCGGCCATCCAGGGTTACACTGAGCTGGCCGTCTCGGATCTGCCCCCGGGCCACCGCAGCGGTCAGAGCCTGGAGCAGGTGCTCATGGCCTGCCACCGGGCCCAAAAGCTGGTCCAGCAGATCCTGAGCTTCTCCAGGCCCGGCGACCAGGAGCGCCGGCCGGTCAAGCTCGGGCCCGTCATCGAGGAGGCCTTGAAGCTCCTGCGGGCCACCCTGCCGACCACCATAGAGATCAGGTCCAACCTGGCCGTGGAGTCGGGGGTGGTCCAGGCCGATCAGACCCAGATCCACCAGGTCCTGATGAACCTGGGCGCCAACGCCGCTTACGCCATGAGGGACAAGGGCGGCCTCCTGGAGGTGACCCTGGAGAGGGTCCACCTGGACGAGGCCGCGGCGGCCGGACAGGCCGAGCTGGGACCGGGGCTGTACGAGAGGCTGATCGTCCGCGACACGGGCGAGGGCATTGACCAGGAGATAGTGGGCCGCATTTTTGAACCTTTCTTCTCGACCAAGGCGCCGGTCAAAGGGAGCGGCATGGGCCTGGCCGTGGTCCACGGCATCATCAAGGGCCACGGCGGCTCGATAGAGGTCCTCAGCCGGCCGGGCCAGGGGTCGACCTTTCTGATTTACCTGCCCCTGCTGGAGGACCGGGCCGCCGAGTCGAGGCAGGAAAAACCCGGGCCGGTTCCCGGGGGCGAGGAGGGCATTCTTTTCGTCGACGACGAGGAGGCCATCGTCGACGTCAGCCGCCAGCTGCTCGAACGCCTGGGCTATCGGGTCTCGGCCCTGACCTCCAGCCTGGAAGCCCTCGAGCTCTTCAGGGCCGGGCCGGATCAAATAGATCTGGTCATCACCGACCAGACCATGCCCCAGATGACCGGGGCGGAGTTGGCCCAGGAGATGCTCCGGCTCAGGCCGGAGCTGCCCATAATCCTGTGCACTGGATTCAGCGAACAGATGTCGGCCCAGAAGGCCGAGGCCATGGGTATCAGGCGCTTTGCCATGAAGCCGCTGGTCGGCCGGGAACTGGCCAGAGTGGTCAGGCAAGCGCTGGACGGGACGGTCTCCGGACCAGGGGATTAGCCGGGCGGGAGGCCCCGCCCCATAGCGCCGGAGAATCTCCCCGGGTCAACCGGGTCATGGGGGGCTGAAGATGTCCGACTTTACCCGTCGCCTCTGTCTGCTCGTCTCGGTTTTCTTTTGCCTTAGCGGCAGCGCGGCCTGGTCCGGCCCTCTGGTGGCCGAGAAGTCACTGGGGACCCAGCGGGTCCTGGTCCTGATGGTCAGGTTCCCCGACGTGACTCCGGCCTTCACCCCTGCCCAGCAGGAGGGGAAGTATCTGGCCAAACTGGACCGCTACCTCAAGGCCGTCTCCTACGGGCAGACCTCGATCACCGGCCAGACCAAGGGCTGGTACACCCTGCCCGGGCCGGTGGCCGACTATCGGATCTCGGCCCACAACATGAAGGTGGACAAGTCCAGGATTCACAAGATCGTTCAGGATGCCATCGACCTGGCCGACCGGGAGGTCGACTTCAGCGCCTCTGACCTGGTGGTCCTCTCCCTGGGGGCCAAGCGCAAGGACTACGGGATGATGGGCCTGTGCGCCTACCCGGGCATGCTGGGCTGGACGGAGGGGCGGCCCTTCAAGACCAAAGGCGGCCAGGTCATCCCGGGCGGGGTGGTCATCTTCTGCGAGAACGCCCACCTGGGCGTGGTCTTCCACGACGTGGCCCACGTCCTGGGCGGAGTCCAGGGCCAGAGAAGGGTCCTGCCCTGCCTCTACGACCACGATCTCCAGGCCCAGAAGGGTCCCTTCCGGGATTACGCCAAGTTCTACCTGGTCAACCTGGGCTACTGGGACCCCATGTCCTGCCATTACTACAACCTCAAGGAGGGGCCGCCCGGGGTCTGCTCCTGGACCAAGATGAGGCTCAACTGGCTCCAGGATCGCCTGGTCGAGGTCAGGCCCGGCCAGAACAGGACGGTCAAGCTGGCCCCCCTGGCCCAGCCGGGCCGGGGCCCGGCGGCGATCAAGGTTGTCCTGGACGAGGAGAACTACTATCTGGTCGAGAACCGGCAGCCCGTCGGACCGGACCGCGGCCTGCCGGGCAGCGGGGTGTTGATCCTCCGCTGCGACGACCGGGTGGCCGAGTGCCGCCAGGGCCGGGCCCCGGCCAAGCTGGTGGACGCCAACCCCACGGTGGAGGAGCTCAAGGGCGCGGCCTTCGACCTCGGCCCCGGACGGAAGTCAGAATTCAGCGACCCCCGGCCCGGCCTGAAGGTCAAGCTCCTGGACAAGCAGGGCCAGGCCTACCGGATCGCGGTGAGCTGGGCCAGATAGCCGGAGCCGGGGCCCGGCGCCCCGGCCCGGTTCAATCCGCCTCTCCCGGACTGAAGTCGGCCCGGGGACCCTGATAAGCCAGCCTGCCTCCGTCCATGACCGCCAGATGGGTGATCGAGGGGATCAGTTCCTCCTGGTAGTGGGTGGCGTAGATGACGGCCGTGCCGTCCCGGGCCAGGTCCTCGATCAGGGCCGAGACCTCGTCCCGGGCGGGTCCGTCCAGGCCGCCCAGGGGCTCGTCCAAGAGGAGGACCTCCGGCCGGCCGACCATGGCCCGGGCGATGAGGACCCGGCGGAGCTGGCCGTAGGACAGGGTCCGGATGTCCTCCTCGGCCAGGCCGTCCAGGCCGAGCCGTTCCAGCCAGCTCCGGGCCGCCTCGTCCTCTGGCCCGGTGGGCCGGCGGTGAAAGCCGATGCTGCCCGAGAAACCCGACAGGACCGTCTCCAGGGCGGTCTGCCGGGCCTGGTGATCGGCCTGGAAGTGGGGCGAGACCAGGCTTAAGCGCCGGCGGATGGCCATCAGGTTGGTCAGGTCCGGATCGGAGAAGCGGACGATGCTCCCGCCCCAGACCGGCCGCAGGTCACCGGCCAGGAGCTTGAGCAGGGTCGACTTGCCCGAGCCGTTGGCCCCGACCAGGGCCCAGTTCTCCCCCTGGTGGATGGTCCAGTTCAGGTCGCTCAAAATGCGCCGGTCGTTGATGACCACGGCCGCGTCCTTCAGTTCGAACAGGCTCGGCCGGCCGGGGGCGGCCGCCGGGCGGGCCACCAGATGCAGCCGCGGGGCCCTTTCCGAGACCCGCCTCTCCGGGCGCCGGCCGGGCAGGGGAGCGATGGCTCCCTGGCCGGTGATCCGCCCGCCCTCCAGGCTGAGGGTGTGGCTGAAGGCCGGGACCAGCTCCTCGGTCCGGTGGGTGGCGTAGAGGATCTGGGTCCCGCTCTCGGCCGCCTGCTGGATCAGGGCCAGCAGTTCGGCCCGGGACTGACGGTCCAGGCCCTCGCAGACCTCGTCCAGGATCAGGAGGTCGGGCCGGCCGGCCAGGGCCCGGGCGATGAGGACCTTCTTGGCCTGGCCCTGGGACAGCTCGTTGATCCGCCGCTCCGCTTGCCCGGCCAGACCGAAGCGGTCCATGATCCGTTGGGCCTGGGTGAGCTGCTCCTGAGCGGGCCGGTCGTAGAGAAGGGGCCAGTCAAAGAAGCCGGTGCAGACCGCCTCCAGGCAGGTCAGGTTCCAGCCCAGGCGCCGGTACTGGTCCAGCAGATCCAGGGAGACCAGCCTGGTCCGCTCCTTGAACCCGATGGGGCTGGCCTGCCGGCCGCCGTTGATCAGGTAGCTGCGCTGGCCGCTCCCGGGCGCCGGCCAGAGGTCGCCCCTGACCAGGCGGAGAAAGGTCGACTTGCCGGCGCCGTTGCCGCCGTGGATGACCCAGTTCTGGCCCGGGTAAAGGGCCCAGTTGATGTCGCTCAGGACCGGCCGGCCGTCGATGATAACCGCGACGCCGGTCATTTCGATGAGGGCCTGGTCGGCCGCTTGCGTCTGCGCTCTCATGATCTTTCCCTTGCTCGCCCTTTCAATCGTCTCAGGCCCCTCGACCCGGTGGGGCGGCCCCGGGCGGAGCCGCCCCGACAGGTTGAAGCGGGGCTCAGCTCAGCCAGTTCATCATCGCCCGCATCTGGTCGCCGACGTGGTCGAGGGAGTGCTCGGACTCGGCCTTGAGCAGGGCGTTGTAAACCGGCCGGTTGGCCTGGTTTTCCAGGATCCACTCCCGGGCGAACTCGCCGTTCTGGATCTTGTCCAGGATCTCCTTCATGATCTGGCGGACCCGGGAGTCGATGACCCGCGGGCCCCGGGTGATGTCGCCGTACTTGGCCGTGTCGCTGATGAAGCGGCGCATCCGGGCCATCCCGCCCTGGTAGACCAGGTCGACGATCAGCTTCATCTCGTGGCAGCACTCGAAGAAAGCCATCTCCGGGGCGTAGCCGGCCTCGACCAGGGTCTCGTAGCCGGCCTTGATCAGGGAGCTCATCCCGCCGCAGATGACGGCCTGCTCGCCGAAGAGATCGGTCTCGGTCTCCTCCCGGAAGGTCGTCTCCACCACCCCGGCCCGGGTGGCGCCCAGGCCGTGGGCGTAGGCCAGGGCCGCGGCCAGGGCCGAGCCGGTGGCGTCCTGGTGGATGGCCACCAGGCTGGGCACGCCCTGGCCCATCTTGAAGAGCTCCCGGACCAGGTTGCCCGGCCCCTTGGGCGCGACCATGACCACGTCCACCTCGGGCGGCGGGTTGATCTGGCCGTAGTGGATGTTGAAGCCGTGGGCGAAGAGGACGGTCTGGCCGGCCTTGAGGGTCGGGGCGACCAGCTCGTTGTAGACTGCCGGCTGGGACGGGTCCGGGAAGAGGAAGGCGATCAGGTCGGCTCCGGCCACGGCCCGGGCCACGTCGGTCGCTTCCAGGCCGTCGTTGCGGGCCTGGGCCATGGTCTGGCCGTTGGGCCGGACCCCGACGACCACGTTAAGGCCGCTTTCCTTGAGGTTGAGGGCGTGAGCCCGCCCCTGGCTGCCGTAGCCCAGGATGGCCAGCCTCTTCTGGGCCAGGTGGTTGGGATCGACGTCGCGGGCGTAGTAGATTTTGGCGCTCATGAATGACCTCCAGTCTGGTTGAGGTTGTGGTTTTGTCCGGCCGGCCCCCTCCCCGGGAGGGGACCGCTTGCCCAGGCCAGAGCGGGCCGGGCGAACCGGCCGCTGGCCTCGTTCTCTTCACTGGTGCAGCGGGCCATGGCCACGCGGCCGGAGCGGGCCAGTTCGATCAGGCCCAGGGGCCGGAGGGCCTGGATCAGGGACTCGGTCCGGTCCGCGTCGCCCGCGGCGGCGATGATCATGGTCCGGCGGCCGGCGTCGATAATTTCGGCGTAGAACCGGGAGACGATCTCCATGATCCGGCCGTGCTGGCCCGGCTCGGCCCGGACCTTGATGAGGGTCATCTCCAGGTCCAGGCAGGATCCTTGGCTCAGGTCGCTGACCTCGAGCGCCTCGGCCAGGCCGGCCAGCTGGCCGGCCGCCTGCTCCAGGTTCGCCGCGTCGCCGCGGACGACCAGGGTCATCCGGAAGACGGCCGGATCGTCCGTCTGGCCGGCCGAGAGGCTCTCTATGTCCAGGCCGCTCCGGGACAGGAGGCCGGCCGCCCGGGCCAGGACCCCTGGCTCGTTGCGGACCGTCAGGGCCAGGGAACGGGTTGGGTCGTTCATGCTTCCTCCATCTGGCAGGGGATGAATTCGTCGTTGCCCTGGCCGGCCGGGACCATGGGCAGGACGCAGGCCTCGGGGTCGACGGCCACGTCCAGGACGGCCGGCCGCCGCAGGGCCAGGCTGGTTTTGAGGGCCCACTCGAGGCCGGGGCCCAGCTCCTCGGGCCGGGTCACCCGGCGGCCCAGGGCCCCGAAGGCCCGGGCCACCCGGTCAAAGGGGGGCGGCTCGAGCCCCGTCTCGGACAGGCGGCCGTCCAGGAAGAGGCGCTGCCACTGCCTGACCATGCCCAGAGCCGAGTTGTTGATCACGACCACCACCAGGGGCAGGCGGCAGCGCACGGCCGTGGCCAGCTCCTGGATGGTCATCAGGAAGGACCCGTCGCCGTCGACGCAGACCACCCTGGTCTCGGGCCGGCCGATCTGGGCGCCGATGGCCGCCGGCAGGCCGAAGCCCATGGTCCCCAGGCCGCCGCTGGTGACGAACGTCCGGGGCCGCCGGAAGCGGTAGTACTGGGCCGTCCACATCTGGTGCTGGCCCACGCCGGTGGCGATCACGGCCGTCTCGTCCAGGAGCCGGCCCAGTTCCTCGATGACTTTTTGGGGGGCGATGAAGCCGCCCCGGACCCGGTAGGCCAGGGGGTGCTGTCGCCGCCAAGCCTCTATCCTGGCCTGCCAGGGAGCCAGATCCGGCCGGCTCTCCCAGCGGCCGGCCCCCTCCAGCAAAGCCCGCAGGACCGGCTTGAGGTGGCCGACGATGGGCACGCGGGCCGGCAGGTTCTTACCGATCTCGGCGGCGTCGACGTCGACGTGGATCAGATCGGCCCCGGGGGCGAAGCGATCGACCCGGCCGGTGAGGCGGTCGCCCAGCCGGGTACCCAGGCAGAGGACGGCGTCGGCGTGGTGGAGGGCCAGGTTGGCCGGGCCCAGGCCGTGCATGCCGGCCAGGCCCAGGAAGAGCCGGTGGCCGCCCGGAAATCCGCCCAGCCCCATCAGGCTCGAAGCCACGGGCAGGTCGAGGAGCTCGGCCAGGCCAAGCGCCTCGGCCGCGGCCCCGGCGGTGATTAAGCCGCCGCCGATGAGCATGACCGGCCGGCTGGCCCGGCGGAGGAGGTTCAGGGCCCGCTTGATCTGGAGCGGATGGCCTTCCTGGCGCGGCCCGGAGACGGCCGTCCGGGCCTGGCCCGGGGCCGGAATCTCGGCCGGGGCCAGGCTGACGTCCTTGGGCAGGTCGATCAGGACCGGTCCGGGCCGGCCCGAGGAGGCCAGGGCAAAGGCCTCCCGGAGGACCTGGGGCACGGCCTCGGCCCGGGCCGGCTGGAAAGTCTGCTTGGTGATCGGGGCGGCCACTCCCCGGATGTCGACCTCCTGGAAGGCGGCCCGTCCGATCAGCCCGGTGGGCACCTGGCCGGTGATGGCCAGCAGGGGGGTCGAATCGAGCCTGGCGTTGGCCAGGCCGGTGACCAGGTTGGTCGCCCCCGGACCGCTGGTGGTCAGGACCACCCCGGGCCGGCCGGTGGCCCGAGCCAGCCCCTCGGCCATGTGAATCCCGCCCTGCTCGTGGCCGGCGGTGACGTGCCTCAGGGCCTCGTCCCCGAAAAAGGCGTCGTAGACGGGCATGATCGCCGCGCCGGTGACCCCGAAGATCACCTTCACCCCCAGGGCCTTGAGGGTTTCGACCAGGGCCTCGGCCCCGGTCCGGGGGCGGGGGGAGGGGAGCGGCCCGGCCGCGGCCAGGCTCTGCTTGGTTGGGCAGATGTTCGGCTTCATAACTCCAATCCACCGGTCCCCCGAGGCCGGCCCGGCCGGGACGCCTGGGCGGGCGGCGCGGACCTGACCGCGGGGAGAAGTTGGCTCACCGGGCGGCGTCTGGCCGGCCGAGATTGAGGCAGCGGCCGGTTCAGCCGGAAAAGGCTCTTCTGGCCCGGCGGGCCCGGAAACTAATTTTCAGGTTTGGTCGAGGGGTCCCCTTAAAAGGGGCAGGTAACTCGTAGAGCGACGACGGGCAGGAGGGCGGGGAGGCTGGCGGCGGGGGAAATATGGCTGGGGCGGCTGGCCGGGGAGATATTGGCCGGTCGGGTTCGAGGCATTCGGTAAGGACATTTTCGAGGGTTCACTGTCCGACCTCCTTGGATAATTGGGGGCTCATGGTACACATCGGCCCGGGCTTGTCAACCCCCTTGTCAGGGGCCGGGCCTGCATTCTCGATCAGCCGCCGGTTGGATCAATCCTTCTCCAGGGTCACCCGGGTGACGTACTTGACCCAGTCGTAGCCGTAATGGCCCTGGGCCACCGTCCGGAGGGGGAAGCCGTGCTTCCGGGGCAGGGTCCGGCCGTTGACCCCGTAGGCCAGGAAGAGCCGGCCGGCCAGGGCCTCGCTCAGGGGGAAGCGGACCGTCTTGATTGGCCCGCCCCAGAGCCCGCTGATGGCCAGGCGGGTGGCCGCCGGGTCGGGCCGGGCCGGGCCCAGCAGTTCGGCCATGGCCGGGCCCTTCCAGAGGCCGTTCTGGGCGAAGACGCCGGGGCAGATGAGGAGCACGGCCTGCTCCTGGGCCGGCATTTCCACAAGCTGATCGTAGGTCAGGCTGAGCGGCCGGGCCACCAGGCCGTCCACCTCCAGGCGCCAGGAGGCCAGGTCCACCTCTAGGTCGCTCGGGCCCATGGTCGAGAACTTCTCCAGGGGGGTGACCTCCAGGTTCCGGGTGTCCAGCTCGGCCGGGTTTTCCTGAACCAGATCGGCTATCGGGGTTTCCCTGGGCAGGAGCCTGAGCCCGGTTTTAGCCCAGGCGCGTCCGAGCCTGGACCAGAGCGGGCCCGAGAACATAAAGAGCCCCAGGCCGCGGGCGGCGGTCTCCAGGAAGCGGCGGCGGCTGGGCATCGATCTCCCCTTTCCAGATAAGGCCGACTGGGTGTCAACTTCCAGTTTACCGTGGCCGGGCCGGCGCGCCACTCGGCCGGGGGTGAGGACTAAATCGGCGTATTGCTCAAGAAAACCCCCTCGCCCCAAGGGGCGAGGGGGGAGGGGGACCGGAGCAGGGACGGACGAGGCGAACCGGGGCTCAGACCTCCAGCTGCTTGAGGAAATCGGCCGTGCTCAGGGTCTGGCCCAGGGCCGGGAAGATCTTCTCCTCGGCGTACTTCTGCTCCTCCGGGCTGGTGGCCGCGGTGGCGTCCTTGACGATCGTCACGGCGTAGCCCTTGTCGTAGGCGGTCCTGGCCGTGCTCTCGACGCAGAAGTTGGTCAGGAAGCCGGCCACGGCCACGTTCTTGATCTTGGCCGCCTTGAGGATTTCGGCCAGGTTGGTGTTGTTGAAGCCGCACAGGGCGTGCTTGCCCTGGACGGTCTTGTCGCCGGACTGGGGCTGCAGTTCGTCGATGAAGGTGGACCCCCAGGTGCCCGGGCGGAAGGCGTTGCCGTCGGCCACGGCCTTGACGATGCCCTTCATGTCGTGGAGGTTGAAGTAATCCTGGTCGAAGATGAAGGGGGCGTGGACGACCAGGGCCCCTTTCTGGCGGGCGCCCTCGGCCAGCTTGACGGCGTTGCCGATGGTGCCTTGGCGGGCGATCTCGGCCTTGACGCCGCCGTTGAGTTTGCCGCCCTCCTTGCAGAAATCGTTCTGGAACTCGATCAGAATCACGGCCGTTTCTTTTGCCTTCATTGCCTGCCCTCCCTTGGGTTGTGCCGGCCGGCCAGGCCGGTCAGTGAACCTTGACGGTTGAGCCGACAGGAACTGGAAAATTATAGCCCGGCCAGGGGCACGGGCACAAGGCGACCGGGGTGGGCCGGAGGCCCTGGGCTCCACCGGACGACGCCGGCATAAAAAAGCCGGGGGCCAGTTTGACTGGCCCCCGGCCTGACAGACCCTCAGGGGGATTATTTCTTCTCGGCCGTCTCCCCGGCCGGCGCGGCGATTTTAGGCGGGATCATCTTCAAGGGGACGACCACCTTGTGGTTGGCCTGGCGCAGGGCCGGCTCGATGTCCCGGTCCTTCAGGTACAGCCCCGGCTTGCTGTGGCAGTTGTTGCAGGCGCTGTTCTGCTCGGTCTTGCGCTGGATGTTGTGGGGCGTGGCCAGAGTCCAGGTGGGGGCCTTGTCGAAGCCGGTCAGGGCGTCCTTGGCGTAGAAGTCGAACGTTTCCGGAGAGGCCGGCGTCTGCCTGACCGTGACGAAGCGCTCCGGCCGCTTCTCGCTCTGGCGGGGATTGAGGCCGATCTTGAAGTTGAGACCGTGACCGGCCAGCTCGTAGGCTCGCCGGCCCTGCTTGGTCTCGGAGAGATGGCAGCCGGCGCAGTTGGCGTAGGCCTGGGCGTGGCAGACCTGGCAGCTCAGCTTGCCCTTGTGGTCCTGGTGGATGGACCTGTTCTCGGCGCCCTCGGCGTAGAGCTCGTCGTGGCAGTCCAGGCAGGCCGGCCCGCCCTTGACCTGGTAGCGGCTGTCGTACTCCTGGCCGTCGCCGTGCATCTGGGCCGCGGTGTGGCAGTCCTGGCAGCCCATGTCGGCCTGGGCCAGATGGACGTCCGGCTTCAGGCCCTTGGCCTGGCCCAGGAACTCGTCCCCGGCCCGGGTGCCGTGGCAGGCCAGGCAGGTCTTCTCCTGGGGCGGTTTCTTGACGTAAGCGTGCCCGGCCAGGAGCCCGCCGCCGACGTTGGCCGGCCGGCTGAGGTGGCAGTGGCCGCAGCTGGAGTGGCAGGAGGCGCAGTGATAGTCAAAACCCGGCTCGACCTTGGCCCAGAGGGCCGGGTTGCAGCGGGCCTGGACGGCCAGCCTCATCGGCCGGACCGAGTAGTGGAGGCTCTTCTGGTAGTTCTTGGCCTGCTCCTCGTGGCACTCGGCGCAGATGCCCGGAGCGGGGAAGGACGGGTCCCGGTCCACGCCCCGGTGGACCGTCCGCCAGTTGGAATCCTCGGGGTTGCCTTGGTGGCAGTCCACGCAGGAGAGGTCGGTGTGGTTCTGGTCCTGGAACATGTCCTGGCCGATGAGCATCTTCTTCTCGGCGGCCATGGGTTCCACCTGGCCGCCCATGCCCGGGCCCTGGGTCAGGGACTTGAGCTGGTCCTCGGTCGGCCGGATCTTGGCCAGCTCCTTGGCTATTTCCGCCAACTTGGCCGGGTTGGTGTGGCACTTGACGCACTCGCTCTCCTGGGCCGAGCGGGCCGAGCCGCCCCCCAGTCCGATGACCAGCACCAGCGCCACCGCCGCCGCGAAAAGGCTTCTGGAAGCAGCCACAGCACCCCCTGTGTGAAACAATGCTCAATCCTGGATCAACGCAATCAGCGCCCGCGGGAGAGCTGCATCACTTCCCTGGGCTCCGATTCGGATCGCCGGCAAATTAACGACGACGAGCCGCCGGCCAAAAACGGCGGCGCAACCCTCAGGAGCGCCGGAGCGCCACTAGCGTCCGGCTATGTGTACACCGAAATGAAAACGGGGTCAAGATGGCCGGAGGCGCGGCCGCCGTTCCGGACATCCTGGCGGTTTTGTTCAGACTATTGCCCGAGCCAGCCTGGCTTCCCTCAGTCCCCGGCCTCCCCCCAGGTCTTCTTGGAGCGGGCGATCTTCTTCTGAACCGTGGCCCAGGTCTTGGTGGTCAGGAAGGAGCCCGGCCATCCGTCCAGCATGGCCAGGAACATCTCCCAGGGGACGGTCAGGCTCAGCTCGTCGGCCTTGAAGAACTTCCGGGCCGAGGGGTCCCAGCCGCCCAGGACGGCCTTGTTCTCGCCCCGGGCCAGGTAGTGGAGGGGCCAGGTGATCAGGTTGGCGCAGCCCGCTCCCATGGGCGATCGGACCGCCTCCAGGTCCCCGGTGACGAACTGGCAGAGCTGGTGGAGACCGCAGAGGGTCTCCGGCCGGCAGAAGAAGGCGACCAGCTCCGGGGTCTCCTGGCCGCTGAAGAGGCTTAAGGGCTTGATGACGCAGTAACGCCGGGGGGCCGGCCGGGGGTCGATGAACTCGTACATGGCCCGGCATTTGTCGGCCGAGTCGAAGTAGAGCTCGCCCTCGAGGCGGCCGGGGACGCCAACGGAGACGTAGTGGACGATGGTCTCGGTCTGGGGCTTGAAGTAGCCCAGGAAATAGCCCCCGCCCGGGCAGCCGAAGCGTTCGCTGTCGAAATAGGCGGCCGACTTCTTCTTGCGGGCCCGCCAGATGTTGCCGATGACGCAGGAGAAGTTGCCGAAGACCGTTTGCCAGTCGATCTCGCCCTTGAGCTCCTTGTCCCGGGTGGGCAGAAGGCCCGGCAGGGGCTTGGGCGAGAAGCCCTCGGCCGGCTCCTGGTCGGTATAGAAGACGCCCATGGGCTCCTCGTCGTAGCCCAGGACTTCGGTGAACTTGGCGGTGGCTTCCAGAATTTCCGGCTTCATGGCGCCCTCCCTGTCCCTGGGGGTTAAGCGATCAGGTTCCTGTCCTGAGCATAGCCGGCCGGTCGCGCCGGGGCAAGAGGCGGGCCGGCTTCGGACTCCTCGGCTCGCCGGATGGAGGGCTCAGAAAAACATACCTAACGGCAGGTATGTATTTATTTTTTAGCCCGGCCTTGTTTTTCAGGCGGATCCATGGGTGCAACCCCAGTCCGGAGCGGTTATACTGATAGCGGCTCCTCATCGGACCGCTCCGGGGAAGGCGGGAGGCGAGCTTGAATTTTCGGGCTTTCTTCGAACCAAGGACCGTGGCCATCGTCGGCGTCTCCCTGAGCAACGACCGCCATCCGGCCAACGTCATCTACTACAAGAACCACCTCCGCTACCCGATCAAGGTCTTCCCGGTCAACCCCAAGGGCGGGATCCTCCAGGGCGAACGGGTCTTCACCAGGGTTTCGGAAATCCCGGACAAGGTCGACCTGGCCGTCATCGCCGCCCGGGCCGAGCACGTGATCGAGATCATGACCGATTGCGCCCGGGCCGGGGTCGGGGCCGCGGCCGTGATCTCCGGGGGGTTCGCCGAAAGCGGCCGGCGGGACCTGGAGGAGCGCCTGGTCGCCGTGGCCCGGGAGGCCGACCTGCCCTTCATCGGGCCCAACTGCCTGGGCATCTTCTCGCCCGCCCGGGTGGACACCTTCTTCCTGCCCAGCGAGCGGATGGTCAGGCCGGAGCCGGGCAACGTGGCCCTGATCAGCCAGAGCGGCGGCATCCTGGTCGACCAGATGATCAAGTTCGCCGGGGAAGGGGTGGGCATCTCCAAGGCGGTCAGCATCGGCAACAAGGCCCTCATCAAGGAGACGGACCTGCTCAACTTCCTGGCCAGGGACCGGGGCACCAAGGTCATCGCCTTCTACATGGAGGGCTTCGGCCGCAACGAGGGCCGGGAGTTCGTCCTGGCCGCCGAGAAATGCCCCAAACCGGTCATCGTCCTCAAGGCCGGCAAGAGCCCGGCCGGCAGCCGGGCCGTTTCCAGCCACACCGCCTCCCTGGCCGGCGATCACGAGGTCTTCTCGGCGGTCCTGGCCCAGCACGGCGTGGTCGAGGCCGAGAACGAGGCCGAGCTGATCTCCTTTTCCCAGTCCCTGAGCTGTTACCGCAAGTCGATCCAGGGCCGGATCGGCATCATCACCGGCAGCGGCGGGCACGGGGCCATGGCCGTGGACGCCTGTGTCGCCCGGGATCTGAGCGTGCCCGCCCTGTCCGAGGCGGACCAGGCCGAGATCAGGGCCAAGCTCTCGGCCAGCGCCCAGCCCATCGCCGCCCTGGGCAACCCCCTGGACCTGACCGGCAGCGGCCTGGACGACGACTTCGTCGCCGCGGCCAGCCATCTGAGCCGGACGCCCGCCTTCGACTGCCTGCTCCTGCTCCTTCTGCCCTACATACCCGGCATCACCGCCGATCTGGGGGCCAGGCTGAGCCAGGTCTACAGCCGGGAGGGCAAGCCGCTGGTGGCCTACATCCCCCACGTGGAGAAGTACCGGATGCTCATCGAGGGCTTCCAGCTCAACGGCGTTCCGGTCTCCCACTCCATCGAAGGGGCCGTCCTCATGGCCGAGGCCCTGAGGCGGTGCCGGCCGTGCTGAACAAGAGAATCAAGGACATCCTGGACGCCTCCAGGGAGCTGGGCTGGGTCCTGGAGCCCGAGGCCAAGCGCCTCTTTAGCCGGGCCAGGCTCAAGGTCCCCAAGTCCCGCTGGACCAGGGAGCCGGCCCAGGCCATCGGCTTCGCCCGGCGGATCGGCTATCCGGTGGTGGCCAAGGTCGTCTCCCCCAAGGTCCTCCACAAGTCCGAGGCCGGCGGGGTGGTCCTGGGAATCGACGGCGACGAGGCCTTAGGAAGTGCCTTTGAGCGGTTGAGCCGGATCGAGGGCTTTGCCGGCGTGCTGGTCGAGGAGTCGGTCGCCGGGCTGGAGCTCATCGTCGGGGCCAAGGTGGACTACCAGTTCGGGCCGGTCATCCTGCTCGGCCTGGGCGGCACCGGGGTGGAGATCTATCGCGACACCAGCCTGAGGATGGCTCCCCTCAAGCAGCGCGACGTGGAGGCCATGGTTCAGGGCCTCAAGGCCCATCAGCTCTTGGAGGGCTACCGGGGCTCGGAGCCGATCAACCTGCCGGAGCTGACCGGCCTGCTGGTCAGGTTCTCCCGCCTGGTCATGGCCCTGGAGGGGCTGGTCGAGTCCATCGACCTCAACCCGGTCATGTGCACGCCCGAGAGATGCGTCATCGCCGACGCCCGGATCATGCTCCGGGCCCCCGGGCCGAAGGCGCCCGCGGAACAGCCCGGCTGAAGGCCCCCCCCTCCCTGCCCGGCCTCAGTCCTCTCCGGTCACGTCGGCCGGATCGGCCCGAATCGGACCGTCTGAAAAGCGCTCCCCCCAGGTTTGCCCTCAGCCTTTCCTGGTTGCCTCGGCCGGATCGACGTGGACAATTACCTGGCCCACGTCCTCGATGTCGGAATAGAGGCACCTCTCCACTTCCTTGGCGATGCGGTGGCCTTGGGAGACGGTCAAGCCCCCGTCCACCAGGATGTGGACCTGCATCTGGTAGAGGCCGCCCGAGCTGCGGATCTTGAGGTCGTGCTCCTCGAGCACCCCCGGCACCCGGCGGACGCAGGTCCTGACCCTGTCCAGAACCTCGGCTCCGGGGGCGGTGTCGATCATTTCCCTGAGAGAGCCCCGGAGAACCTCCAGGCCGACCTTGACGATGAAGAACGAGACCAGCAGGGCGGCGTAGGCGTCCAGGATGTGCCAGCCCGGCTTGATCTGGGCCCCGACCACGCCCAGCAGGACCGCCACCGAGGAGAGAGCGTCCGAGCGCTGGTGCCAGGCGTTGGCTATCAGGGCCGGGCTCTTGATCCGGCGGCCCACCCGGACCGTGTAGTGGTAGATGGACTCCTTGACGGCGATGGACAGGGCGGCCGCGGCCACGGCCAGCCAGGTCGGGTGGCGCTCGGTGTGGTGGTAGATGCTCCAGGCCGCCTCGAAGCCCAAGTAGCCGGCCACGGCCAGGAGGGCCAGGCCGACCACGGCCGAGGACATGGTCTCGATCCGGGCGTGGCCGAAGTGGTGGTCGGTGTCCGGCTCCTTGCGCCCGGCCCGCAGCCCGAAGAGGACCACCAGATCGGTGAACAGGTCGGAGAGCGAGTGGACGGCGTCGGCCACCAGGGCCTGGCTGTGACCCAGGAGGCCGGCGCCGAACTTGCAGCCGATGAGCAGGATGTTGACCCCGGCCGCGACAAAGGTGGCCCTCTGGCCGGCCCGGCTCTGCTGGGCCGAGGCGTCCGGCCCCGGCCGGATCTGACCCGGCGGTCCCGGATCAGGCCCGCTTGGGACTGGATAAGGCTTTGAGCTCAGGGGCATCCGTGCTCTCTACCTCGGCCCGAGCCGGCCTCGGCTCAGGCGGGCCGGCCAGGCCCCGGTGGGGAGGTCCCGGCGGCCGAAACGGTCAGGGTCAAGCCCTCGGCCTTCTGGATGACGGCCTTGTCGCCGGGCTGGAGGCTGTCCTGGCTGACCGCCTCCCAGATTTCGCCCCTGACAAAGACCTGCCCCCTGTTCCGCTGCCAGCGGCTGACCTCGGCCTCCTGGCCGACGAGTTGTTCCAAGACCCGGCCGGGCCTGCGCTTGCGGCCGAAGGCCAGCCAGACCAGGGGAATAATCACGTGCTCGGCCAATTCGAACATCAGTACGGCCAGGCCCAGGCCGATAAGTATCTTGGTGACCATGGCGGGTTCAATTTACCACGACCCGCCGAGTCGGGGACTGAAAAAGAAGTGGGCCCGGACCGGCCCCCTGTGGCGGCCTCGAGGTCCCAATCGGGACGCCGGGCCGGTCAGGTCCGGACCGGGCCCTGGTTGAAATGAACCCTAAAGCTGCATAAAATGTAAGAATGGCCGCTTGTGGATCAGGGGCCCCCTCGGGCTCGCCTATCTCCCGCCGATGGCTCTCTCAGGGCCGGGGCTAACATGGACCGGACCGACCGTATCCTGACCGAGGCCGAGCTGGCCGCCCTGCTCAAGGAGAGCCCCCTGGGACGGGAGGCGGACCAGGAGGCCCCGCCCCGGGGGCCTGATCAGCGGGACAGGGCCTTTTCCCGCCGCAAGCAGAGGGTCGCTTTTCACCGCCGCCTCTTCGCGGCCACCCTGGACGTCCTGCTCAGCCAGGCCAGGGCGGTCGAGCAGCCCCTGTCCGTGATGAAGGTGCGCTTGCATTCCCTCGACCGCCGGCAATCAAAGGCGGAAGACCTGGAGGTGGATCGGGCCCTGTCCAGGCTGGGGGCGGTGCTGCGCCGGAGCAGCCGCATTTCCGACCTGGTCCTGGTCTCAGACGAGAACGAGTTCGGCGTAATCGCCGACGGCCAGTCCAAGTCCCAGGTCATTCTCATGGCCGAGCGCTGCCGGGGCAGCGTGGAGGAGTGCTTCTCGGCCGAGTACTTTCGCTCCTCCCTGGGCAGCCTGACGGCCAGCGTCGGCCTGTCGACCTATCCCGAGGACAGCCTCGAGGCGGCCGAGCTCCTGTTTCTGGCCGACGAGTCGGTCAGACGAGCCGCCCTGAGCGGCGGCAACGTGGTCATCTCGGCCGGCCTGGGGCGGAGGCGCCATCCCCGGCTGCCCCTGAGCTGGCAGGTCCAGCTCATGCCGGCCGACGGCGAGGGACCGGTCGTCAGCGGGGCCATCGCCGACATCTCCCTGGGCGGCTTCTCGGCCGTCCTGGACCCGCGGATCGAAATAGCCGGGCTCCAGCGGGTCTGTCTGGACGAACCCGACTCGCTCGAGCCCTCCTGGCTCCTGGCCCGGCCGGTCTGGCGGCTGGCCGACCGGCCCGGACCGGGCAGCCAGCTGGCCGGCTTCGTCTTTCAGCCCCCCTCCCGGGAAACCCGGCAGACCGTCCAGGCCCTCATCTGGCGGCGGTTGAGACCGGCCGAGACCATCTGCCTCTGAACCCCGGTCTCCGGGCGGCCCGGTCTACTGCTGGGCGTAACGGCGCTCGAACTCCCGGTAATACTCCACGGTCTCCTTAATCAGCTCCGGAATCGGCAGCTCGTAGGGGCACTTGGCCTCGCACTCGCCGCACTGGGCGCAACCTTCGGCCGTCTTCATCACCTCCTGGTTCCTCTCCAGGGCGAACTGGATCGGAAACCGCTTGGTCTGGGACTTGAAGAGGAGCACCAGGGGGATGTTCACCCCTTCGGGGCAGGGCTGGCAGTAGCCGCAGCGGTGGCAGAACTTGCCTCCCAGCTCGGCCTTGATCCGCTCTATCTCCTCCCGGCCGGCCTGGCTGAGCGGCCGGCCCGCGCGATATATTTCCACGATCTCGTCGATCTCGTCCCGGGACTGGACTCCGGCGATGGGGACGACATCCTGGTACTGGCGCAGGAAGCCGAAGCAGAGCTCGGCCCGGCCCAACATTCCCCCGCCCAGGGGCTTCATGGCGATGATGCCCATGTCCCGTTCTCGAGCCACCCCGAAGAGCTTGTCGGCCGGGTCGTGCTCGACGAAGTTGAAGGGGATCTGGACCGTGGCGAAGAGCCCGGTCCGGCAGGCGGCGATGGCCGCGTCGATGTTGTGGGAGCTGAAGCCGAGATGGCGGACCTTGCCCTGGTCCCTGGCCTTGTCCAGGGCTCCGTAAGCCCCGCCCGGGGCCAGGATCTGCTCCAGCATCTCCGGCTTGTAAAGGTTGTGAAACTGAAAGAGGTCGATGGTCTCGGTCCTCAGGTGGCGGAGGCTCTCCTCCAGGTTCTCGGTGGCGCCCTTGGCGTCCCGGACCATGCTCTTGGTCGCCAGGTAGACCTTATCGCGCACCCCGGCCAGGCCGGCCCCGATCTTGGCCTCGCTGTCGCGGTAGGCGTGGGCCGTGTCAAAGAAGTTGACGCCCTGGTCGAAGCAGTGGCGAACAAGGTCGGCCGCCTCGTTGAGTTCGAGTCGGGTGATGGGAATGCCGCCGAAGCCCAGTTCAGAGACCATGAGCCCTGTTTGGCCCAGCCTGATTTTTTTCATCGCCTCTCTCCAGGAATTTAGAGTGAAGTCTCGACCCGGCCTTGGATCCTCGGCGCACCCAGCCCGGTAGCATAGATATTTATCCGATGGGCCGCCGCCTTTCAAGGCCGGCCCCGGCCGCGGCCGGGCCTCGGTCCAATCCGGAGAGGTTGTCTGGATTCCCCTAGGGCTGAGCCTCCGGGTCGAGCGGGTAGATGGGCCGGCGGAGCTTCTGGAATCTGAACAGGCCGTAATCGGAACTGGTCACGCCCACCCCGTCGCACTCGATGACCTGACGGGCGATGGGCAGGAAGCCGGCCCGATAGTGGAGGCGGGACTTGAGCAGGAGGTAGCGCTTCCGGGTCGGCTCGATGCCGACGCTGCGGAAGACCCCCAGGTCAAAGGGCTCATGGTTGTACTCGATGATGACGATTGCCACCCGGCCGGTGTCCAGGACCACGGTCCGGCCCATGTGGATCCTGACCCCGGTGTACATCGGCCCCTGGACTATGAATTCGCCGTCCGAGATGACCCGGACCCGCCCGCTCACCTCCAGCGGCTCCCCCCGGCGGCCGATGGCGGGCATGTCGGTCTTGCCGCCCAGGGGCAAGCTGACCTGGGCGCCGACCCCGGCCTCGATCAGCCGGGCCACGGCCTCGGGGTCGCGGATGGCCCCCACGGCCACGTCCTCAAGCCCCTGGCGCATGACCTCGGCCAGGACGGTCATGGTGTCCTGGCTGCCGCCCGAGGCGCAGTTGTCGGCGTGGTCGATCAGGAGGACCGGTCCTTCCTCAATCTCCCTGGCCCGGGCGACGGACTCGGCCAGCGGCTCGGAGAGATAGACGAAATCGGCCCGCCGCCGCCAGGCCTGGTCCAGGAGGCCCCGGCAGATATCCTGGGCCCGGGTCTTGTCGCCGTCGGTGACAACGACGGCGCTCAGGCCGGCGTCGTGGATGTCGGCCAGGGGAAAGCCGCCGAAGACTGTGGCCGCCAGGGCGCCCTCGGTCTCGGCCGCCTTGGCCAGGTTGACCAGGTCGCCCATGGGCGGCTCGTCGGTGCCCATGCACAGGGTGTGGGGCAGCATGGGTCGATTGCCCCAGACCATGACCGGCTTGACCTGGCCCTTGAGGGCGCGCAGAAGAATCCCGCCGGCCCGCTGGCCGGCCTCGTACATGTCCACGTGGGGGTAAGTCTTGTAGCCGGCGATGACGTCGCAGTTGTCCACCATCTTCTGGGTCAGGTTGGCGTGGAGGTCCAGGGCCACGGCGATGGGCAGCCCGGGCGCGGCCTGGCGGATGCGCTCCAGGAGAGTCCCCTCGCCGTCGTCGGTCGTCTGGCTGACCATGGCCCCGTGCAGGTCCAGGAAGAGGGCGTCGCAGCCCCGCCCCACCGCCTCCAGGATGGCCTGGCTGATGCGCTCGTAGGCCTCCCGGAAGACCGGGCCGCTGGGCCAGGCCTCGGCCGCCACCGGGGTGACGATCTCGGCCTTTTCGGCCAGGGCCAGGTCTATGAAGGCGGCCAGGGGCGTGTTGGTCCCCCGGAAGGCCTCCAGGGCGGCCGGGCCGAAGAGGGCGCCCCGGTTGCCGAACCGCTCGAAGGGTGTCGGCACCGGAGAGAAGGTGTTGGTCTCGTGTTTCATCATGGCCATGACGAAGCGCATCTACTCACCCCCCATCCTGACGCGGCCTGGCCGGCCTCAACTCAAGCCTCAGCCTCAAAGGTTCGCTCGACCGAACTGAGGGTCAGGTAACGGTCCTTGACCTCATCGTTGGCCATGAACTCCTGGTTGCTGCCGTGGTAGACGATCCGCCCCTGGTCCATGACGTAATGGCGGCTGGCCAGGGCGGTGCACATCTCCAGGTTCTGCTCCACCAGCAGGACGGTGATGCCCTCGTCCAGGATCTCCTTGGTGATTTTCTGGAGCTCCTTGACGATCAGCGGGGCCAGGCCCTCGGAGGGCTCGTCCAGGAGAAGCAGATCCGGTTCGCTCATCAGGGCCCGGGCAATGGCGAGCATCTGCTGCTCGCCCCCGGAGAGGTTGGCCCCCCGGTGAGTCCGTCGCTCGGCCAGCCGGGGGAACTTCTCGAAGATCCTCTCCAAGGTCCAACTCCCCTTGGAGGCCCGGGTCAGGCCGACCTTGGCTATTTCCAGATTCTCGACCAGGCTCAGATGGGCGAAGATGGCCCGGTCTTCGGGCACGTAGGCGATCCCCTTCCGGGCGATCTGAAAGGGCTTCAGCCCGCTGATGACCTCGTCGCGGAAGGTTATCCGGCCCTGTTTCGGCGTCAGCAGGCCGATGATCGTCTTAAGGGTGGTAGTCTTGCCCGCCCCGTTGCGGCCGAGCAGGGTGACCACCTCGCCCTGGTTAACGGACAGATCAATCCCCTGGAGGATGTGACTCGTCCCGTAGTAGGAGTGGACTCCCTTGAGCTCGATCATCAGGCTTGCCCTCCCAGGTAGGCCTCTCGAACCGCCTTGTCTTGCTCGATTTCAGAGGGAGAGCCCGAGGCGATGATCGTGCCCTGTTGCAGGACCGTGATCACCGAGGAGATGGACATGACCAGGTTCATGTTGTGCTCGATGACGACCATGGTCAGGCGCTGGCCCAGCTTCTTGAGCAGGCGGATCATCTTGACCGAATCGTCGGGCGACATGCCGCTGGTGGGCTCGTCCAGGAGAAGCAGGAGCGGATCGGCCGCCAGGGCGAGGGCCACTTCCAGCGTCCGCTGCTGACCGTGGGGCAGTTCCCCGGCATTCTTGGCCGCGATGCCGGTGATGCCCAGCTCTTCGAGGATTCCCCAGGCTTGCTCGACCGGGGCCGTGAAGGAGAGGAAGTGGTGGAGCAGGTCGAAGTGGCCGCGATGATGGGCGTGAACGGCCAGCCGGACGTTCTCCAGGACGGTCAGGTTCTTGAAAATCTTGTTCTGCTGGAAGGAGCGGCCGATACGGGCCCTGACGATTTGATTCGGTTTGAGACCGGTTATCCTTTTTTCCCGAAAATATATTTCACCGGCTGAAACCGGGAGCTCCCCGGTCAAGAGATTGAAGAGCGTTGTCTTCCCCGCCCCGTTGGGCCCGATGATCGAGTGAATCACCCCCTCCTCGACCCGGAGGTCAACCTCGTTCACCGCGGTCAGCCCGCCGAAGTGTTTGGTCAAACCCTCGGTCTTGAGAATCATTGCCGCTTCTCCTCGACCAACCGGGCCGCCCTGCGCTTGTCCCTGATCGCCGTCAGCAGCCCCCAGACGCCTCCCCTCATGAAGAGGACGAAGACAATGAAGGTCAGACCGAGGACGAAGAGCCAGCGAGCCCAGATCTCGCTCAGGATTTCGGAGGCGATCTTGACGATGATCGCGCCGAGGATAGGTCCGTAAAGCGAACCCAGTCCCCCCAGGAGGCTCATGATGATGAAGTCGGTGGAGGTGAAGAGCTCAACGGCGGTGATGGGCACCATCTTCATGAAAAGGGCGTACAGCCCGCCGGCCAACCCGGTGAAGAAGCCGGAAATGACGAAGGCGGCCAGCTTGTAGTGCTTGATGTTGTAACCCACGGCCGTGGCCCGTTCCGGGTTCTCCTTGACCGCCACCAGGATGCGGCCGAAGGGCGAGTTGATAATCCGTCTGATGACGATGAAGGCCAGAATGAAGACGACCCAGACAAAGAGAAAGAACTGGAAGTTGGTCTGAATCGGAATCTCCACTCCGGGGAACAAGGTCAGATCCGGCCGAGGGACCTCCAGGAGGCCGTCGTCGCCGCCGGTGAGCCCCTTCCACTGATAGACGATGAAGAAGGCTAGTTGGTTGAAGGCCAGGGTCAGCATGACGAAGTAGATGCCCACCTGCCTGATGGAGAAGTAACCGACCAAAAAGGCCGTGACCGCGCCGATGAGGCAGGCGCAGAGTAGGGCCAGAAGAGGGTGCCAGCCCAAATTGACCATGATCAGGCCGGTCATGTAGGCGCCCGCCCCGAAAAGGGCGCCCTGGCCAAAGGAGAGCAAGCCGGTGAAGCCCATCAGGATGTTGAACGAGACCGCCCCCAGGGCGTAGATCAGGATCTCGGACGGCAGGGACTGGTAGGGCAGCACGAAAGGAAGGAAAAGCAGAAGCCCGGCCAGGATCCAGATTTCCCGGTCAGCCAGCGGTTTCTTCTTGCCGAGCGCGGCCTCGATCATTGTTCTTCCCTCTACTACCTGTAACCCAGCAGGCCCTTGGGCCAGATCAGGATGACCAGGGCCATGGCCGCGAAGATGGAGATCATGGTTCCCTGGGGCCAGAACAGGATCATCATCGACTCCACCACGCCGACGAGCAGTCCGCCCAGGATGGCCCCGGCGAAGCTGCCCATCCCGCCTATGACCAGGACAACGAAGGCTAGGGTCAGGATGGTGTCCCCCATGAGCGGCTGGGCGCCGCGCATGGGCAGGGCCAGGGCTCCGGCCAGGCCGGCCAGGCCCACCCCGAAGGCGAAGACGATGGTGAAGGCCTTGTAGATGTCAATGCCCAGGCAGTTGACCATGTCCCGGTTGTCAATGCCGGCGCGGATAATGGCCCCGTAACTGGTCTTCTCGATGAGGAGCCAGATGCCGAAGCAGACCAGGGCGATGAAGACAATCAGAAAAACACGGTAAAGAGGAAAGGCAAACACCCCGAAGTCGAGCACGGTGGCCAGTTGGGGCGGCATGGGCACGCTCTTGCCGATGGGGCCCCAGACCATGATGATCAACTCCTGGATGACCAGCATAATCCCGAAGGTCAGAAGAATCTGATACTCGTGGACCAGGTCGTACATCCGCCGGAGCAGGGTCATTTCGATGACCACCCCGACCAGAGCCACCGCGACGGGGGCCAGGATGACGGCCACCCAGAAGCTGCCGGACCAGTTGCCCAGAAGGCTGGCAAAGGAGAAGGCGAAGTAGGCCCCCAGAGCGTAAACCGCGCCGTGGGCGAAATTGATGACGTTGAGCATGCCCAGGACGATGGTCAAGCCCACGGTGATGAGGGTGTAGATCACGCCCAGGACGAGGCCGTTGAGCAGTTGCATCACCACCAGTCCCGCGGTCACGGAGTCCCCCTCTCAGCGGTGGGTGAAAAGGAGTCCAGGGGGCGAGGCGGCCGCCCCGCCCCCTTCCGTTTCGTTACTGCATCTTGCAGTCTGATTTTTCTTGGGGGATGGTCGAGATGCCGTAGGAGACCACGGTGGCGTTGTCGCCCGGGCCCTTGATGTCCTTCTTGGCCTTGGCCAGGAGCAGGTAATAGTTCTTCCTGGTCTGGTGGTCGAAGGCCTGGACTTCCTCGGGGCCGGTCAAGCCGTCGTACTTGAAGCCTTCCAGGACCTTGATCACGGCCTCGGTGTCCGTGGTCCCGGCCTTTTCTATGGCCATGATCTCCAGCTTGGTGTGGAGGTATTGAGAAGCCTCGGGATACGAAGGCAGCCGGTTGTATTTCTTCTTCCAGACTTCACAGAGCTTCTTGGTCAGGGGCGCGTCCACGTCGTGCCAGAACTGGCAGCCGAAGTAGACGCCTTCGCAGAACTCGGGTCCTATTTCCTCCAGATCCCTCAAGCCAGAGGACCAGGCCACCAGGATCTTGGCCTTCTTGGTCAGACCGAAGTTGTTGGCTTGCTTGAGGGCGTTGATGGTGTCCTTGCCGAAGTTGAAGAAGACGACGAAGTCGGCCTTGGCGGCCATGGCCTTGGTGATGAAGGAGCTGAACTCGGAGTGGCCGATGGGGTGCATGTCGTTGCCGACGTGCTCAACGCCATGCTCCTTGAAGACGTTCAGGGCGTTGTTCAGAAGCGAGTGGCCAAAGACGTAGTCCGGGGTGATGGTGTACCAGCGCTTGGCTTCGGGGAACTTCTTGACCAGGGGCCTGACCGTCTGCTCGACGGCGCCGAAGGTGGGCACGGACCAGCGGAAGGTGTAGCGGTTGCACTTGTCGCCGGTGACGGCGTCGGCGCCAACCGAGGTGTAGAAGATGGCCTTCTTCTCTTTGGCCGCCTGGCTCACGGCCAGGGCCACGCCGGAGCTGACGCAGCCGTGGAAGAACTTGACCCCCTTGGAGTCGGCCGCCTCTCGAACCTTTCGGGCCGCCGCGCCGGGCTTGACCTCGGTGTCAATGAACATGGCTTCCAGCGGCTTGCCCAGGACCTTGCCCCCGACCTCCTCGACGGCGTAACTTGCCCCTCGAACGGAATCCTCCCCCAGGGAAGCGTAGGGGCCGCTGAAGGCGCCCAAGACGCCGATGACCACCTTGTCCTCGGCCGCGGCCGGCAGGACCAGCCCCAGAGACAACAACACGGCCAAAGCCACCAACCCCAGTTTCCTCCAGCCCTTCTTCATGATTCTCCCTCCTCAAGGCTCTGGTGAAGTTGCGACCTTAAAAACGAATTCGACTTCGGCCAGGACTATCCGGCGGCCGAGCGGTTAGATTGGTTTCTTAAGGCGCCTGGGCAAGACCAGATCCAGAGTCATCTCGCCAACCGGGGTTCCCCGCCCTTGCGAATTCCGTGAGAGTAGAACCGGGTTTGGGGTTATAGGTCGGCGGCCGACCTGCTGCCATACCGGGAGAAAGTGAGACCAACCCTCGGTGCAGTTAACACCAGGCCGGTCTCGCCGGTCAAGAGAAATTGTGAAATCAGTCGATCCGGCTTGAGCCTCAGCCCCGGCCGTGAACCACCCGCCCGCCGACAATGGTCAGGGCCACGCCGATCTGGCTGATCTCCTCGGCCGGAATGGCCCAGGGGTCCTGCTCCAGGACGATCAGGTCGGCCAGCCGGCCCCGGGTCAGAGACCCCTTGAGCCCCTCTTCCCTGGAGGCGTAGGCGGCGTAAGAGGTGTACATTTTGAAGGCCTCTTCCAGGGAGATCTTCTCCTCGGGGCCGATGACCTCACCCGAGGCGGTCCGGCGGGTGACCATTGACTGGACCCCCAGCAGGGGCGGGTGGAGTCCGGCCGGGTGGTCCGATGAGCCGGCCACCTTGACCCCGGCCTTGAGGAAGCTGGCGTGGGCGAACATCCTGGCCGCCCGCGGGCCGTAGAAGGGGCCTAATTTTTCGCCGTGCTGCCAGAGATAGGAACCGAAGGGCAGGGCCAGCACCCCCAAGCGGGCCAGCCGGGCCAGGATATCGTGGTCGATCATGGTGCAGTGCTCGATGCGGTGGCGCGGCTCGGGCCTGGGGTTGGCCGTCTGGGCCCGCTCGATGGCCCTGAGGGCCATCTCGATGGCCAGGTCGCCGTTGGCGTGGACGCAGGCCTGATAGCCCAGATTGTGGATCCTCTCCACCAGGCCGTCCAGCTCGGCCTGATCCTCGATCAGGAGGACGCCGTGATCGTCGGGATCGTGCTGGTAGCCGTCCTTGAGGGCGGCCGTGCGGCCGGCGATGGCCCCGTCCACGATGATCTTGATGCCGTTGCAGCGGACCCACTCGCTGCCCCAGCCGCCGATCAGGCCCAGCCGCTCCATCTCGGGCAGGAAGAGGTAGGGGATGAGCATGTTGACCCTCAGGCTCAAGGCGCCCTCGGCCAGGAGGTCGTGGTAGGAGGTGACGTAGCTGGGGCCGACCAGGGCGTCGCCGACCCCGGTCACCCCGGCCCGGTTGAGCAGCGCGGCGGCCGAGGCGAGGGCCCGGCGCCGGACCTCCCTGGGGAAGGGCGGCACCACGGTCCCGGTCTGGCTGAAGCACTCGAAGCCGAAGTTGAAGAGGGCCATCTCGACGAGCTGGCCGGTCAGACGGCCGGTGGCCCGGTCACGGCCCAGGGTGCCGCCCTTGGGGTCAGGTGAACTCTCGTCCAGACCGCCCAGTTTCAGGGCGGCCGAGTTGGCCACGCCCCAGTGGGCGCTGACGTGGACGACCAGGGCCGGGTTGTCCGGGGCGGCGGCGTCCAGATCCTCCATGGTCAGCTTGCGGCCCTCGGCCATCTTGGTGTCGTCGTAAAGCATGCCCCGGACCCATTCGCCGGGCTTGAGCCCCCGGACCGTGGCCCGGACCTTCTCCTGGAGCTGGGCCAGGCTGGTCACATTGGCCGGGGAGAGGTCGAGCTGGAGGGGGATCTCGGAGAAGAGGGAGAGGTGTTCGTGGGCGTCGATAAGGCCGGGCAGGACCGTCCGGCCCTTGAGGTCAAGCTCCAGGGTCCCCGGCCCGGCTAAAGAGGCCAAATCCTTGTTTGAGCCCAGGGCCACGATCCAGCCGTTCACCGCGGCCAGAGCCTCGGCCTGACTTCCCTTTTCGTCCAGAGTCCTGATACGGCCGTTGGTGATGAGCAGGTCGGCTCTCATCTCTGTCCTCCACTGGCGGGTTTAGGAGCGATGAAGGAACAATGTCATCGGCCGGGCCGTCCTGTCAATGGATGAACCCGGGCTCGAACCCCGGCTCACTCCATTCCAAACCGGATCGGATCCCCCAAGCCGTCAAGCCCGGCCTCCACGCCGGCCGGCTCCGGCCCTGGCCGGCCCGGGGGAGAATTTTTACTTGACAGCGCTGGGAATTGTATTTTATCAGTACAAAACATGCTTGGCTCAACCTCCAGCCAGAATCGTCCGCTCCCGGCCCCGGGGCTTAGCTCCGGCCCGGCTAGGGCGGCCGTGCCCTCGTCTTTCAACCTGGGCTGGTGGCTGTGGTGGTGCACCGTCATAGCGGTGGGGGCTGAGGCATGATCGGATAGCCTGAAACAGGATCAACCCAGTGGCCCACCGCCGAAAGGCGGTGGGCCTTTTTTTTCGGGGAGGTGACCGATGGCAGCCCGCCTGGGCCTGGCAGTCAAGGAAAAGCTGGCCGACATGGAGACGCCGGTGGTGTCCTACCTCAAGCTCTGCCGGAGCCGTCCGGATTCGTTTCTCCTGGAGACGGTCGAGCCCCACGAGACCGTCGGCCGCTACTCGATCATCGCCTTCGATCCCCTCTGGGCCCTGGAGCTCTGGCCCGATCGGGCCCTGGTCCTCTCCGGCGGCCGGGAGGAGAGCCGGCCCGCCGGCCGGTTCTTCGAGCTGATCAAGGAGGCCCTGGGCTCGCTCAACTGCCCGCCGCGGCCCGATCTGCCGGCCGTGGGCTCCCTGATGGGCTACGTAGGCTACGACGCGGTCCGCTTGATCGAGCGCCTCCAGCCGGCCCCGGAGATATCGGTGCCGGCGGCCCGGCTGGTCTTCCCCTCCCGGTTCGTCCTCTTCGACCACCTCCGCCGGGTGATGACCCTAGCGGCCATCGCCCCGGACCAGGGCGCCGCCGAGGCCAAGCTGGAGGAGATGGCCGAGGCCGCCGGCTCGCCCCCGGAGCCGGGCTCGGCCCCGGTCCCCTTCGAGGTGACTCCGCCGCCCCGGGACAGGTTCCTGGAGGCGGTCCGGCGGGCCAAGGAGCACATCGCCGCCGGCGACATCTTCCAGGTCGTCCTGGCCGACCGCTTCCGGGGCCGGGGGGAGATCGATCCGCTCCAGGTCTACCGCCTCCTGAGAGTCAGGAGCCCCTCGCCATACATGTTCTTCCTCAACTTCGGCCGCTTCCACATCGTCGGGGCCTCGCCCGAGACCCTGGTCAAGGTCAGGGACGGGTCGGTCTTTCTCAGGCCCATCGCCGGGACCAGCCCCCGCTCGGCCGACCCGGCCGAGGACCTCAGGTTGGAGAAGGAGATGCTGGCCTCGGACAAGGAGCGGGCCGAGCACGTCATGCTCGTGGACCTGGCCCGCAACGACGCCGGCCGGGTCTGCCGCTACGGCTCGGTGGCCGTCTCGCCCTTCATGGCCGTGGAGCGCTTCAGCCACGTCATGCACATCGTCTCCGGGGTCCAGGGCCGCCTGGAGGAGGGGTCGGACGTGGTCGACGCCTTCAGGGCCGGCTTCCCGGCCGGGACCGTCTCGGGCGCGCCCAAGGTCAGGGCCATGGAGATCATCGACGACCTGGAGGCCGTGCCCCGGGGTCCGTACAGCGGCGCGGTGGGCTACTTCGGGCCGGGTCAGGAGATGGACACCTGCATCGCCATCCGGATGATCCTCTTCGAGGAGGACGGGTTCAGCGTCCCGGTGGGGGCCGGCATCGTGGCCGACTCCGACCCGGAAAGAGAGTACCAGGAGCTTCAGCACAAGGCCGCCCAGAGCCTGTCGGCCATCAGACAGGCGGCCGAGGGGGAGAAATGATTCAGCCAGCCATTCAGCAAGTCGTCCAGGGCCAGGACCTCACCGAGGAGGAGATGATGGCCGTCATGGAGGACATCGCCGACGGCCGGGCCACCCCGGCCCAGATCGGCGCCTTCCTGGTGGCCCTGCGCCTCAAGGGCGAGACCGAGGACGAGATCACCGGCGCGGCCCGGGTGCTCAGGGCCAGGAGCGTGGCCATCCCCTGCGGCGGCCGCGGCGTGGTCCTGGACAGGGACGAGATCAACCTGGACAGGGAGACCATCGTCGACACCTGCGGCACCGGCGGCGACGGCACCAGGACCTTCAACGTCTCCACCACCACCGCCTTTGTCGCCGCCGGGGCCGGCCTGAAGGTGGCCAAGCACGGCAACCGCTCGGTTTCCAGCCGCTGCGGCTCGGCCGACGTGATCGAGACCCTGGGGGTCAAACTGGACCTGACCCCCGGCCAGGTCGGGGCCTGCGTCGATCGGATCGGCCTGGGCTTTCTCTACGCCCCGGCCCTGCACACGGCCATGCGCCACGTCGTCCTGCCCCGGCGGGAGATCGGGCTGAGGACCATCTTCAACCTCCTGGGGCCGCTGACCAACCCGGCCGGGGCCACGGTCCAGGTCCTGGGCGTCTACCAGGCCGACCTGACCGAGACCATGGCCCGGGTGCTCGGCCGGCTGGGCTGCCGGAGCGCCTTCGTCGTCTTCGGCGAGGGCAGCTACGACGAGATCAGCGTCATCGGCCCCTCGCGGCTGACCCGGCTCCGCGACGGCCGGATCGAGTCCTTCAGCCTGACCCCGGAGGAGCTGGGGCTCAGGCGGGCCCGGCCCGAGGACATCCGGGGCGGCGACGCCAGCCGCAACGCGGCCATCACTATGGCCGTGCTCCGGGGCGAGCCCGGCCCCTGCCGGGACATGGTCCTCTTGAACGCGGCCGCGGTCCTCATCGCCGCCGGCCGGGCCGAGACCTTCCCCGAGGGCCTGGCCCTGGCCGCCGAGACCATCGACTCGGGCCGGGCCCTGGAGAAGCTCCAGGCCCTGGTGGCCATGGGCCTGGCCTCGGCCGGCCGGGCCGAAGCCCTGGCCGGTTGAGCCGTGCCGGCCAAGGCTTCCATCCTGGAGCAGATCCTATCGGCCAAGCGGGCCGAGGTGGCCGCCCTGAAGCGGTCCGGCCGGGCCCCGGAGCTGAGGCGTCTGGCCGAGGCGGCCCCGGCCGGCCGGGACTTCCTGGCCGCCCTGAGGCTCTGCCCCGGCCCGGCCGTCATCGCCGAGATCAAGAAGACCTCGCCCAGCCGCGGCCGCCTGGGGGAGGGGATCGAGGCGGCCGACCTGGCCCGGCGCTACCGGGCCGGGGGCGCGGCCGCCCTGTCGGTCCTGACCGACGGGCCCTACTTCGGCGGGTCCCTGGACGACCTGGTCCGGGCCCGCCGGGCCGTGGATCTGCCCGTGCTGCGCAAGGACTTCATCATCGATCCTGTCCAGCTCCACCAGGCCAAAACGGCCGGGGCCGACGCCGTCCTGCTCATCGCCGCCGCCCTGGAGCCGGAGCTCCTGGCCGACCTCCACGCCGAGTCAAAGGCCCTGGGCCTCTGCCCCCTGGTCGAGGTCCACGCCCGGGAGGAGCTGGAGCCGGTCCTGGGGCTCGGGCCCGAGGTGGTCGGCCTCAACAACCGCAACCTGGCCGACCTGAGCGTCTCCCTGGAGACCAGCCTCAGGCTGCGGCCGCTCCTGCCGGCCGGGGTCCTGGCCGTGAGCGAGAGCGGCATCAGCCAGCCCCAGGACCTGGCCCGGCTCAGGGCCGGCGGCCTGGACGCCTTCCTGGTCGGGACGGCCCTGGCTGGCTCGGCCGACCCGACGGCGGCCCTTAAGCGCCTGATCGGCGCGGAGGGCTGAAGGTGGTCAGGGTCAAGATCTGCGGCCTGACCAGCCTGGAGGACGCCCTGGCCGCGGCCCGGGCCGGGGCCGACGCCCTGGGCTTCGTCCTGGCCCCCAGCCCCCGGCAGGTCGAGCCGGACCGGGTCCGGGACATCGTCCGGCGGCTGCCGGCCCTGCTTCCTACGGTGGGCGTCTTTGTCGACGCCCCGGCCGATCACGTCCGCCAGGTCCGGCGCTTCTGCGGCCTGGACTTTGTCCAGCTCCACGGCCGGGAGAGCGAGGAGACGGCCGCCGGACTGGGCGGCCGGGTCATCAAGGCCGTCAGGCCGGCCGAGAACGGTTTCGAGCCTCGGGCCTATCCCGGGGCGACCTTGCTCTTCGACTCTTATTCCCCGGCCGCCGCCGGGGGGACCGGCCGCTGCTTTGACTGGCGGGCCGCTGTGGAGACGGCCCGGCAGCGGCCCATCATCCTGGCCGGCGGCCTCACCCCGGCCAACGTGGCCCGGGCCGTGGGCCTGGTCAGGCCCTTTGCCGTGGACGCCTCCAGCGGACTGGAAATTGAACCTGGGAGGAAAGATCATGCCCGAATGGCCAGCTTTGTCCGCCTCGCCAAAGCCGCCGGTTGAGTGGCCCGACGAGCGGGGCCGCTTCGGCGGATTCGGCGGCCGCTTCGTCCCGGAGACCCTCATGCCCGCCCTGGAGGAGCTGGAGGCGGAGTACCGGGCCGCCCGGGCGGACTCGCGCTTCCAGGCCGACCTGGCCGCCCTTCTCCGGGACTACGTCGGCCGGGAGACGCCTCTCTACGAGGCCCGCCGCCTCAGCCGCCGCCTGGGCGGGGCCAGGATATTCCTCAAGCGGGAGGACCTGGCCCACACCGGGGCCCACAAGATCAACAACACCCTGGGCCAGGCCCTCCTGGCCGCCCGCATGGGCAAGCGGAAAATCATCGCCGAGACCGGGGCCGGCCAGCACGGCGTGGCCGCGGCCACGGCCGCGGCCCTGCTGGGCCTGGAGTGCACCGTCTACATGGGCCTCCTGGACACGCAGCGCCAGGCTCTCAACGTCGCCCGGATGAGGCTCCTGGGCGCCGAGGTCCGGCCGGTCAACTCCGGCGGGCAGTCCCTCAAGGACGCCTGCAACGAGGCCATCCGGGCCTGGGTGGGCGAGGTGGCCGAGAGCCACTACATCATCGGCTCGGTGGTCGGCCCGCACCCCTACCCGATGATGGTCCGGGACTTCCAGTCGGTCATCGGCCGGGAGGCCCGGCGGCAGATCCTCAAGCAGGCCGGCCTGCTGCCCGATGTCCTGGTCGCCTGCGTCGGCGGCGGCAGCAACGCCCTGGGCCTCTTCCACCCCTTCCTGGCCGACCGGGTGGACATGGTCGGGGTCGAGGCCGCCGGGGAGGGCCTGGAGACCGGCCGCCACGCCGCCAGCCTGGCCCTGGGCCGGCCGGGCGTGCTCCACGGCTCCCTGGGCTACCTGCTCCAGGACGAAGACGGCCAGATCCTGGAGGCCCACTCCCTGGCCGCCGGCCTGGACTACCCCGGCGTGGGCCCGGAGCACTGCCAGCTCAAGGACTCGGGCCGGGTCCGCTACACCACGGCCACCGACGCCGAGGCCCTGGCCGCCTTCGAGCTCCTGGCCCGGACCGAGGGCATCCTGCCCGCCCTGGAGAGCGCCCACGCCGTGGCCGGGGCGGCCCGCCTGGCCCCGAGAATGGACCAAGACCGGATCATCCTGGTCTGCCTCTCCGGCCGGGGCGACAAGGACGTCCCCCGCCTGGCCGAGACACTGGAGCGGAAGTCATGAGCGCCATCGAACAGGCCTTCCAGCGGGCCGCCCGGGCCGGCCGGACCGCCTTCATCCCCTTCCTGACCGGCGGCTTCCCCGACCAGGAGACCTGCCTGGAGATGCTGGCCGCCCTGGCCGAGGCCGGGGCCGACCTAATCGAGGTCGGCCTGCCCTTCTCCGACCCCCTGGCCGACGGCCCGGTCCTCCAGGCGGCCAGCAAAAAGGCCCTGGAGCGCGGGGCGACCACGGACCGGCTCTTCGAGCTGATCGGCCGGTTGAGGCGGCGCTGCGGCTGCCCCCTGGTGATCATGACCTACTACAACCCCGCCCTGCAGCGCGGCCTCCGGGAGTTCGCCGCCCAGGCCAGGCGGGCCGGGGCTGAGGGGGTGATCATCCCCGACCTGCCCCCCGAGGAGGCCGGGGACTGGCTGGCCGCGGCCCGGGAGGCCGGCCTGGAGGCGGTCTTCCTGGTCGCGCCCACGACCACGGCCGAGCGGCTGGACCGCGTCGTCGAGGTCAGCCAGGGCTTCATCTACCTGGTCGCCCTGACCGGGGTGACCGGGTCCAGGCTGACCCTGACCCCGCGCCTGGCCGCCCAGATCGGCCAGATCAGGGCCCGGAGCCGGCTGCCGGTGGCGGTCGGCTTCGGGATCTCCACCCCGGACCAGGCCAGGGGCCTGGCCGGATCGGCCGACGGGGTCATCGTCGGCAGCGCCCTGGTCAAGGAGGCGGCCCGCCACAATGATCCGGCGGCCCAGGTCGAGGCCGTGGCCCGGCTGGCCGCCGAGCTCAAAGCCGCCCTGGGGCCGGACGGCCGCCGGGCCGCCGGGCCAAACATCTCAAAGACCGGGAGGTCGTCATGATCCTGCTCCTGGACAACTACGACTCGTTCACCTACAACATCGCCCACGCCCTGGGCTCCCTGGGCCGGCGGGTGGCCGTCTATCGCAACGACGCCATCAGCCCCGAGGGCATCGCCGCCTTGGGCCCCGAGGCCATCGTCATCTCGCCCGGCCCGGGGCGCCCCAGCGACGGCGGGGTGAGCTGCCAAGCCATCGAGCGCTTCAGCGGGCGGATCCCCATCCTGGGCGTCTGCCTGGGCCACCAGTGCATCGCCGAGGTCTTCGGGACCAGGGTCGTCCGGGCCGAGCGGCCGGTCCACGGCAAGACCTCGGCCGTCTTCCACGACGGCCGGACCATCTACCAGGGCCTCCGCAACCCCTTCACCGCCACGCGCTACCACTCCCTCGTCGTCCCGGAGGAGTCCCTGCCGGCCGAGCTGGAGGCGCCGGCCTTCACCGAGGCCGGGGAGGTCATGGGCCTGCGGTCGGAGAAGTTCGGCCTGGAAGGGGTCCAGTTCCACCCCGAGTCCATCGCCACGCCCCAGGGCCTGAGTTTGTTCCGGAACTTCCTGGAGCACTACCTCGACCAAAGCCGGGCCGCGGCCTGAGCGGGAGGAAGCGGAGATGATCATCCTGATGCGGGAGAACTGCCCCAAGAAGGCGGTCGGCCGGGTCCTGGGCCAGCTGCGGCGGCGGGGCCTGGGCGCCCGCCTCATCTCTCCGGCGCCCCGGACCGTCCTGGGCGTGGTCGAGGAGATGGCCCCGGCCCTCATCGAGGAGCTGACCGGCCTCATCTCCGGCCTGGAGAGCGTGGAGGCGGTGGAGCCCTTCGGGGCCTCCTGGAAGCTGGCCTCCCGGGAGTTCAAGGCCGAGCCCACGGTCGTCAGGGCCGGCGGCCGCGGCCTGGGCGGCGGGGAGCTGGCCGTCGTGGCCGGGCCCTGCGCCGTGGAATCCCGGGAGGGGATCATCCAGGTCGCCCAGGGCGTCCGGGAGGCCGGGGCCCACTTCCTCCGGGGCGGGGCCTTCAAGCCCCGGACCTCGCCCTACTCCTTCCGCGGCCTGGGCGAGGAGGGGCTCCGCCACCTGGCCGAGGCCTCCCGGCTGACCGGCCTGCCGGTGGTGACCGAGGTCCTGGCCGTGGAGGACGTGCCGGTAGTGGCCCAATACGCCGACGTCCTCCAGATCGGGGCCCGCAACATGCAGAACTTCGCCCTCCTGGAGGCGGTGGGCGAGCAGGACAAGCCGGTCTTTCTCAAGCGGGGCCTGATGGCCACCCTCAAGGAGCTGCTCCTCTCGGCCGAGTACGTCCTGGCCAAGGGCAACCCCCAGGTCATCCTCTGCGAGCGGGGCATCAGGACCTTCGAGCCCGAGACCCGCAACACCCTGGACATCTCGGCCGTGCCCATCCTCAAGCGGCTGACTCACCTGCCCGTGGTCGTGGACCCCAGCCACGCCGCCGGCAAGAGGGAGCTGGTCCCGGCCCTGGCCCTGGCCGCCGTGGCCGCCGGGGCCGATGGCCTGATGATCGAGGTCCACCCCCACCCCGAGGCGGCCCGCTCCGACGGCCGGCAGAGCCTGGACCTGGAGGCTTTCGGCCGGCTGATGGGCTTCCTCGAGCCGCTGGCCCGGCTGACCGGACCGGCCCGGGCCGGCCTGCTCCACTGAGCCGGTCAGGTTCGGGGACTGCTCACTCCACCCGGATCTGGACCAGGTCGCCCGCGCCGTCCGGTCCGACCGCGGCGATGCGGTGGCGGCCCCGGCTGAGAGGCCAGGCCACCTGGTAGGGCGGCCCGGCCGCGGCGTACTCCAGGCCGTCGACGAACCAGGTCAGCCTGGGGATCGGCTCCGGGCAGGCGGCCCGGAGGAGGATGGTCTCGGTCCCTCCGGCTCCGAGAATGAATCGGTCGCCGGCCAGGGGGTAGACAATGCTGAGCCCCTCGGCCCGGGGCGCGCCGGAAGGAGCTACGGGAGGAGGCTGGGGCGGCCGGCCCAGGCTGACTCGGATGGGAGCCGGGCCTGGCTCCGGCTCCCGGCCGCTCAGGACGGGCGGCCGGAAGGTCCGGCTGAGGCGGAGGTCGAAGTCGGCCAGGCGGTAGCGGCCGGTGGCGCCCTCCTGGTGGCGCTGGTGGAGCCACTCGGCGTAGGGCGTGGGCAGGTGGACGGCCCAGCCGTCGGCCCGGTGAAGGCTGCACTCCCGCCTGGGCTCGCTGCCCCGGATGAAGAGCTCCCGCCTGAGGTGGGGGCAGTGCTTGGAGGGCTTGAGGCCCGAGGCGGCGCAGACCCAGGCCTCGGTCACCCCGGGCGGCCGGACAAAGGCCGGCGGGCCGCTCGAGGGATGCAGTTCGGCCAGGATGTCGGCCGCGATGGGCCCGGCCCCGGAAGCGCCGCTCAGCCCCCGGGTCGGCCGGCCGTCGAAGTTGCCCGTCCAGACGGCTATGGTGTGGTCCGGTGTGTAGGCCAGGCACCAGCCGTCGCGGTAGTTGGTGCTGGTCCCGGTCTTGAGGGCCACCCGGAAGGGCGGCCGGAGGGCCTGGCTGCCCCCGAAGCTGACCGCCCGGGCCGCCGGATCGGCCAGGATGTGGCTGATGATGTAGCCGGCCTGGGCCGAGAAGACCCGGACCCCCGGCGCGGGAGGGGCGTCCAGAAGCAGGCGGGCCGGCCGGAACAGGCCGCCGCTGGCCAGGCAGGCGTAGGCCGCGGCCAACTGAATTAATTCCACCTCCGGGTTGCCCAGGACCAGGCCCAGCCCGTAGTGCTCCACGCCCCTCTCCGGATGGTTGATCAGACCCAGGTCAGTGAGGCTCTGGTAGAAGGGCCGGCTCCCGACCAGGTCCAGGAGCCTGACCGAGGACAGGTTTAAGGAGTTGCCCAGGGCCTCCCGGAGCGAGACCGGCCCGTAGGCCCGGCGGTCGAAGTTGGCCGGGACGAACTCGCCGCCCGGGGCCCGGTAGGTCCGGGGCACGTCCTCCAGGATATCGGCCGCCCTGAAGCCCGCCTCCAGGGCCAGGGCGTAGAGAAAGGGCTTGAGCGTCGAGCCGGCCGAGCGCGGGGCCTGGGCGCCGTTGTTGAAGCCCAGGTCCCGGGCCGAGTAGTCCAGGGAGCCGGCCAGGGCCAGGATCTCGACCCCGTGGTTGCCCAGGATGATCGCCGCCGCCTGGCTGGCCCCCTGGCGGCTCAATCTGAGGCGGTGGGAGGCCAGGATCTGCTCCAGCCGGTGCTGGAGGTTGAGGTCCAGGGTGGTCCTGATCTCCCCGGCCGGCAGGCTCCGGCCTCCGGCGGCCAGGGAGTCCAGGGCGTGGCCCGCCTCCAGGGGGAAGCGCCGGGCCTCGAAGTCCAGGGCCTGGCCGAGGGCCTGCTTCAGTTGGCCGGGACTGATGAAGCCCAGCTCGGCCATCCGGCCCAGGACCCACCTCTGCCTGGCCCTGAGCCGGTCCACCTGGCTCCGGTAGGGGCTGAGGCGGCCCGGCGCCTGGGGCAGGCTGGCCAGGACGGCGGCCTGGCCGGGGCTCAGCCCGGCCGCGCTCCGGCCGAAGTAGACCCTGGCCGCGGCCTCGACCCCGACCAGGTTGTTGCCCAGGGGCACCCGGTTGAGGTAGAGGGCCAGGATTTCTTGTTTGTCCAGGCCGGCCTCCAGGCGGAGGGCCCGGAGGGCCTCGATCAGCTTGCCGTAAAAGGAGCGCCGCCGGGGATAGGCCAGGCGGGCCAGCTGCTGGCTGATGGTCGAGGCTCCGGAGACGATCCGGCCCCGGCCGAGGTTGTCCCTGGCCGCCCGGAGGATGGCCAGGGGGTCCAGGCCGGGGTGTTTGAAGAAGCGCTTGTCCTCGGCGGCCACGAAGGCCTGGCCCAGGAGGGGCGGGATCTCTTCCGGCGGCAGGTAGAGGTGGCGCTCGCCGCCGGCGTCGGGCTCGAAGCGGAGCGGCCGGCCCTGGCGGTCGAGGAAGAGACGGCAGGACTCCAGCTTGAGCCGTCCTATATCGACCCGGGAGGCGGCCTCCAGGTGGAGGAGGAGGGCCAGGCCGAGGCAGGCCGCCACGGCCCAGACCAGGGCCTTTTTTCGGAGCCAGGCCCGGCCCGGCAGGTTCACTTGGCCGCCGTCTCCTCCCGGGGCTCGATCCTGAGCCGGCCGGCCGGGGTCAGGCCGCTGACCTGGGGCGAGTACATCAGCTCCACCTTGGTCGGCGGCAGGACGAAATCGCCGGCGCAGACGGCCCGGGCGAAGTAGGCGAACTGATAGGTCCCCGGCCAGAGGCGGTCCCGGAAGGCCAGGACCCGGTCGTCCCTGATCTCGAAGTGGCCGGGTACGAAGCGGAGGTAGCCGTCCGGGTCCCAGTAGTAGGCGGCGTAGTCCTGGCCGGAGAGCTCGGGCGGGCTCTCCTCGGTCTTGAAGGCGCTGTTGATGGCCACCAGGCCGGCCGGCAGGGGGTCGTCCAGGGCGACGTAGCTCAGGTCTTTGGCCTCAGCTTCGACCCTGACCTTGACCGCGACCACGTCGCCGACCCGAATCGTCTTGGAGCCGTCGGTGTTCTCGACGCTCTTGGACACCTTGAACCCGGCGGCCTGGCCGCCGGCGGTCAGGTCCGGCCGGGGAAGGGTCAGCTCGACCAGGTAGAGCCAGGCCCCCGGCGAGGCGGCCTCGAGCCGCAGGCTGGGCTGCCTGAGGACCTGGCCGGGCTCCAGGTGGAAGGTCCTGAACCCCTGGGGCTCCAGCTCCAGGCTCTGGTCGGGCCGGCCCGGCTGCTTGAGGGTCAGCCGGAGCGGCTCCTGGCTGAAGCCGACCCCGGCGTAGTGGCGGCTGAGGGCCTGGAGGGCGAAGCCGGTGTCGCTGGTGGAGGTCCAGCGGCCGCCCCGGCCCAGGCCGCCCAGGAGCCGCAGGGCAGCCGCCTCGGTCAGGGGGTCGCCGGGCAGGGCGCTGGCGCCCAGGAGCAAGGCCAGGGCCGGCTCGCGGTAGCGGGCCCCGAACTCGTCCACATCAGCCTGGTCCCAGGGGGCGGCCAGGAGCTCCCGGGCCTGGTCAGCGATCTGCTCGGGGGGCAGGAGCCTGGCCCGCTGGGCGGCCAGGGTCAGGAGGAGCCTGGCCTGGCGGCCCTGTCCCTTCCGGTCGGCCCGGGCCGCCTGGAAGACGGGCGGGGCCAGGCGGTCGTTGAGGGCCAGGACGTAGCAGGCCATGGCCCGCCAGACCGGGTCCGGTCCGCCCCGCTTGGCTTCCTCGGCCAGGTAGTCCAGGCCTTGTTTGAGGGCCTGGGGCGGCACGTCCAGGCCGTTGGTCTTGGCCAGGCTGAGGCCCAGGGTCGCGTAGACCGAACCCCAGGGATGGGTCGAGCGCTGGCCGGGCCAGTAGCTGAAGGCACCGAAGCCGTTCTGGAGGCTGAGCAGGCGGTCCACTCCGGCCTTGAGGTACTCGTCGACCCGGCTGAGGCTCAGACCCGGCAGGGCTCCCTTGTCGGCCAGGCCCCGCAGCCCGGCCAGGGCCAGGACCCCGGAGGCGGTCTGCTCGACGCAGCCGTAGGGGTAGTCCAGCAAATACTGCAGGGCCGGCCGGAGCTGGAGGAAGGGCGAGCCGGCCACGGTGACCAGGCACCTGGCCTCGCCAGGGGCGAGCTGGTCCGGGTTCAAGCCTTGGGGCAGGGGCAGCTTGATCTCGGCCGAGCCCTCGGCCCGGCCGAAGATGACCTCGGTCTTGAGGACCTGACCGCTGTTGACCGGGAGCTTGATCTGGACGGCGTCGCTCCGCTGGCCCAGGCGGCCCGAGAAGGTCAGCCCGGCCGGGCCGGGGCTCAGGGCCTGGCCGGACACGTTCAGCTTGAGGCTGTCCCCGGCCTTGAGGACCGGCTTGTCCCGGGGCGGGCTCAGCTCCAGGCCGCCCTCCACGGCCAGGTCCATTTCCAGGGGGGCGTCCTGGGCCGTGGTGTTGAAGGCCTTGACTTGGAAGGTGAAGCTGTCGCCCCGGGTGAAGAAACGGGGCAGGCCCGGCTCCAGATAGAAGTCCTTGGCCGCGGTCAGGGGCCGCTCGGCGCTGGCGAAGCGGCCGCCCCGGTCGCAGGCGACCACGTAGACCCGGTAGGTGGTCATGGTGTCGGGCAGGCTGAAGCTGAGCCTGACCTTGCCGCCGGCGTCGGTCAGGACGGCCGGATCGAAGAAGGCCACCGGCCTGAAGTCCCGCCTGACTTTGGCCTCCAGGCCCTCGGTCCCCTCGGCCCCGCCGCCGCCGCTGACCGGCTCGACCCTGGCCTGGCCGAAGGGGGTCTGGTGGACCAGGATCTGCCTCAGCTCGCCGGAGAAGACGGCCAGGGGCTCAGTGAAGTCGAGCAGGGAGGCCAGGCTGGGCGTGGCGTAGCCGGTCAGGGCCAGGACGCTCTCGTCGACCACGCCCACGGCCAGCTCGGCCTGGGCGGCCCGGTCCTGCTCGTCGCTGACCGAGATCTCCAGGCTGAAGCTCTGGCCCGGCTCGGTCTTGAGCTTTTTATCCGCCGGGTTGACGGCCACCTTGAGCCTGCCCGATTCCAGGCGGACGGGCAGGTTGACCGTGCCGAAGAGGAAGCCGGGCGCCTGGGCGTCGTAGAGGCCGGCGTGGAGGGGAAAATCGCCCCGGGGACAGAGGCCCAGGACCGAGAGGTAGACGTTGGGTCCGGAGTCCCGGCCGATGGGCACGTCCAGGTACTTCTGGCCGGGCTCCGGGGTGACCACCAGGCTCTTGAGCACCCCGCCCCGCTCCAGGGTGACCAGGTAGCGGGCCACCGGCCGCTGGGGCGAGACCAGGATGCGGGCCGTCTCGCCGGGCTGGTAGGCCTCTTTGTCCGGGGCCAGGCTCAAGACCTCGTAGGGTTGCTCGCGGTTGTAGTAGGCGTCCCAGTAGACGTCGCCGCTGACCTGGTAGGAGGCGGCCGAGGTGAAGGTCCGGCCCTGGTCCTCGTAGCTGAAGGCGACCAGGTACATGCCGCCCCAGGCGAAGTCGAAGTCGAGGCTGGCCACCCCGTTGCGCAGGGGCAGTTCGGTGGAGAAGACGCTGCGCCAGACGTTCTCGTAGGTCCAGTAGACGTCGCCTTGCTCGTTCCTCTTGCGCACGTACGTCCCGCCGCTCTGGAGGACCTCGGCCCTGAGGTTGCCCCACCAGGACCGCCGGCCGTACTTGTCCACGACAATGGCCTTGAGGGTCTGGCTCTGGCCGGCCTTGACGATCCCGGGGTGCTCGCTCAGGCCGACGAAGACCTCGGGCTCGACCTGGAAGTGGCCGCTGTTGGAGGCGACCCGGCCGTCGAAGTCGATGACCGAGGCCACCACCAGCAGGCCGTTCCTGCCGGCCAGGACCGGCTGGTCCAGGGGGAAGTCGACCGTCAGCCGGCCCCCCTCGTCCAGGATCGACTGGCCGCTCTCGATGAGCTGGCCCCGGTCCTCATCGGGGAAGCCGAAGCTGTAGTCCTCGAAGCCCGGCACCTGGTACTCGGTCTTGGAGAGGTAGATCTTCCAGCGCACCTGGCCGTGCTTGACCGGCCCGCCGGCGTAGTAGGTCCCGTCGATCCGGATCCGGAGCATGGCCAGCTCACCCTCGCGGCCGACGTAAGAATCATCCCGGCGGCTGAAGCGGGAGAAGGACAGTTCGGCGTAGTGGCGCGGCGGCCGGAACTCCTGGACCTGGAAGGTGGCGCTGGCCAGGGGATGCTTTCCCCGGCCGTGGAAGAGGTCCAGGTGGTAGACGCCCAGGGGCAGGTAGGCGGCCAGGGTCATTTTTCCGGCGGCCGAGCCGAAGTCGGACAGCTGGGCCTCCCGGGTGAAGACCTTCTCGCCCCTGGAGCTGGTGATCTCGAAACGGCAGGCCTCGCCCTGGGGCGGCGTGACCCGGCCGTCCAGGTACTCCCGGACCAGGCCCTTGAAATTCACCTCGTCGCCCGGGCGGTAGACCCCCCGCTCGGTGAAGACCTGGCCACGCAGCAGCCGCTCCGGGGCCTCCCGGTCCCCCTTCTGGACCACCGGGTGGAGGGGCTTGATGGCCGCCGGCCCCTTGATCTCGATGAAGCTGGCGTCGTCCTCGTCCGCGGCCAGGACAAAGGCGATATCCTCCAATTCGAGCCGGCGGGTGATCTTGTGGTAGTTGCCCGGCTCGGCCAGGGAGACGCCCTCCAACTCCCGGGCCTGATAGGCCAGGAGGCCGTCGCCGCTGGTCTGGCCCAGGGGGAAGGCCTCCATCTGCCGGGTCAGGGCCAGGATCGAGAGGCCCTGCCTGGTCTCGGCCCGGCCCAGGGAGGCGGCCCAGATCAGGAGGCCTCTCTCCCAGACCTTGTAGGTCAGGCCGATGTCGGTCACCCGGAACAGCCGGGGCGGGGTGGCTTCTTCGGGATTGTTCCCGTAGGCCAGCCGGACCAGCTCCAGGGCGCCCTTGGCCTTGTCCCGCCGGAAGGTCAGGGGCAGGGAAAAGGCCAGGCGCTGGTTCTTCTCGGCCGCGGTGAAGAAGAGCTGCTTCTCCTCGAAGGCCTGGCCCAGGAAGGCGCGGTAGGCCGCCTGGCCGGTCAGGAGGGCCTCGGCCTCGGCCGCGCCGCGCTCCAGGGAGGCCAGGGTCTCGGCCAGGGGCGAGACCTCGGGGTGATCCTGGGCCTCCAGGGCCAGGGGGAGAAGGAGGGGCGGGACCCTCAGGCCCTGGAAGGTGACCCGCTCGACGTTGAGCACCCGGGCGTGGAGGAACTGGCGGCTCTTGAGCTCGATGACCGAGCTCCGGTCCACGAACCTGACCCCGGGCGGGCCGTCGGGCATGAAGAAACTGTTGACGGTCCGGCGATACTTCTTCTTGGCGATGACCAGCTTGTCCGGCAGGGAGATAACGTAGCGCTGGTTGAACTTGAACTCCCCGATCAGGACGATCAGGCCGCCGTCCTGCTCCTGGCAGGCCTCCCAGTCGATCTCGACCCGGGGCAGAATCCTGATCCGGCCTCTGAGCGCCCGGAGGGGGACGTTCTGGCTGAAGTAAAGCCTGACCTGATCTTCGGCCGGATCCGGCTCGATGCGGCTGATGGTGAACTCGCTGGCCGGATTGAAGGCCGCGGCCGGGACCGCGGCCAGGATCAAGGCGACCAGGACCAGGGCCGGGATCAGTCTCCTGGACATGCTGCCTCCCCCCGGGGCGCGACGGGGATGGTGGCGCGCCCGATTTGACCCATCATAGCAAAGACCTGGCCCGTTCGTTATCGCTTTCCTTTGGGGCGTCCGATTCCGCGTCCGGGCGGGGAGGGGCTTGACTCAAACGGATTAGTTGTATATAAAACAAAATGACCCGACCGGGACTGGGCCCGGCCGACCTGGACAAGGCTCCCGGGATGGACCCCAAAAAGGATTGCCTCTGCGCTAAAGTCCGTCAGGCCTCGCGCGGCCTGACCGGCCTGTACGACCGCTTCCTGGCCCCGACCGGGCTCAGGGTCACCCAGTACAGCCTGCTCAGGAACATCCAGCGGCTCGACCGGGCCACGGCCACCAAGCTGGCCCGGCGGCTGCTCATGGACAAGACGACCCTGACCCGCAACCTGCGGCTGCTGGAGGCCAAGGGTCTCATCAGCATCCGAGTCGATGAGGACCGGCGGGTCAAGGTCATCGGCCTGACCGAGCGGGGCCGGGTCTGGCTGGACAGGGCCGCGCCCTGCTGGGAGGCGGCCCAGGCCCGGGCGGCCGAGCGACTGGGGCAGTCGAGGCTGGACCGCCTCTTCGAGGACCTGGCCGCAGTGAAAGATATAGCTGAATGACCCGGAACCAAAGGAGGCCTTTTATGCCCGAGGCTCATCCCCGCGTCACCCCTGACAAGAACCTGGCCGCCCTGCCGGAGCATCTCCGGAAGTACTGCCAGGCCGCCCTGGACCTGGGCGCCTCCCGGGCCATAGCCGTCAAGACGGCCGAGGTTCCGGTCTCCGAGTCAGTGGCGGTCAAGTGCCGCGTCCCGCGCTGCTACGGCTACGGGACCTCGGCCAACTGCCCGCCCCACGCGCCCACCCCGGCCGAACTCAGGGAGTACCTCAAGAACTACGAGTGGGCCGTCTTCTTCGTCAAGGAGGTGCCCACCGAGTTCCTGCTGTGCGACCGCCTCGACCCCAGGCGGCGGGAGCCCTTCCGCCAGATTCACCAGATCGCCAGCCAGGTCGAGGCCCAGGCCTTCTACGACGGCCACTACCTGGCCTTCGGCCTGGCCGCCGGCTCCTGCCGTACGGCCCTGTGCGGCCCGGATAAGACCTGCCAGGTCCTCGAGGGCGGGGCCTGCCGCTTTCCCGGCCGGTCCAGGCCCTCCATGGAGGCGGTGGGCATCGACGTCTACCAGATGGTCGCCCGGGCCGGCTGGGAGATACACCCCGTCGGCGGCGCCACCCTGGCCGCGGAGGTGCCCTGCGCCGTGCTGGCCGGACTGGTGGTGGTCCAGTAAACTCTATGGAATCTCAAATTCAGCCAAGGAGGCTCGAACATGTCGGACAAACCGGTTGAACCCCAGGGGGTTGTGGTCATCTGGAGCTCGGGCGACCGGGACGTGGCCCTGCAATTAGTCTTCATGTACACCCTCAATTCCAGGCTTAAGGGCTGGTGGGACCAGGTCCGGCTGGTCGTCTGGGGCCCCTCGGCCAAGCTGCTAGCCCAGGACCGGGAGCTCCAGGCCAGGCTGGCCCAGCTCAAGGAGGCCGGGGTGGAGCTCCTGGCCTGCAAGGCCTGCTCCGACAACTACGGCGTCTCGGACAAGCTGGCCGAACTGGGCGTGGAGGTGATCTTCATGGGCCAGCCCCTTACCCGGATGCTGAAAGAAGGCTGGAGCGTTATCACCTTCTGAGGCTTAGGTTTCTAAGCCGACCCAAAACCCAATCAGCCAGTTCGGACAAGGGCAGGCTATTGAGGCGCAATGACCACCCCAGGGTAGGGCTAGATGCACGAGTTGGGTCTCTCCCCTGGGGTTGCGCGCCCTCCTCGCTTGAAGGGCAAGATTGCAAGTTCGGCCAGGCCGGCCTTCACAGGCAGGGCCCAAGTACCCGGACTTATGGCGTCTCGGTGGAAGAAGGCTTCGGTTCTGGCTTGAACATGGCTCGACCTGAAACCCTGGGTCTGGAAGGTAGCTGACTGAAATCGATCCCACTGCCGATGGTCAGCTCAATCATCCCGGCCATGGTTGTCTGAGGCGTGAAATAGGTGATAGGCTTATGGTGGCGCTTGAATACAAGATTGCCGTGGTGCTGATAGGAGCTGCCACTCGGAAGGGATTTCGGTGGACCGGGCGTCTGGCAGCACTCGTGATTGTGGAGAGCCACATTGATAGATGTCGAAAAAACCAGGGAGCAGCTCATCGAGGAGCTGACTGAATCGAGGAAGAGAATAAAAGAACTTGAGGCTCTTGATGCCGATAGGAGGCTGGCTGAGGAGAAACTCCAGCGGAGGACGCAAGAGCTTCATGAACGGGTCAAGGAGCTCAACTGCCTGTACGGGATAGCAAGGATCGTTGAGGAATACGGAGCGGCCCAGGACGATATCTTACAGAGGATCGCTGAGTTTCTTCCCTTGGCTTGGTTGCATTCCGAAGCCGCCGCGGCCAGGATTACGTTCAACGGACGGCATTACTCATCGCCTAATTTCCGAGATGGCAGACAAAAGCAATCAGCAGGGATTCTGGTAAACGGCGAGCACTGCGGCACCATTGAGGTGACCTACTCTGAGGATTGGCCGGAACTTGATGAAGGACCTTTTCTCGAGGAGGAAAGGAAACTTCTTGAAGCTGTCGCCAGAGAACTGTCATTAGTTATCGCACGATGGCAATACGAGAGAGACAAGCAGGAGATAATGGACCAGTTGAGGCACGCCGATCGACTGTCCATGGTGGGACAGCTTGCCGCGGCGGTCGCTCATGAGATCAATGAGCCATTGACCAACATCCTAGGCTTTGCCCAGCTGGCCATTAAATTCCCGGGCATACCGGAGCAAGTGGCCCATGACCTTCAAAAGATCGTGGCCACCTCTCTTCATGTGCGGGAGGTCGTTAGAACGCTTCTGATGTTCTCACGAAAAATGCCTTCGAAAAGAATCGAGGTCAGCCTTAATGAAGTGGTCCAAGAAGGACTCAGCTTCTTCCAGTATCGGTTTGCCAAGGAGAGCATCTGCCTCGATCTCGTACTCGATAATAAATTGCCCACTATAACGGCAGATCCAGGGCAGTTGAGACAGGTGATGGCCAACCTCATTGTCAACGCCATGCAGGCAATGTCCGATGGAGGTACATTAACAATTAGGACCTTCCAGACGGAGGACCACGCCTCAGTCGTGGTAGCTGATACCGGCATCGGGATGAACGCGGAAGTTAAGGCCAAGATATTCATCCCTTTTTACACAACCAAGGGTTCGGGCAAGGGAACAGGTCTGGGCTTAACGGTCGCCCATGAGATTGTGACCGAGCACGGCGGATCAATTCATGTTGACAGCGCCCTTGGTCAAGGCACGGTAATAACGGTTCAACTGCCGATAAATACCTCGGCCGCATCGAGGTACGCGGGCTTATGACGGACTCATTAGACTTAGGCCACATTCTTGTCGTCGATGACTCCCTGGACACCTTGGAAGTGTTGCAGAGAAACTTAACTTCAAAAAACTATCAAGTCCTTACCGCCTCAAGCGTGGCTGAGGCCATAAATCTTTTAGAGAACAGGCACATTGACCTGATCATCACCGACATCAAAATGCCCGGGTCTAACGGGTTCGATCTGCTCAGGCATGTCAGGGAAAACCTCAGGGACATTGAGATATTTGTAATCACGGGTTTCCCCGCGCTTGATGACGCGGTTCGAGCAGTAAAAATTGGCGCTGAAGAATACCTGGTCAAACCTTTTACTGATGAAGAGTTATTCGGCGCTGTGGACCGTGCTCTCGAGAAATTGCGTCTCAGAAGAAAAACTGAGTCTTCCCAAAAGATATCGACGGCCTATGGCCTCATTGGCGAATCAAAAGCCATGGCCGATGTTTATAGGGCCATTGGCAAGGCAGCCGCCACCTCGGCCACTGTGCTCATCCAGGGTGAAAGTGGCACGGGCAAAGAGCTTGTGGCCAGAGCCATTCACTACAGCAGCAAGCGGGCCTCAGCCCCTTTCGTACCCGTAAACTGCGGAAGTATCCCAGAAGAATTGCTCGAGAGCGAACTCTTCGGGCACGTCAGAGGAGCGTTTACTGGAGCCACGGGGGCGAGGGCCGGATTCTTCCAAACAGCCGACAAGGGTACGATCCTGCTGGATGAGGTGAGCGAGGCCAGCCTTTCCATGCAGGTTAAGCTCTTACGAGTCCTTCAAAACCAAGAGATCTTCATGTTGGGCTCCAGCCGTCCAGTCAGAGTGGATGTCCGCATAACGGCCGCAACAAATAAGGATCTATTCGCTCTGATCCAGAAAGGACTTTTTCGCGAGGACCTCTTTTATAGGCTCAATGTCGTTACTATTTGGGTTCCCCCCCTGCGCGAAAGAGGGGACGACATAGTCCTGCTGGTAAATAATTTTGTGAATAAGTTTTCCCATGAGTTCGGCAGGCCCGTCCCACGAGTCTCTTATGAAGCCTTACGCATTCTGTCCGATTATCCATGGCCAGGAAATGTTCGAGAATTGGAGAATGTTGTCCAGCGCCTTGTGGCCATGACCGAAGGCGACATCATAGAGGTTCCCGACCTGCCATCGCTCATGCGATTCTCCGCCCTCAGGGCGATGGATCTGAGCCGTACTCTGAGTGAGGTGGAAACCGAGTACGTTCAAAGGGTACTGAACAGTGTCGGCGGCAACAAGACTGCGGCCGCCAAGATTCTGGGCATTGACCGCAAGACGCTGCGGGAGAAGCTCAAGAACCGTCCAGTCCCACACTAGACCCCTCGACATTCCTAGCCGGGGAATATTTCCCCGGCGGCCAATAACTCCCCGCTCTGATCCATGGCCCGTCGTCCTCTCCATAGCCCTGTAACGCAATAACAACCGAATATAATATAAATAATTGTTTTGGCATCGGATTTGCTGAATCTCTTTTCGTCATGGGGCAACGATAACAGGACTAAAATATCTTCCCTTAAAGGAGACAATTCCATGGGAAAAATGGCGGCCGTTGTACCGGAAGCAGGGCAAGAATGGGCTCTCCGGGAAGAACCATCTGCTGATGGAGCCGGAGCACACACAAACGGGATAAAAGCGCAACAGAGAGGTCTTTGCTCAACATGCGACAACGCAACTAGATGCACGTTCAAGAGAGATTTTTCGACACCAGTCTTGTACTGCGAGGAATTTGATTTCGTTGCCTCTATCAAGCTACCGGAGCAACAGCAAATGGGCCAGACGTCCTCCCGTCCTCTTGACGAGGAAAACCCGGACAGCCGGAGCGAAACTCTAAGGGGGCTCTGTTCAAACTGTGAAAGGCGTCATGACTGCGTGTTCCCCAAGCCGGAAGGGGGCGTCTGGCAATGCGAAGAATACGAATAATCTGAATAAAAAGGCGTATTGGCCTGCGGCCTTGGCCGCAATCGGGATTCAAGAAAAGATAAAAAGGCCAATGGCGCGCGTGGGCGAATAACCTATTAATTTGGGACTGTTCGCACGCTCTGGAGAATAGCTTGGGGGGGGGTGATTAATTCTCCCCTCCGATGGAGGTACTCTCGTGTACGAAATGCCAAACTGGTTGCTGGAAGAAATGCAGGAAAATTCGGCACCAACAGATGATTCATTTGTCAATAAGATAAGGGAGATATTATTCACAGAAAATCACTCTTCCCGGGAGAACCTGGACTGGCTCCAGGCTCACATGCCCCCTTACTTCTTCATAACCATGAAGGAAGAGACTCAGGCAATCGCCAGTCTGGCCACCACTCTTCGGAACGTTCCAACCCAGCGAAAAATTACCCTGCTCGATCAGGACAAGAAACTCATTGTCGCCCGAGTCGATGAACCCGGCTCGCTGTATGAGACAATGAGAACCCTAAAAGAGCGCGAGATATCTTATGCTGAAATAACCCACTCTTATGGCCCGATTCCTGGGTCCACCAATAATTTAGAGGTCCAGAGATTCGAGTTCGATCTCAAGGGCAGTGATGCCATCATGGACGCTGCCGTCAAGAGGATCCCCGATGGGACCTCCAGGGCGGTATTGAGCGCCATGAAGCATTTCCACCCGGATTTCGATCTTCGGGAATTCAACAAGGTCCTTCACCTCCTCTGGCTCAACAATGAATCCTACGTGCGAATTTCGCCCCCGGAACGGATTGCCCGGGTCCTGTGGCTATACCAGCAGGGGCGAAGGAATGACGACCTGTTCTTGGATGTCAAGGAGATGGAGGACCCGCTCAAACGCAAAGAAGCAAGGCTTCTCTTATCAGTGGGGAATCCGCCAAAGAAGGGATTCCTTACCCAGATAATGGAGGTCTTTCAAAGATTAGATATTGGAGTACGGCGCTCGTACTGCCTCAACATCAACTCAGGGGTTCACACATATTTCCTGGGGACCTTCTACCTGATGCCGCGAGACGGAAAACTGCTGGAAAAAGAGTCGGAGTGCTTCAGGAAACTCAAGGCAGAGCTCTACAACACTCAGATATTGGCCGTCGATTCTCCTGTCTACACATCGCTCTTAATGAAAGAAACGATAACTGGTGAGGAGGCGTCCCTCGCCAACGCTTTTATCGCCTTCTGCCATACTAGCCTGGCCCATCACAAGCCCGATCGATTTGATCTTGAGGTGGTCAAAGACGCCTTTTGTTCTCATCCCGACATGCTTCTAACCCTTATGAATCTATTTAAAGTACGGTTCGATCCTGAAGCCGAGGACCGGGAGAGCGTCTGGGAGACCGCCCTGGAGCAGGCCGCGAAGGCCATCGAGGGATACAACACCGGGCACAAACACCTGGATGAAGTTCGGCGTGTTATTTACAGAACCTGTCTCCTGTTCATTCGACACACTCTCAAGACCAATTTCTTCGTGCCGGAAAAGCAATCCCTGGCCTTTAGGTTGGATCCCGCTTATCTGCTCGAACTGGGCCCCGAATTCACCCAAGACTTACCCGAAGGCAGGCCTTATCGGGTCACCTTCTTTTTCAGTAGGCATGGGGCGGGTTATCATATCGGTTATTCCGATATTGCCAGGGGAGGGTGGCGAACCATAATTTGTCGGACCGCTGATGAGTTCACTACCAATGTCAGCAACCTCTTCCGGGAAGTCTTTGTCCTGGCTCACACCCAACACCTGAAAAATAAGGACATATATGAGGGTGGATCAAAGCTAACCGTAGCCCTGGACGCAACAGATCTTGAATCGCCCCAAGAGGTAACGCAGAGACTATACAAACTCCAGTATAGCATCCTAAATGCCTTTTTCGATATTTTCGTAACGGTTAACGGCAAAGCCAAAAACACCAGGGTAGTAGACTACTACGGGCAGGACGAACCAATCGAACTAGGGCCTGACGAAAACATGCACGACAACATGATCGAGCTCATCGCCCAGCAGTCCGTAAGGCGGGGCTATGTGCTTGGTATAGGCCTTATTTCGAGTAAGAAGGTCGGCATCAACCATAAGGAGTACGGCGTCACTTCCAGGGGGGTGATCAAGTGCGCTTCAATCGCGATGAGGGAGATAGGGATCGACATCCAACGAGACCCCTTTAGCGTTAGGTTCACTGGCGGCCCAAACGGGGACGTGGCCGGTAATTCTATGGCTCTCCTGCTCAAGCACTGCCCTGAGATGAAAATACTGAGCATTGTGGATGGGACGGCTGGATTGTGGGATCCAGAAGGAATAAGTCGGGAGGAATTGCGCAGGCTTGTTCTGAAGGAAGATCTTAATCACTTCGATCCCGAGCACCTTGGCCCCGGAGCCTTCATTGTTTTCCGGGAGAAGCGCAAGGCGGAAGGGCTGCGGGAGTTGTACAGGAGAGTCGTCCGGGTCGACTCGGGTCTCCAGGAAGATTGGTTAGCGACCGACGATTTCTTCAAGGAAATCGAGCAGCTCATCTTTTCGGTTTCGACCGATCTTTTAATCCCTTGTGGCGGGAGACCCGAGACCGTTGACGCGAGGAACTGGCCAAGGCTCTTCAGGGCCGACGGAACATGCTCGGCCAAGGTCATTATCGAAGGCGCGAATTCTTTTATATCCCCGCTCGCCCGGGAGGAGATTCAGAAGAGAGGGGTTGTGCTTTTACGTGATGCCACGGCAAACAAGTGTGGGGTGATTTCATCTTCCTATGAGGTCATCGCCAACTTGCTTATGACGGAAAAGGAATTCCTTAAACATAAGGAAGCTTACGTGAATGACGTGCTGGCTATCCTGGAAAAGCGGGCCGAGGAGGAAGCGAACCTGATCTTTAAGCGGCACCGGCAAGATGAGGGGAAGCCTCTCTTCACCGAGATCAGCAGCTCCATTAGCCGGGAGATCAATGATCACTACGCCAAATTCTTCGACTTCTTCCAAAAAAGAAGCGGGTTGGTGGATGAGCCGCTTTTCCACAAAGTGATCCTTAATCATCTCCCTGCCTTCATTAGAAATAACTCGAAATACAAGGGCCGGGTGGCCAATCTGCCTCAAAAAATCAAATGCGCCATCCTGGCCAGCGAAATCGCCTCTTTCATTGTTTACCACGGCGGATGGGAGACGGATCTTGACGGCAGGCTGAGAGAATACCTCAAGCCATATTTCTGTTGAGGTGCGAACAGTCCGTAGCGTTATTGCTAAAGAACCAGTGAGGCTCGGGCGAACAATCAGGTGCGGTGAAAAATGGTGGATTTGTACCCTCTCAACAACAAACGCAGAGAAAGACCGTGCTTGTGATGGAGGCATGATCTAGGGGCAAGGGAGGCGGGTTTCCAATACATCCTGTACCAGCCTCCCCGCCCTCTCAGCGTCTGTGCCTGGCCAGTGAACCAGCTTCCCGGGGACTCCTCGCGAAATCGCCATCGGTCAAGGCTCTCAAGATAACCTTTCACTTCTTGCCAATTGGGCCTGGGTGTGGAATAAACTGCTTGAAAGATGGCTGAAGAGAAATGGGCGAGTGGACTTCAACCATTTGATGTAATTGGAAAAACCTCCTTACATAACAAACGGGCAGGGTTGTGAGCATCGGATTGGACGGGCTGACCCTTTTAACCGGCCTGGGCATCTTCCTGGCCCGGGTGGTCGACGTCAGCCTGGGTACGGTCAGGACGATCAGCATCGTCCAGGGCCGGACCAGGACGGCCTTTATCCTGGGCTTCCTGGAGATCAGCCTCTGGCTGGTGGTCATCTCCACGGTCGTGACCAAGATCATGGACCGGCCCATCCTGGGCGTCTTCTATGCCCTGGGCTTCTCCACCGGCAACGTGGTCGGCATCAAGCTGGAGCGCTGGATGGCCTTCGGCTACGTCGTCCTGAGGATCATCAGCCCCAAGGCCGGCCCGGAGATGGCCGAGCGGATCCGGGGGGCGGGCTTCCCGGTGACGACCTTCCACGGCGAGGGCAAGTCCGGCCCGGTCACCGAGCTGTACATCGTCTGCCGGCGGCGCGACCTCAAGGCCATCATCGCCCTGGTCACCGAACTGGAGCCCGAGGCCTTCTACATCACCGAGCCGGCCGGGACGGTCAGTAAGGTCTACCGGCCCTTCATGCCGCCCCTGACCGGCTGGCGGGCCATCCTCAAGAAGAAGTAGCCCCGGCCCGGGCCACGGTCTCGACCATGGCCCTGACGTTCTCCAGGCTGGCCTCGGGGGTGGTCCCGGTGCCGGTGGACAGGAGAATCCGCCGGCCCCGGGCCGCCTCGAGCGCGGCCAGGGTCTCGGCCCGGACCTCCTGGGGCGAGCCGTGGCGGATGGCCCCGTGGGGGTTGACCCCGCCGAAGAGGACGATCCGGTCGCCGATCTTGGCGTACAGCTTTTTTAGGTCGTGGACGTCGCTGCCGAAGTGCCACACGTCGGCCCCGAAGCCTAATATCAGCTCCAGGTGCCGGTCGCTGTGAAAGCCCTCGTTGTGATAGATGGTGATCGGCCCGGAGAACTCCTGGAAGATGGCCCGCAGCGAGGGCAGGATCAGCTCCTCCAGGTGCTCGGGGCTGACCTGGTTGCAGACGTGGTCGGCGATCATGATCACCTCGGCCCCGCCAAAGATTTCCCCCTGCCGCTTCAGCCAGGCGATGATGAACTCGGTGGCCATCTCGATCAGGAGCTTGACCCGCCGGTAGTCCTGGTAGAAGCCCAGGTAGAACTTGTCGTAGCCCAGCAGCAGGCCGGCCACCTCGGCCGGCCCCATGGTCAGGGCCCACTTCTCCAGCTCCAGCCCCCTGGCCTCGAGCTTTTCCTTCATCAGCCGCTGCTGGATGAGGAGGGGCGCGGTCAGGCCGGTCTTCCCCGGCTCGGGCAGCCTGAGGGAGTCGATGGCCGGGGTGCCGCTCAGGGACGGGTGGACGAAGGGCGCGCCGTTGTCCAGCCAGACTAACTGGCCGCCGAAGGCCGAGACCTCGGCCACGACCCCGAAGTCCGGGAACACGCCGGGCAGGACCAGGGTCTGGGGCAGGAGCTCCTTGAGCTTGAGCTGGAGGCGGATCTTTTCGTCCACGTCGAAGTAGTAGCGGGGCAGGTCCGGGATGCCGCCGACCACGCCGGCGTGGCAGGGGGCGAAGGCCCAGAACCCGGGCAGGGGCCGGACCGGCCCCGAGCCGCGGACCAGCTTGTAGAAATCCTGGTAGTCAGGCACGTTCATTCCTTCCCTGGAAGTCTGTCAGCCCATGATCAGGTTGGGCAGGAACAGGACCACGGCCGGCACGTAGGTCGTGATCAGGAGGACCACCACCAGGGCGATGAAGAAGGGGATCAGGTTCCGGGTGAAATCGCTGACCGGGGAGCCGGTGATGGAGCAGACCGTGTAGAGAACGGTGCCCACCGGCGGGGTGATGGACCCGATGCAGAGGTTGATGACCAGGACGATCCCGAAGTGGACCAGGTCCACGCCCAGCTGCTGCATCATCGGGGCCAGAATCGGGGTCAGGATGACCAGCAGGGAGGTGGCCTCGAACATGGTCCCCATGACCAGGAGGGCGAAGTTGATCAGGAGCAGGATGGCGTAAGGGTTCCTGGACAGGGCCAGCAGGTTCTGGATGATGGTCTGGGGGATGTTTTCCCAGGTGATGACGTAGCTCAGGGACGAGGCGGCGGCCAGGATGAGCATGATCACCGCCGTGGACAGTGAGGCCTCGATGAGGACCGAGGGGATCTCGGACCACTTGATCTCCTTGTAGATGACCACCCCGACGAGCAGGGCGTAGAGAGCGGCCACGGCCCCCAGCTCGGTCGGAGTGAAGACGCCGATCCTCAGCCCGCCGATGAGCAGGACGGGCATCATCAGGGCCCAGAAGGACTTGCGGGCGTAGGCCAGGACCTCCCGCCAGGGCAGCCGGTGCTGCCTCAGGCCGCCGTAGCCCCGCCGGCGTGAGACCACGGTGACCACGACCATCAGGGCTCCGGCCATGAGAATGCCCGGAATGATCCCGCCGATGAACATCCGGCCGATGGAGGCGTCGGCCAGGAGGCCGTAGATGACCAGGGCCAGACCGGGCGGGATGATGGTGGCGATGATCGAGGAGGCCGCGGTCACGGCCGAGGAGAAGCCCCGGCTGTAGTTGTGCCGGACCATGATCGGGACGATGGTCTTGGAGTCGATGGCCGCGTCGGCGTTGGAGGAGCCGCACATGCCGCCGATGAAGAGCGACTGGAGCACGTTGATCTGGCCCAGCCCCCCCTGCATGTGCCCGACCAGGGAATCGGCCAGGCCGAACAGCCGGGCGGCGATGCCGCCCCGAGACATGGCCGTCCCGGTCAGGACGAAGAAGGGCACGGCCAGGAGGGGAAAGGAGTCCAATCCGGCGGCCAGGCGCTGGACGAAGATGGTGCTGGGCACGTCGGCGGAGGTGATGAAGTAGATAAACGAGGCCAGCATGATGGCGAAGGCCACCGGGGTGCCGATGCTGAGCGCCCCCAGGAGCAAGGCCATGAGCAGGACGAACACGACTTACCTCACTCCGCCGCCGGGGCGCCGTCCTCGGGCATGATGGCCCCCGTGCCGGCGAAACCGAGACGCTGGGGCTGATAGTTGTTGGCCGCTACGCCCCTGGCCGCGGCCGCGATGTTGGCCACCAGGTGGACGACCATGAGCAGGCAGCCGGCCGGGATGCCCATCAGAGCGTAGGTGTAGGGCAGGTCGAGCATCTGGAAGCGCTCCGTGACCGAGCCCAGGGCCAAGTCGAAGCCCATCCAGCCGACGACGAGGAGCATGACCAGGACCACGGCGTTTATAACCAGGTCGACCAGGGCCCGGAGGCGGGGCGGGAAGCGATCGACGATGAAGTCTATGCCCACGTGCAGCCCCCGCCTGAGGGCCCCGGCGCTGGCCAGGAAGACCTGCCAGACAAAGAGCAGCCTGGCCGCTTCGCCGGCGCCCTGGAGAGGGTTGTTGAGGACGTACCGGCCGAAGACGTCCACGGCCACGACGATGACCATGATCCCCAGGAAGACCGCGGCCACGGTCTCCTCCAGGTGTCGGATCACGCCTTTCGCCCAGCTCATGACTGCCTCGCTGCGGGGCCGCGGCTCAGCCCGGCCCCGGCCGGGTGGCTCATTGACCGGCGCCGGAGGCTTGGCCCCACGGCGCCGGCGCACTCGACTATTGGACCGCCTTCTGGAGAATGTCCCACATGTCCGCCGGCCACTTGGGGTGGAGCTTCTGATCGTAGAAGGCCTTGGCCTTGGCCTGATAGGCGGCCAGGTCGGGCTCGACAAAGGTCACGCCGTTGGCCTTGAGCTTGTCCACGAAGCCCTGCTGGCCATCGACGGTCATCTTGGACATCTGCTCGCCGCCGCGAATGATCTCCTCGGTCAGGATGGTCTGGTACTCGGCCGGCAGGGACTTGAAGAACTTCTCGTTGATGACCTTGCCGGTCACGGCCTTGAAGTGGCCGGTCAGGGTGATGACCTTCTTGACCTCGTAGAGCTTGGAGCCGAGCAGGGTCGACAGGGGCGCCTCGGCCGCCTCGACCACGCCCTGGGAGAGCCCGGTGTAGACCTCGCCCCAGGGGATGGTCACCGGCGTCGCGCCCAGGACCTTGAAGGTCTCGACCCAGGTCGGGCTGGAGGGGCAGCGGATCTTGAGGCCCTTGAGGTCGTCGGGGGTCTTGAAGCCGCGGTCGGAGATGATGTTCCGCGGGCCGAAGTACCAGTTCCAGGTGATCATCCTCAGCCCGGCCATCTCCAGGAGCTTCTTGTTCTGCTGGGCCACGAAGTCCGAGTTGACCAGCTTCTTGTATTCATCGTAGTTCTTAATGAGAAACGGACCCTGGATCGCGCCCAGCTCATAGGGGCCCAGATCGGCCGCCCAGCTGGGCTCGATGTGGGCGATGATGGGCGCGCCCATCTTGATCTGCTGGAAGACGTCGATCTGCTTGCCCAGCTGGGAGCTGGGGTAGACCTGGATCTCTATGCCGCCCTTGGTCCGTTCCGCGATCCGCTTGGCCGCCTCCAGGGCGGCCGTGTGGGTCGGCTCGGTGGGCGCCAGGACGTGGGCCCACTTGATCTTGTAGACCTTGTCGGCCGCCAGAGCGCCTGGCGCTGCCACCAGCGCCGCCAGCAGCAGGACCAGGATAACCAACGCCAATCGCCTCATTTTATCCCCCTTTCGGATGCGGGTGAAAATTGACCGGCCGGTTGTCCGGCCAGGGATGATCTCTCCTCCGGGGCCCTTGCCGCGCCCCCGCTCTAGGCCACCGTCTTCTTGATCAGTCGGACGGCGTCGTTGGCGTTGGCCCCGTAGCCGTCGGCCCCGATCTGGACCGCGAACTTCTGGCTCACCGGCGCGCCGCCGATGAGCACCTTGACCCGCTGCCGCAGGCCGGCCTCCTCGAGGGCCTCTATGGTCTCCTGCATGGCCGGCATGGTCGTGGTCAGCAGGGCGGACATGGCCACGAAGTCAGGCTGGTGGGTCTTGACCGCCTCGACGAACCGGTCCGGCGGGACGTCGATGCCCAGGTCGATGACCTCCACGCCGGCGCCCTCCATCATCATGGCCACCAGGTTCTTGCCGATGTCGTGCAGGTCGCCGGCCACGGTGCCCAGGACGACCCTGGCCTTGGCCTTGAGCTTGCCGCCGGCCAGGCGGGGCCTGAGAACCTCCATGCCCGACTGCATGGCCCGGGCGGCCAGAAGCATCTCCGGGATGTAGCGGACGCCGTCGGCGAACTCCTGGCCGACCTGGGCCATGGCCGGCAGGAAGGCCTCCTCGATGATCCGCTCGACTTCAACCCCCTCTTCGAGGGCCTTGCGGACCAGCTCGGCCGCCTGGTTCTGATCGCCGTCCCGGGTGGCCTGCCCAATGTCCATTAGAATCGACATCTCTTCACCTCAACGCAGTTCCTCGGCCGCTCCTTCAAGCGACGTTAATCGGGTAGGCGCCGTACTTCCTGACCGCGGTCGACATGGCCAAGACGCAATCGGGCTTGAGGTAGCCGGGCAGCGAGTTGCCGCTGCAGACAATGTAGCCCCCGCCCGGGCCCAGGTCGCGGATCAGCTCCTTGACCTCCTGGTCGACCTCCTCCGGGGTGCCCGCGCCCAGGAGGTTCAGGTCGACGTTGCCGACGATGCAGAGCCGGTCGCCGTAGTCCCGCTTGACCGCCCGGATGTCCATGGCCTCCTTTTCCAGGGGGTGGACGGCGTCGACGCCCATCTCGACGAAGATGTCCAGGGCCTCGCTCAGGTTGCCGTCGCTGTGGTAGATCCAGGGCAGCTTGACCTGGTCCATGACCCGCTTGAAGCGAGGCAGGGCCAGGTCCCGGAAGAACCTGGGGGCGAACATGAGGCCCTTGTTGAAGGCGAAGTCGTCGGCCGTGGCAAAGGCGTCGAAGTCGAGCTGGGCGATGCGGCCGGCCACGACGGCCATCCAGTCGAAGTAGATGTCCAGGACCTTCTCGACCAGTTTGGGGTTGTCGTAGAGGGCCAGGGCAAAGCTGGCTATGCCCATGGAGAGCATGGCCGGGGCCAGGCCCGCCCGGGTGAGGAAGATGAGGGCCCGGTCGCCCTTGCCCTTGGCGAAAGCCTCGGCCTCGGCGTACATCTCGTCCCGGTAAGGATCGGGCAGGTCGATCATGGCCAGGTCGGCCTCGGTCTTTATCTTGCCGTCGCCGGGGTAGAAGCGGCCGTCCTTGCCCTGGTGGATCTGGGCGTAGACCGGCTGGCGGATGATGTAGAAGAGGTTGTCCAGGCTCAAGGCCTCGGAGACCCGGATGGCTTCCTCGAGGTTGAAGGGGTTGCCCTCCTGGAGAGCCGACTGGGCCTCCTGCCGGGCGTCGAACTTGTCCGCGCCCAGGAGGGCGATGCCGAAGTCCAGGTCTATGTTGAGCTCGATCTGAGGCACCCGATCGGGCTCCTCCAGGCTCAGGGCGGCCAGGACCCGCTCCCGGGAACTCATTTCCATTTTCAGTCCTCCCTCGCGCCGGCCCCGGGTCCGGCCGCGCTGGCCGAGAGCTCGGTCAGGAACCTGGCTTCGGTGCTCTTGAGATGCCGGACCAGGGCCTCGGAGGCGCCCTGGGCGTCGCGGCGATTGAGGTGCTCGTAGATGTCGACGTGCTCCTGGACCGCCAGATCGAACCCGCCGTCGTAGGCCAGGATTCTGGCCCCGACCCAGTCGCAGAGGTCCCAGATGTTGTCCAGGGCCGAGATCAGGTAGTGGTTCTCCGTCAGCGAGGCCAGGTAGCGGTGGAAACGGCGGTCGTATTTCTGGAAGTCAACCGGGTTGAGGGTCCCGGCGACCCGGTCCAGGACGCCCTTGAGGTGCTCGACGGCCTGGTCGGTCAGCTCCTCGGTCACCCGGCAGATGACGGCCAGCTCCAGGGGCCGCCGGAACTCGAAGAGGTCCCTGATCCGCTTCTCGGTCAGGACCATCACCCGCAGGCCCCGGCGGGGCAGGATCTCGACGAAGCCCTTGGCCGCCAGATCGACCAGGGCCTCGTGGACCGGGGTCTTGGAGAAGCCCAGCTCCCGGGCCAGGGCCTGCTCGCTGTAGATGGCCCCCGGCTCCAGGCGATGGGACATTATGCCCGCCTTGATGGCCTGAAAGGCGACCTCAACCAGGGAGGGCGGGGTGGCCACATTGTCCAGGAGCGGGCCTCTGTTCACGCTCAGAACCCTCGTTTGAGCATCTGATATCTAATATCTTAGATACCAATGCGCCCGGCTTGGCAAGAAAAAAATTCGCCCCGACCCGGAATGAGGCCGGCCGGAGTGTCTCGACGAAGAGAGAGGTCCGGCAGGCGACCAGGGCCGGGGAAGTGGTAAAATGAACGCCAGTGAGTTTCGACCGGGGCGGCCGGACCGGGCCGCTAGATAAGGGGTGGGAGCATGACCGTGACCATGGGCGGCGGCCGGTTCAGGTACGAGGTCCAAACCAATTGGGCCAAACTGCCGGCCGGGTGGCGCTTCCGGGAGGTGGCCGACGTGGCCGTGGACTCCCGGGACCGGGTCTACGTCTTCAGCCGGAGCGAGCACCCGCTCATGGTCTTCGACCGCCAGGGCAGCCTGCTCGACTCCTGGGGCGAGGGTCTCTTCAGCCGGCCCCACGGCCTGACCCTGGGCCCGGACGAGAGCCTCTACCTGGCCGACGACCTGGGCCACGTCATCCAGCGCTACACCCGGGAGGGCGAGCTGCTGGCCACCCTGGGCCGGCCCGGCCGGCCGGCCGAGTTCATGAGCGGCCGGCCCTTCAACCAGCCCACCAAGGCGGTCGTCGACCCCGGCACGGGCGAGCTCTACGTCTCCGACGGCTACGGCAACGCCCGGGTCCACAAGTACAGTCCCGAGGGGGAACTGATCCTCTCCTGGGGCGAGTCCGGGACCGACCCGGGCCAGTTCAACCTGGTCCACGGCCTGGCCCTGGACGGCCGGGGCCGGGTCTTCGTGGCCGACCGGGAGAACCACCGGATCCAGATCTTCGACGGCCGGGGCAACTACCTGGAGCAGTGGAACAACCTGCACCGGCCCTGCGGCCTGCACATCACCGGCGGCCCGGAGTCGCTGGTCCTGGTCGGTGAGTTGCCCACCTCCCTGGAAGTCAACGCCAAGTATCCCAACATCGGCGCCCGGGTGAGCCTCTTCGACCTGCAGGGCCGGCGCCTGGCCCGTCTGGGCGACATCAGGCCGGGCGAGGCGGCCCACCAGTTCATAGCCCCCCACGGCCTGGCCATGGACTCCCACGGCGACCTTTACGTGGCCGAGGTCTCCTGGTCCTTCAGGGGCCGCGATCTCGACCCGCCCCGGGAGCTGCCCTGCTTCCGCAAGCTGGTCAGGCTGGCCTGAGCCGGCCCTAGCCCGGTCCCGTCCTCTTCCTGACCCTGAGGATGAGGATCAGGCCCAGGGCGGCCGCGGCCGCGTCGATCAGAAAGGCCTGGCCGTAGGTCCCGGTGGTGTCGCGAAGCAGGCCGCTGATCCAGTGGACCGAGATGGCCCCCAGGCCGTAGAAGGGCGTCCAGGCCCCGATGACCGTGCCCATGACCTCCCTGGGGAAGTAGTCCCCGGCGCAGGCGCCGTAGCTGGGGAAGATGGCCCCGTAGAACAGGGCGATGAAGCCGATCAGGCCGGCCAGGGTCAGCCAGGAGCCGCCCCACAAGACCACCCCGAGCATGGCCGCGGTGACCGAGGCGTTGCAGAGGATGATGGTCCGCCGCCGGCCCAGGCGGTCGGAGAGGGGCAGGATGATCAGGACGCCCACGATCTGGCCCAGGCCGTGGATGGTGGCCAGGAAGCTGGCCTTTTCCAGGGGCAGTCCGACCTGGTTGCGGGCGTAGTCGACCATGAAGGTGGTCAGGCCGTAGACGCTGTAGGAGATGCACAGAAAAGAGAGCCCCACCAGCCAGAAGGTCTTGTCCCTGAAGATCTGGCCGTAGACCCCGGTCCTGGAGCCGGCCGGCCGGGCCGCCGGGCTGCTTTGAACCACTTCCCTCTGGCCCCAGGGCCGGACCCCGGTCGATTCCGGATCACTGCGCAGGAGCAGGCCGTTGACCGCGACCATGGCCAGGGCCCCGGCGCCCAGGAAGTACCAGGTGAAGCGCCAGTCGAAGCGGGCCACGATCCAGGGGAAGGCCAGGCCGGTCACGGCGAAGCCCAGGCCGTAGCCGGTGGAGAGGATCCCCAGGGCCAGCCCCCGCCTCTGGGGGGCGAACCAGCGCTGGACCACGGTGATGACCGGGGTCCACATCCCGGTGGCGCCCAGGCCGACCACGGCGAAGGCCAGGCAGGCCTTGAGCAGGCTGTCGGCCGAGCCCAGCCAGATAATGCCGGCCCCCAGGAGGAGCGAGCAGGCGGCCACGACCCGCCGGGCGCCCAGCCGGTCGGTCAGGTAGCCGCTCAGGGGGGTCAGGGTGACGTAGACCAGGAGGTAGGCGTTGAAGATGGTCCCCCCGGCCGTCCGGCTGAGGCCCAGGTCCCGGATCATCTCCGGGAGGACCACGCCGTAGCCCAGGCGGATGGAGTAGTTGATGAACAGGTCGGCGAAGCAGGCCGCCAGGACGATCCAGGCCCAGTGCAGGCGCCGCCCCGGAGCCATTGCCGCTCTTTACCTCTCCGGGGCCGTGAGGAGGCCCTGGGCGGCCAGGTGACCCTCGATGAAGGCCCTGACCCGGGCGGCCGGCCGGAAGACGCCGTAGTGGCCTTCGGCCAGGACGTCCGCCTCCAGCTCCAGGAGCCGCCTCATGCTTCGGGCCCACTGGTCCAGGTTTGAGCCGAAGACGGGCAGGAAGGGCCCGTGGATGTCCTGGCCGAAGAGGATTTTCTCCGAGCCCCGCTGGCACCAGGCGGCCAGGGAGCCCGGGGTGTGGCCCGGAGTGTGGATCAGGTGCAGTTCCTCCCCGCCGCCCAGGGGGATCGAGCCGTCCCCGGTCAGGATCTGGTCGACCGCCACCGGGTCCAGGCCCAGGCCGTACCAGGCCGCGGCGCTGCGCTCCACATCGCCCGACTCGAGGACCTCGGCCTCGGCCTGGTGGATGAGGACCCGGCAGCCGGTCAGGCTCTTCAGCTCGGCCGCGCCGCCGGCGTGGTCGATGTGGGCGTGGGTCAGGAGAAGGTGGCTGGGCGGTCCGCCGCCGGCCCGCTCGGCCAGGTCGAGGATGCGCCGGGCGCTGGGCCCGGCCCCGCAGTCGATGAGCACCCGGGCCGATTGGCCCACGACCAGGTAGCAGAGGCAGTCCCTCTCGTCGCTCAGCTCCGGGCCGCCGACCAGGAATACGCCGTCGACCAGTTTTTCAGGATTGTTCAAGTAACGGGCGCTGGGCATGGTTCAACCCTCGAAATACCTGATTTTGACCGGCTTGCGGCCGGCCACGGTCTGATAGCTCTCGGCCGGGTGGCCCAGGGCCAGGACGGCGTAGACTACCTCTGGCCTGGGAAGGCCGACCAGGTCCTTGAGGGCCGGCTCGTTCTGGAAGGCGCTGACGGCCAAGCCGACGTAGCAGGAGCCCAGACCTAGGGCCTGGGCGGCCAGGACGATCTGGTGGGCGGCGATGAGGGCGTCCTCGGCCGGGCAGGAGGCGCCCGGCCTCATCCCCACCAGGATGGCCGCCGGCGCGCCGTGGAAGAGGGGGTCGCGGCCGGTTCGCTCCCACTCGGCCAGGCCGTCCTTGACCTGCTGGTAGTACTCCCGGTAGAACCAGTCCAATTGAGGCTTGCCCAGGAGCTTGAGCAGCTTCCTGAGCCAGGCCCTCTCGGCCATCTTATTCGTCTTCCTGAAGAACTGACCTATCTCCTCGGCCAGGGCCAGGATCGCGGCCCGGTCGGGCAGCAGGGTGAAGGTCCAGAGCTGGCAGTTGGTCCCCGAGGGCGCCGTGGCCCCGACGCGGGCCAGGTCCTCCAGCACGGCCCGCTCCACCGGCCGGTCCTGGAAGTTGCGGCAGGAGCGCCGGGAGCGCATCAGCCGGACCAGGGAGCCGGCGTCGAAGCGGCCGTGGGGCAGCCAGCGCTCGTCCGTCTCGAAGGTGGTGAAGCGGAGGGGCTCCTCCTCCAGAGCGGCCACCCGGACCGCTCCCCTGGGGCAGACCGCGGCGCAGTGGCCGCAGCCCAGAGACCTGGTCCCGCTGACCAAGGCCCGGCCCTGGACCAGGCTGAGGGTCCGGGAGGGGCAGACCCGGACGCAGAGGCCGCAGCCGTCGCAGAGCTCCGGGTCAATGGTCGTGGTCACCGGTCCGGCCATGACTCACCTTCCTTCCTGGCTGGAAGAGCTGTCGCCGGGGCAAACCCGCCCCAGATTAGCACCCCCGGGCCGGTCTGGCCAGCCGGCCGGCCGGTCCGGGGCTGGATTGACAGGCCCCCGCTTCCTGCTACAATCTCGTCAAACGCTGGGGGTGCCGCCCGGGCGGCTGAGAGTCTCCGGCTTCGGCCGGAGCAACCCCTTGAACCTGATCCGGGTAATGCCGGCGTAGGGAAGCGGCCTTCCTAAAAGCTGGCTCGGTTCCCGATCTCAAGGCCGCCCGAGGCGGCCTTTTCCTTGTGGGCCACAGGCCCCAGCCGAGGGCTATTTCCCGGCCAGGGCCTTGATGACCTGGTCGGCCGCCTTGGCCCCGGAGAGGAGCATGCCCCCGAAGATGGGGCCCATGCGGTAGGAGCCGAAGGAGGCGTTGGCGCTCATGCCCGCGACCAGGACGCCGGGGTAGATCTCCCGGGTGTTCTCGACGGTGGTCTTCTCGGCCCGCTCGGCCCAGAGGGACCTCTCGCCCTCCAGCTTGCCGGAGGGGGTGTTCAGGGTGACGTCCTGCTTCTTGACCAGAACGTGGAGGACCTCGGTGGCGTGACCGGTGGCCTCGATGACATAGCGGCAGCTCACGGCCAGGGGGTCGACGTGAAGGCGGGCCATCTCCACGGCCGTCCAGTTGAGGACCAGGCCGTTGACCCGGCCCTCCCGGACCATGACGTCCTCGACCGAGACCAGGTTGAAGACATTGGTCCCGGCCTTGATGGCCGCCTGGAGCAGGGCGGCCACGCAGGCCACGGCGTCGGCCGTGTAGTAGCCGGGGGCGTACTCCTGGCTGGCGATGTCCAGCTCGTCCAGGAGGGCCCGGGCCTCGGCCTGGACCACGATCTGGTTGAACATCATGCCGCCGCCCCACATGCCGCCGCCCAGGGAGAGCTTGCGCTCGAAGAGGGCCGTCTTGACCCCGGCCCTGGCCAGCCGGTAGGCGGCCATCAGCCCGGCCGGACCGCCGCCGACCACGGCCGCGTCGAGCTCGAGGCAGTCGGTCAGCTTCCTGAGGTAGGTCTCGATGATGGCTCTGGAGACGACGGTTTCATCAATGGGCATTCTGGACTCCTTGAGCTGAATTTTCCGGTGGGGCCCGCTGGCCGTCCGGCCGGCCAGGAAGACATTGTAGTCGCGCCGCCCGGCTTTGTCACCCCATCCGGCGACAGGGCGGCCGGACCGGCCGGGGCGCTTTTCCGGCGGCTCGGATCATCGAGGGAGTGACCTGATGGCCGAAGGCGGCTTCTTGAGTTTCTTCAAACGGATGGGACCGGCCTGGATCATCAGCGCCGTGGCCTGCGGGCCGGCCACCCTGGCCAGCGTGGCCGTGGCCGGGGCCGGGTTCGGCTACCGGCTCCTCTGGGTGGTCGTCCTGAGCGCCCTGCTGGCCTTTGTGGCCCAGTACCTGGCCGCCCGCCTGGGCGTCCTGACCGGCCGGGGGGTCATCGCCGTGGTCGAGAGCCGGTTGGGTCCGGTCTGGGCCTGGGTGCTCATGATAGACGCCCTGGCCGCGACCTGGCTGTCCTCGACCGTGCTGATGAAGGCCCTGGTTGACACCTCGGCCATGATCACCGGTCTGGAGACGTCCTGGTGGGCGGCCGTCTGGGCCGGATTGCTCTTCGCCCTGGTCGGCCTTGGCGGCTACAAGGTCCTGGAGCGGGCCTGCCAGGTCCTGGTCAGCGGGGTGGTGGCCTGCTTCATCGTCACCGTGGCCGTGGTCCGGCCGGACCTGGGCCAGGTCGCGTCCGGCCTGGTTCCAAATCTGCCCGGCGGGGTGGACTCGGCCCTGATGACGGCCGGGATCATGGGCGGGGCGGTCCACGTGACCATCATCGCCATGCACACCTACACCGTCAACGCCAGGTCCTGGGGCCGGGCCGAACTGGGCCTGGCCCGCCTGGACACCCTGGCCTCGATGTTCTTCGCCTTCGGGCTCTACAGCGCGGCCATCTTCCTGGCCGCGGCCGCGGTCCTCCACCCCCAGGGCATCCAGGTCCGCCACGCCCTGGACGTGGCCAGGGCCCTGACCCCGGTCCTGGGCCCCTACGCCGGGGCGGTCCTCCTGGCCGGCATCTGGGGCGCGGTCGTCTCGACCATCGCCCCGACCTTCCTGGCGGCCGGCTATCTCCTGGCCGACAAGCTGGGCTGGGGCCTGAGCGTCCGCGACCCCCGCTTCAGGCTGGCCGTGGCCGCCGGCTGCCTGCTCAGCCTCCTGGCCCCGCTTTTCAAGGGCAGCTTCATCTTCCTTCTGGTGACCATGCTCGCCCTGGGCCTGTGCGGTACGCCCCTGATCCTGGTCCTCCTCCTCATCCTGCTCAACCGGCGGGATGTAGTCGGTCGGGACGGGAACTCCCTGGCCCTCAACCTGATGGGCGGCCTGAGCGTCCTGGTGACCAGCTTCCTGGCCCTCAGGTTCATCGCCGCCAAGCTGGGCCTGTGGGTTTGAGCGGGCGGTGAAGGAGGTTGGCTCCATGGAGGCGTGTGGTTCGGACGGCCAGGGGCCGATTGAGGCAGCCGACTGGCTGGGCCGGCGGAGCCTGATCCTGGGCGAGGTCAACGCCGGCAAGACCAGGCTCTGCCGCCGCGTCCTGGCGGCCGTCCTGACCCTGGTCAAGGCCGAGGCCGTGGCCGTCCTCGATCTGGCCCCCGAGGTACCGGCCCGCGAGAGGGAGCGCCCCGGCCCGGCCGGGGTGGGCGGCCGGCTGGCTCCGCCGCCCGGCTCGGCCGTGCTCTACCTCAGGGCCGACCTGGCCGCGCCCCGCTTAAGCTCCCGGAGCGAGGCCGAGGCCCTGGCCAAGGCCGAGGCCAACCGCCGGGCCATCGAACCCCTCTGGCTCGAGCTGGAGCGCTCGGGCCGGCCGGTGGTCTTCCTCAATGACCTGAGCATGTACCTCCAGGCCGGCCGGGCCGAGGACCTGATCGCCCGCCTGGCCGGGGCCCAAACCGTGGTCGCCAACGGCTACTCCGGCCTGAGCCTGGGCGGCGGCGAGCTGTCGAGGCGCGAGCGGGTCGAGATGGACCGGCTCGCGGCCTGGTTCGACCGGGTCATCAGGCTCCAGCCCCCTGCCCCGGGGCCGCCCGCCTGAGAGTTATTTTCCTTGGCCTCGCCACCGACCCGTTGTTGACTCAAGCGGCCGGAGGAAGACATAATCTAGCCCAACGGCCAGGTCAACTCGGGCCGGGCCGGTTGCCGGGGGCGAAGCGGTGAAGCTCTGCCAGACCTGCGGCCAGTCCTTGGCCGAGGAGATCGCCACCTGTCCTTCCTGCGGCGGCGAGGTCGGCGAGGGCCGGAGGCACATCGACGATTACCATATCCAGGAAGTCCTCCACGAGGGCCACGCCACCACTCTCTGCCGGGCGGTCAAGGGGGGCCAGGACCGGCCGGTCATGATCCGCATCTTCACCCCCCAGTCCGGGGTGGACGAGGAGGTGGCCGAGCGGCTCAAGCGGGAGCTGGAGGAGCTGAAGAAGCTGCCGGCCGAGGACTTCGTCCAGCATTACGAGATCAGGCGCTCGGCCGAGGGCCTCTGGTACCGGGTCAGCGAGTGGATCGAGGCCGAGTCCTGGGGCGATCTGATCGCCTCGGGCCGGCTCCAGGACTACTCGGTCGCCTTCGACCTCTTCGCCAGGATCGCCTCCAAGCTGGCCGTTCTCCACCAGGCCGGCCACATCATCCCCCACCTGATCCTCAACGACATCATCGTCCTCAAGGACGAGACCGGCCGGCTGGATGTCAAGATCGACTACAAGCTCTCCCGCTTCTTCGACCCCAAGCTGGACCGGCCCGGGCCGACCCTCAAGAGGCTGCTGGACTGCCACCCGGACATCCTCAACGATCAGCCCCTGGAGCCCAGGAGCGACATCTGGTCCCTGGGCAAGATCTTCGTCGAGGTCCTGACCGCCGACTTCGAGAGCTGCGATTTCCTGGCCCAGGTCGAGGAGCTGCCCCTGCCCCCGGAGGTGGAGGTCCTCTTCAAGACCATGCTGGCCGAGGACCCGGAGCTGAGGCCCAGCCACATGTCCGAGGTGGCCGAGGTCCTGGCCGGGGTCAGCCGGGAGGAGATCGGGGCGGCCCGGCAGCGGCGCCAGGAGCTGGCCTCGGCCCCGGCCCGGGAGATCAGGCGGCTCAAGAAGGGGCAGCTCGTCCTCCTGGCCATGGTGGTCGCGGCCCTGGCTGTCCTGGTCTGGTTCCAGTTCTCCCCGGACAAGAGGGACGAAGAGTCCACTCTCAGGGGTTACGCCAACCGCTACGCCGCCTCGGTGGCCTTTGTGACGGTGGAGTACTGGCTCGAGGAGGACCAGCACGTCCTCTTCCGCAAGCGGACCGAGGGGACGGCCTTTCTGGTGGACAAGGAGGGTTATCTTCTGACCAACCGCCACGTGGCCTGCCCCTGGCTGGAGGACGAGACCCTTTTTCTGGCCATCAGCCAGCTCAAGAGCCAGGGACGCGAGGCCAGGTTCGGCTACCGGATGTTCCTCTGGTTCGAGGGCCAGAAGGCCTTCAACCGCACGGCCAGCCTGACCGAGAGCCCGGACCTGGAGGACGTCTACTTCCTGGACTCGGCCTACGGCACGGACCGGGAGCCCCGCCTGACCATCGCCGGCGTGGCCAAGCCCCTGGTCAAGACCAGGCAGGTGGTCAAGTCGCCCCTGCGGGACGATTTCGCCGTCCTCAAGGTTGACCGGCCGCCCCAGGGCCTCAAGCCCCTGCCCCTGGACGCCAAGCTGGACCCCCAGAGCCTCCCCAGGCTCTCGCCGGTCTTCACCCTGGGCTTTCCCCTGGGCAGCCGCACCCAGGAGGCCAGCGTCAACGTCAGCGTCACCAGGGGGCACGTCCGCCGCTCCTTCGAGAACATGGTCCAGGTGGACACCTCACTCTACGGGGGCAACAGCGGCGGCCCGATGATTGACCTGCGGGGCCAGGTCATCGGCATCGCCTCGGGCGTGGCCACTGACCGGGCCTCGGGGGTGCTGCCCCTGATAACGCCCCTCTGGGACATGGGCCTGGTCCTGCCCATCACCAAGGCGGCGGCCTTCCTGGCGGAGCTGAAGGCCGGCCAGGTCAAGTGGAACGGCGTCCTGGATCTGTCCCTGGAGGCCAAGCAGAAGCGGATCATCGACACGGCCGCCCAGGGCCGCTGGGCCGAGGCCATGGCCCTGGCCGACGGCGAGCTCAAGCTCAACCTCGATCCGCTCTTGGTCACCTCGGCCGGAATGATGCATCTCTGCGCCGGCGACGACCAGGGCGCCAGGCGGCTCTTCGAGCTGTCCCTCTCCCTGGACGTCGAGGACGACCTGGCCAAGCTGATGCTTTACCTCATCGACTGGCGGGCCGGCCGCGCCTCGGACAGCCGCCAGCGCCAGGAACTGCTGGACCTGGACTGGCGCTCGCCGGCCGAGTTCTTCGGCTACCTGGCCCGGATCCTGGAGGGGCAGGTCGAGCTGGAAGCGGGCCTCAAGGGCTTTGAGAGCCGGGCTGAAAAGAGCTGGCTGGGCTACGTCGGCGGCCTGATCCTGGCCGGGCGGGGCGAATGGACCGCCGCGGAGGGGCTCCTCAGGGAGGCGGTCCTGACCGCCGACACCGAGGCCTGGGAATACTTCCTGGCCCGGGCCAGGCTGGATCAGGTCCAGAAGCGGCGGCTGGAGCAGCTCCGGGCCGGGGCCGGCTGGGCCGAGTATCAGGCCGGAGTCGAGTCCTTCCAGCGGGCTTTGGCCCAGGCCAATAGGGCCAAGGCGGAGCGCCGGGCCAGACTGGCAGAGCTGCGGGCCGCCCTCGAGGAAGACTCGGCCGGCCCGGACGAGAGGCGCCGGGTCCTGGAGAGCCTTCTGGCCAGCGAGCCCGGCAATCAGGAGCCCCTGGTCGGGCTGGTCTTCTACTGCGCCATGGGCGAGGACTGGTCAAAGGCCCTGGAGTACGCCCGGGCCTTCCTGGAACGGCCCGGCCGGGAGAGCGCCAACCAGCTCAGCCTGGGGCTGCTGGAGGCCGAGATGCTCAACCTCCTCGACCGCTGGGACGAGGCCAGGGCCTGCCTGGAGGCCTTTGTCCGCCGGACCAGGGAGCCCTGGTACCGGGCCGTCTGCGAGAACCTGCTGGGCAAGGGGACCGAGGAGTCCCTCAGGCAGGAGGCCGGGGAGGGCCCGGAGAAGCTGGTCACGCTCCACACCGCCCTGGGGCTGTGGGCCGAGGGCTCCGGGGACAAGGACAGGGCCATCAGGCACTACCGCGAGGCCCTGGAGTCGTACCTGGACACCTGGCTGGAGTTCGATCTGGCCGCCCAGCGGCTCAAGAAGCTGAGGCGGCCCTCGAGCTAGCCGCGATTCCCGGCCCGGCGCCTAGATGCTCGATTTGGCGTCGGTCTGCTCGTCGGTGATGGTCAGGCTGTAGAAGACCGATTCGTAATCCGAGGCGAACATGAGCGGATGGGCCGCCTTGGGCGGAAGAGGTTTGCTCCGGCAATCCACCACCGCGGTCCCGGCCAGGCGCCGGGCCGCTCCGGAGCCGCAGAAGATCTTCAAGGTGGCCACGCCGATGAAAGGCCGGGTCCCGGAGTTGACCAGCTCGAAGAACTGATGATATTTCTGGCCTATTTTCTTGGTGAGGATGTGATTGACGCTCAGGTTCAGCTGGCCCGGGCCGCCGGCCGCCCGGAGGCTGGCCGGACCTGTTTCAGCCTGGCCAAGATCGGCCAGGCCGGCGGTCAAGACGATCAGGACCGCTAGGGACCAACGCAGCAGGACCACCCGGCCTCCTTATCACTGAAGCGGACAGGACTGAGGTTTGAGCACTTAATTACCATGGCCCCGGCGATCCTGCAAAGAGGGAACCCAAAAATCCGAATCCGCCGGGAGCCCTCCCGGACCGCGCCCGGGCGGAAATAAGGCGGAGGGCCTGGGTCGCCCTGGCCCCGCCGCCTTCCAGACTTTTTGGGCGGAGATGACAGGGGGCCGAGACGGCCCCCTGTCCGGTCCGGCTACTTCTTGACGTAGGCCGTGCTGGTCTTGACGATGACCCGGCGGTTCTGGGCCCGGCCTTGCTTGGTGTCATTGCTGGCCGTGGGCTGCTTCTCGCCGAAGGTCTGGGTGCTCAGCCGCGAGGCGTCGATGCCCTGTTTGACCAGGATGGCCTTGACCGCGTCGGCCCGGCGCTGGCCCAGCTTGATGTTGTAGGCGTCGGAGTTGCGGCTGTCGGTGTGGCCGGCGATGCTGGCCGTGGTCTCGGGGTAGGCCTTCATGAAGTCGGCCACCTGCTTGAGCTTGAGATCAAACTCGGCCTTGACCACCGCCTTGTCGCTGTCGAAGAAGACTGCGGCGTCCTCCTGTACCGGGATGGGGCAGCCGTTGACGTCGACCTTGAGGTTGCCCGCCGTGCCGGCGCACTTGTCCAATCCGTCGCAGACGCCGTCGCCGTCAGAGTCCTTGGGGCAGCCCTTCTCGTCAACCGTGCAGCCTTTGGGAGTGCCCGGGCACTTGTCATAGGTGTCGCAGACGCCGTCGCCGTCTTCGTCAATCGGGCAGCCGACCTTGTCCACCTTGCAGCAGTACGGGGTCTTGGGGCACTTGTCATCGTAGTCGATGACCAGGTCCTTGTCGGCGTCTCCCCAGCCGACGACGTTCCAGGGATGGTCCCCGGCCCAGCCCGAAATTGCCCCGAAAACCAGGAATACTCCCACCAGCCCAAGCAAAAGTGCCTTTTTCATTACTTCTCCCTCCCTCAGGCAATGGGGCGCCAAGGGCTACCCGAAAACGTTTGGCCCAAAAACCGCCGCTGGGCCGCGGCCTCAGCCATCCAGTGACGCGGCGCCACTAACCTACCACATTTACCGATCACCCGTCTCTATGATGTGAGAAGGCAATCGCGGAAGGCCAATATGATATTATGATGCGAAATCCCTTGGTTGACTGTCAACAATTATTATTGAGGGTGATGTCATTCGTTAGCTTCCCGAGGTTGAATAAACCTGAATAATCATTAGTTATATCACATCAAAGAGACTCATCCAACTCTCGTCCGGGCAAATCCAATCAGAGTTTTCGGCCGCGGCAGCCTGCGGATACGAAAACGGGGACCGGCTCCGGCCGGTCCCCGCTGCGGGTCCTGGTTCAGTTACTTCTTTTCATAGGCCGGGGTGACCTTGACCACGGCCCGGCGGTTCTTGGCCATTCCAGCGGACGTGGTGTTGGGAGCGACCGGCTCCGCCTCGCCCTTGGAATCGGTCGTCAGCCTGGAAGCGGCCACGCCCTGGGAAACCAGGTAGGCCTGGACCGCCGAGGACCGGCGATCGCCGAGCTTGAGGTTGTATTTCTCGGTGCCCCGGGAGTCGCAGTGGCCGGTGACGGCCGCGGTGGTCTCGGGGTACTTCTTCATGAAGGCGGCCACATCCTGCAGCGGACCCATGCCCTCAGGCCTGATCTTGGCCTTGTCGGTGTCGAAGTGGACGACCGCGCCGCTCTCGACCTTGATCGGGCAGCCGCTCGAGTCGACCTTGAGGTCCATGGCCGTGTCAGGGCACTTGTCCAGGTAGTCGCAGACGCCGTCCTTGTCGCTGTCGATGCAGCAGCCCACCGCGTCAACCTTGACGCCCTTGGGGGTGTCGGGGCACTTGTCCAGGCCGTCGCAGACGCCATCGCCGTCAGAGTCCTTGGGGCAGCCCTTCTCGTCGACCACGCAGCCCTTGGGCGTGCCCGGGCACTTGTCATAGGTGTCGCAGACGCCGTCGCCGTCTTCGTCAATCGGGCAGCCAACCTTGTCCACGTGGCAGCAGTAGGGGGTCTTGGGGCACTTGTCGTCGTAGTCGATGACCAGGTCCTTGTCGGCGTCCCCCCAGCCCGTCTGGCCCCAGGGAGCGTCGCCCGCCGAGGCCGAAATGGCCCCGAAAACCAGAAAAATCCCTGTCAAAGCGAGAAACAATGTCTTTCTCATCTCTTTTCTCCCTCTCCTCCAGATTAATCCATTCCCAGATAACTTTTCCTTCAAACCAGAAAGCCTCGGCCCGTTTTGGGCCGCAAACCGTCCGCCCTGGCCGCTTCGGATAACCAGAACCGACGGCCTAGAAACCCCAATAAACTACACCGCATGGAGGCCATAAGCAGACCTCCTCCTTGTTTCTCGCGCTGACGACCGTTGTTCTATTTTCTGTCCTGAACCGGAGATTGTCAACACCCGGCCCCAATTATCAGTTTTTAAGGTCGTAAATTGGGCCGGCCGGCTCGAGGCCGGTCTGGCCAATACTCACTGAATGACGGCCCGTTGCCCCGGCCGGCCCTTTCGGGAACGGCCGCCGGGAATTGGCCAGCCGCAAGGTTCTGTGTTAAGCTGCCGGCCGTGGATCAAGCCCTGTTCGAGGTCAGGCACTGCTCCCACTGCGGAGCCGAATTGCAAAAGAGGCTGGTCAAGCCCGGCGAGCCGGAACGGCTGACCTGCCCCCGCTGCGGCTTCATCCACTACCTTGATCCCAAGCTGGCCGCCTGCGCCCTGATCGAGCTCGACGGCCGGATAGTCCTGGCCCGGCGGTCCATCGATCCCGGCCGGGGCAAGTGGGTTCTGCCCGGCGGATTCGTCGATCGGGGCGAGGTGGTCTCGGAGGCGGCCCGGCGTGAAGTCCTGGAGGAGACCGGCCTGGAGGTGGCCGTCGGGCCGCTCTGGGGCCTCTACTCCTATCCGGCCGTGCCCACGGTGGTGGCCGTCTACCTGGCCCGCCCCCTGGGCGGCGAGCTGGCGGCCGCCGACGAGACGCTGGAGGTCGGCCTCTTCGGGCCGGCCGAGATCCCTTGGCCGGAGCTGGCCTTCAGCTCGACCATTGACGCCCTGAAAAAATACTGTCGGAGTGCCGGAGATGTTGAAGCCACAACGGATTGACGACCTGACCCCCGCCCAGCGCCGGGAGATCATCAGCCGCTCCAGCGAGGACGTCTCCCAGGTCCAGGACCAGGTCCGGGCCGAGGTCGAAGCGGTCAGGCAGCGGGGCGACGAGTACATCCTGGAGCACTACGCCAAGTACAAGCCCGACATCAACCCGGCCGACCTGGTGGCCGGGCCCGGGGAGATCAAGGCCGCCTACGCCGCCCTCTCCGGCCGGGGCCTGGAGGCACTCAAGCGGGTCAGGGACAACATCGTCCGCTTCCACCAGGCCCAGAAAGAGCGGGCTATGTGGACCGTGGAGAACGAGCCTGGCGTGCTCCTGGGCCGGATGACCACGGCCGTGGAGGCGGCCGGCTGCTACGCCCCGGGCGGCACGGCCTTCTACCCCTCCAGCGTGCTGATGACCATCATTCCGGCCCGGGTGGCCGGGGTGGACAAGGTGGTCGTGGTCACGCCGCCCAAACAGGGCATGGCCGCCAACCCGGCCACCCTGATCGCGGCCGACCTGTGCGGCGCCGACCTGGTGATCAAGGTCGGCGGCCCCTGGGCCGTGGCCGCCCTGGCCTTCGGGACCGAGACCATCCCCCGGGTGGACAAGATCGTCGGGCCGGGCAACAAGTACGTCACCGCGGCCAAGCTGATCGTCTTCGGCCAGGTGGACATCGACTCGCCGGCCGGGCCCTCGGAGGCGCTCATCCTGGCCGACGGGACGGCCAACCCCAGGCACACCGCCCTGGACCTGCTCTCCCAGATCGAGCACGACCCCGACGCCGGGGCGGTCCTGGTGGCCTCCTCGGCCGAACTGGCCGGGGCCGTGGCCGCCGAGGTGGACAGGCTCAAGCCCGGCCTCCAGCGCCGGGAGCAGATCGAGGCGGCTCTCAGGCACACCCACATCCTGGTCGCCCGGGACCTGGACCAGGCCGTGGAGTTCACCAACGACTACGCCGCCGAGCACCTCCAGATCGTCACCGCCGACCCCTGGGCCGTGCTGCCCCGCATCCGCCACGCCGGGTCGATCTTCCTGGGGCCATATGCCCCGGTGCCCGTGGGCGACTACGCCTCCGGGACCAACCACGTCCTGCCCACCGGCCGCATGGCCCGCATCTTCTCCGGACTGTCCGTGGACGACTTCCTCAAGAAGCCGACCTTCCAGTACCTCTCCCGGGAGGGGCTCCTGAGCCTCAAGGAGGACATCCTGACCCTGGCCGAGATCGAGGGCCTGCCCCTGCACGCCCAGGCGGTCAGGGCCAGGTTTGAGGATTAGAGGAGTGGGGAATCCCGGCCGGCCGGGACGGAGCGGCTTGACCGGGAAGTAAGAGTCGCCTTTCTGAGAGGGGGCCGCGACCCGGGAGGACCGGTTCGGCTCGGGAAGCGCTCCTCTGGGCGAGGGGAAATGACCAGACACCGGGGAAGCCTGCTGTGGCCGGGTTACCGGCCCCGGGCTTGGTTTCTGTCCCGGGTTGACCGGAGGCCTCGGTAAAAACCCGGAGACGACCCCGGCCTGACCTGGCCAGATCTAATGTGGAGGGATCAGGTTATGAAAAAGGCAGCGTATTTGGTATTATTTCTACTGATCTCCCTGGTCAGCCCGGCCCAGGCGGCCGATATAAAGGCCTTGCTGGCCCAGGCGTCCCAACACGTCGACCAGGGCCAGGCCATCGAGGCGGCGGCCACCTTGCGCCAGGCTCTGGTCGAAATTTGGGCCCTCAAACCCATGTCCATCAAGGGCGCCGCTCTCGTGGAAAAGGCCGCCACCGGCTACGGTCAATACCAGATCCGGAGCACCAACACTTACAAGCCCGGGGAGCCCATCCTCGTCTACGTCGAGCCGGCCGGCTACAAGTTCAATCGCCAGGGCGAGGCCTACACTTTCGGCTTCTCGGCCAACTTCGACATTCTCTCGACCGACGGCAAGGTGCTGGCCGGCCAGCACGGCTTCGGTAATTGGCAATTCGGAGCTCGGGAGCCCCTCTTCGAGGTCTTCGTCAATCTGACTTATAATTTGACCGGGGCCCCGGCCGGTGAATATTTCATTGAGACCACCCTCATCGACGCCAACGGCAACGGCCAGGTCAGCTTCAAGCTGCCCGTGGTCCTTCAGTAGGTTAAGGGCAGATCCCGGCTCGCCCGGCGGCCGTCCTGACTGACCCTGACCGGGATCGAAGGCCTGCCCCTGCACGCCCAGGTGGCCAGGGCCAGGTTTGAGGATTAGAGACAGGGGGAGCCCCGGCTGGCTGGGGGGATTGCCGGGAACCCTCCCAACGGATGTACAAGGGGCTCGGCATGGGGCAATCAGATTTCGTAAAAGCCGAAGACGCCTATGAGCGGGGAGACTACCAGGAGGCGTTCCGCCTCTTGCTCCCCCTGGCTGAACTGGGGAGCATCAAGGCCCAGTTCATTCTGGGCAACATGTACCACCTGGGTCAGGGCGTCCTCCGGGACTTTACCGAGGCGGTGGCCTGGTACCGGAAGGCGGCCGATCAGGGATTCGCCCAGGCCCAGTACAACCTGGGCCTCATGTATGACAAAGGCCAGGGCGTCGCTCAGGATTCCGGCGAGGCCCTGGGGTGGTACCGCCAGGCGGCCGAACAAGGGCACGCCAAGGCCCAGTTTAACCTGGGCCTCATGTACGACCAGGGCCAAGAGGTCGCCCAGGACAACACGGAAGCGGCCAAGTGGTGGCGCAGAGCGGCCGAGCAGGGTCTCGCCGAGGCCCAGGTGAACCTGGGCCTCATGTACGACGAGGGGCGGGGCGTCCCCCAGGACTTTGACGAGGCGGTGGCCTGGTACCGGAAGGCGGCCGAGCAGGGCAGCGCCCAGGCCCAGTACAACCTGGGCCTCATGTGCGACGAGGGCCGGGGCACTCCCCAGGACTTCGCCGAGGCCGTGAGGTGGTGGAGAAGGGCGGCCGAGCAAGGCGACGCCCAGGCCCAGTACAACCTGGGTCTCATGTGCGACGAAGGCCGGGGCGTCCCCCAGGACTTTGCCGAGGCGCTGAAGTGGTACCAGAAGGCGGCCGAGCAAGGGGAAGCCTTTGCCCAGTACAACCTGGCCCTCATGTACGACGAGGGCCGGGGCGTTGCCCAGGACCTTGCCGAGGCGGTGGCCTGGTACCGGAAGGCGGCCGAGCAGGGAGACGCCTATGCCCAGCACAACCTGGGCGTCATGTGCGCCAGGGCCCAGGGCGTTCCCCAAGACTACGCCGAAGCCGTGAAGTGGTGGAGCAGGGCGGCCGAGCAGGGGCACGCCGAGGCCCAGTTGAATATGGGTTACGTGTATTACAAGGGTCAGGGCGTCCCCAAGAATTACGTCCAGGCCTACGTGTGGTTTGACCTCAGCGTTTCAACAGCCGAGGGCGAGGCCCGAGAGGAAGCGGTAAAGTGGCGCGATCGTGTCGCCGGGCTGCTGACTCCGGTCCAGGTTGCCGAGGCCCAGAAACTGGCCCGGGAGTGGCGGCCCAAGAATGAGTAGGCCGAGCCAATAAAAAATGGAGGAGCCCCTGGGCCTCGGGACTCCCCCATTGACTTCTCCGGCCGCTCGATTCAGCCGGCCTTCTTAAATTTCCTCTTCCTCAGGCCGCCCTGGCCGCCTCGAAGCCCAGATCAAAGGCCTTCAGGTTGGTCTCCAGGAAGGCCTTCTTGGTCTCGCTCCTGATGGCCTGCTCGATCCTGTTCCGGCTGACGGGCAGCTTGGCCGCCCCGGCCAGGGCGCCCAGGAGAACCATGTTCACGGCCAGGACGTTGCCCGCCTCGACCGCCTTTTCCAGGGCGTCGAAGGCGATGACCTTGCGGACCTTCTTCTCCAGCAGCCCCAGGACCTGGTCCATCTCCGGGTACTGGCCCTGGCCGATGGCCACGGTGAAGGGCGGCAGCTTGGAGGTGGAGGTGATGACCAGGGTCTTCCGGTTGGCCTTGTCCAGGGCCCGCAGGGTCTCGGCCGGCTCGAAGCCGACGATGACGTCGGCCTGGGCCGGCGAGATGATGGGGCTCAGGGCGTCGCCCAGGACCACGGCCGACTCGACCACCCCGCCCCGCTGGGCCATGCCGTGGATCTCGCTGACCTGGACCGGCACGCCGGCCTGAAGGGCCGCCTCGCCCAGGAGACGGGAGGCCAGGAGGTTGCCCTGCCCGCCGACTCCGACAAAGACGATGCGCAAAGTGGCCATCTCAACCTCCCACTTTCCGCGGCACGATGGCCGACTCGGGGCAGATCTGGGCGCAAACGGCGCAGCCGATGCACAGGTTCTCGTCGATGTAGACCTTGCCCCCCTCCAGGTAGAAGGCCGGGCAGGCGAAGGTGGTCAGGCAGTCGCGGTGGTTGGTGCACTTGGCCAGGTCCACGGTGAAGGTCATCTTCTTGGGCTTGACGAAGCGCCGGCCGTAGAGGGGGCAGATCTCCCGGGAGATGATCACCGAGACGCCCTTGAACTTGAGGGCCTCCTCCACCGCGGCCTGGGTCTTCTTCAGGTTGCGCGGCTTGACCACGGCCACGTGCTTGACGCCCAGCCCCTTGACCAGGCTCTCGATGTCGATGTGGGTGTTGGGCAGGCCGGCCATCTCGGTGTCCATGCCCGGGTGGGGCTGGTGGCCGGTCATGGCCGTGGTGCCGTTGTCCAGGATGACCAGGGTGAAGTTGTGGTTGTTGTGGACGCCGTTGACCAGACCGGTGATGCCCGAGTGGAAGAAGGTGCTGTCGCCGATGAAGGCGACCACCTTCTTGTCCTGGGCCCGGGAGAAGCCGGCCGAGGAGGAGACCGAGGAGCCCATGCAGATCAGGAAGTCGGCCATGCTGATGGGCGGCAGGAGTCCCAGGGTGTAGCAGCCGATGTCGCTGGGGAAGATGGCCTCTGGCCCCGCGGCCTTCTTGACGGCGTAGTAGGTCATCCGGTGGGGGCAGCCGGGGCAGAGGTTGGGCGGCCGGTTGGGCAGGGCCGGCAGGTCGCTCAGGTCCAGGGGCCTGGGCGACCGGTCGCGGACCTTGAAGTAGCGGGCCACGACCCGCCTGACCTGGGCCGGGTCGTACTCGTAGAGGCGGGAGAAGAGGTTCCTGGCCTTGCCCTGGATGGGCAGGGTCAGGCCCTTGGCCTGGGCGATGACCTTGATGGAGTCCTCCAGGAAGGGCTCCAGCTCCTCGACCACGAGGACCTTTTCCTTGCCCTTGAGGAAACTCAAGATCTTGCGCTCGGGCAGGGGGTTGGTCCAGACCAGCTTGAGGACCGAGACCTTGTCCTTGAGCCCCAGGTCGGCCAGGGCGTCCATGACGTAGTTGAAGGACACGCCGTTGGTGATGACGCCCCACTTGCCCCGGCCGATGACCTTGTTCAGGGGCGAGGCCTCGCTGATCCGGGCGGCCTGGGCCTGCTTGTCCAGGAGCACGGCGTGGAGCCGCCGGGCCACGGCCGGCACGGTGACGTAGCTGAAGGGCGCCTTGGTGAACTTGCCCTTTTTCTGAGTCTTCTTCCGGGGGCCCAGCTTGACCGCGCCCCGGCTGTGGGCCAGGCGGGTGGTGGAGCGGAGGATGACCGGCAGCTTCAGCTCCTCGCTCAGGTCAAAGGCGTAGACGGTCAGGTCCTTCAGCTCCTGGGCGTTGGTCGGCTCGATCATGGGCAGGCCGGAGAGCTTGGCGTAGTAGCGGTTGTCCTGCTCGTTCTGGCTGGAGAAGAGCGAGGGGTCGTCGGCGTTGTAGATGACCAGACCGGCGTTGACTCCGACGTAGGCCAGGGTCATCAGGGGGTCGGCGGCCACGTTCAGGCCGACGTGCTTGCAGGTGGTCATGGCCCGCACGCCGGCCACGGCCGCGCCGGCCACGGTCTCCAGGGCGACTTTCTCGTTGGTGGCGTACTCGAAGTAGAAGCCGGCCTGGTCCTTGATGCGGAAGAAGGTGTCCGGCACCTCCGAGGAAGGCGTGCCCGGGTAGGAGCTGGCAAAGACCACCCCGGCCTCCAGGGCGCCGCGGGCGATGGCCTCGTTGCCCAGGAGCAAGAGCTTCCGGCCCGGTTTTTCGGCCACGATGTCAGGCATGACCCCTCCGTCCTGGTGATGTTCGGAGATTGTGGAATAGCTACATTGCAGCTATTCTAAGCCCTAGCCCGGACCGCGCTTATCTGTCAAGAAAAAACGGGTCGAGTTACAGCGCCCTCTGGGAGCGAGGCCTGACAGCAGAAAATGAAAAATCGCCTCTGTCATTAGCTCAAGCACGTTTCGGCTTCCATGACTTCCTAGACGTTCCATACTGGGCCCGCCCTGGCACGTCAAGTCGAAGACGCGGCAGACTGTCCAACTCGGCGGGTGACAGGTCACCTGCTTCGCGAAGGATCTTTGCCTCAGCAACTTTGCGCAGGCGGTCTGCCTTTTCCTTGGCGACGGCTACAAGTTTATAAAGTGACTCAACGCCATCTTCGGCCGGTCCAACGGACTGCATTAACATGTGCGCTACGCCAAGAACCTCGCGTTTCGTTCCTTGAGCAGGGGACAATATCAGACCCACTTTGCAGTTTTCAACGGGGTTAACATCATGCACAACTGACTTGTTTCGCAGGTCTTGAAAATATTGGTGACATTCTAATCCACCATTAATACAGGCAAATATATCTGTATTTAGCTTCTTGCCTACGCCCACACCGAAGCACCTGAAGTACTTGACCAACGCAGCTGTCCACAGGCTTCTCATCAGGATGCTATCCTGTGAGTTTCCCCGGATCAGCTTCCTAAGGTTCGTTAGCACGGAGAGCACGAAATCAAGATCGGTCAGGATCAGCCACAGATCACCTAACTCAGCAGCGGAAGCCGTGTCGATTTCGACCACGTAATTTTCATAATCTGAAGGCTGTTTACTTCCAGACATCGCTTGCCCCTGATGGAGCTGAAGCGCAAATCAGGAGGCTCACTTGCCCAGGCGGATGAGGCGATCGTAGACCTGGGAGGCGTGCTCGGTGTCGGGCTTTTCTTTGAGGAGCTGCTGGTAGGTCTGGCGAGCCTCTTCCTTGCGCCCGGCCAGCTCGTAGACCCGGGCCAGGTTCCACAGCCCCGAGGTCTTGAGCTGGGGGCTGGCCGCTGTCTGGCGGTACCACTCCGCGGCCTTGTCGTACTGGCCCTGGGCCTCGGCGCACTGGCCCAGGGTTTGAGCCAGCACGGGCTGCAGGGGGTCGTCGGCCTTGAGCCGCCCCAGGGCGGCCTGGTAGTGCTCGGCGGCGGCCTGGTAGTTCTTGGCGCTGTAGAGGAGCCAGCCCATTTCCAGATGGGAATGGAGGGCCGCCTCGGTGCCGGCGTGGGATTTGACCAGTTCTTCGAGCTGGCCGATTATCTTGTTCCGGCTGGCCTCGTCGCTGGGATTCCACTTGGCGTCCAGCCCCAGCAGAATGTTCTCGTAGGCCGCCCAGGCCTGCCCCTCGACCCGCTGGCGGTAATAACTGTAGCCCCAGACGGCCAGGCCGGCGGCGATGACGATGGCCAGGCCGAGGAAGATCCGCTTCTGGTGGGTCTTGTAGAGCTGGACCAGCCGCTGGGCCGGGCCAGGCAGGGCTGTCTGCTGGGAAGGCTGCTGCTGGGGGATGGGGGTCCGCTCCGCCAAGCCGTACACCTCGTCTCAGGGAGGCTAACCAGTACCAAAAGCGCCGCCCAGGGTCAAGGGAAAAGGCCAGGTCCGATCGCCGGCCGGCCTTGGCCCTGGACTTAAGAGGGGCGGTCTGCTAAATTATTATTATGGCTGACATCATCGAGCTGGAGGGCCGCCGCGGCAGCCAGCGGGAGATCCTTCTGGAGGCGGTGGGCCGTCTGATCCGCTGCGGCGGCTGCCGGATGCGCTGCGCCCGCTGCGGCTACGGCCTGGGCGAGGAGGCTCACCCGGTGGTCGAGCTGGGCCTGCTCCTCTGCCCGGTCTGCCACGCCGAGTACAAGTCCTTTGCCCGGCGCAAGGAGGGGGTCAAGAACCCGGAGGTCTACTGGCAGAACGAAGCCTGGCAGGAGACCTGGGAGGCCTGGCTGGCCTTCCAGAAGGCCCTGCTCGGCTACCGCCAGTCCAAGGAGTTCGCCCGGCTCATGGCCGAGCTCTCGACGCCCTGACCCGCTTCAGTCCGCCCGGTCCGGGGAGCCGGCCGCCTTCTCCTTCTCCCGGCTCACTTCCTGGAAGATGTCCGACCACCACTTGAATTTTTCCAGGCAGAGCCAGACGGCGTGGTCGATGCGCTCCGGGTTGCGGCTGGGGTTGAGGATGTAGTCGCAGGCGCCCACCTTGAAGGCCCGGACAGCGTTTACCAGGCTGGAGGAGGCGGTCAGGGCGATGACCTGGACCGTGCCGTCTAGCCGCTTGATCTCCCTGATTAAATCCAGGCCGTCCAGGTCGGGCGAGTCGATGTCCACGAAGACGATCTTGAGCCTCTCCCGCTCGATGGCCGCCATGACCTGTTCGGAGCTCCTGGCCGGGATGGCCTCGAAGCCGCGGGCGGCCAGGTGGCCCTGGATAAAGCCCAGGGTTTCGGGCTCGTGCTCAACGACCAGGACCTTGGCCTCCATCAGGCCCTCCTGATCCGGGCGGCTGGGGCCGCCGGAGATTGACCGTCAAGGTATGCCACATCCCTTATCAAAATTGAAGACCCAAAGCGCCGCCGGCCGGAGGCGCCGGAGAGGAGTCAGCGCCGCCGGCCGGACTCCCGGCCGCGCCGGCGCCGCCGCGTCTCCTCCAGGAGGGCCGGGAATTTGGATTTGCGCCAGGCCAGTGAGGCGCCGACCAGACCGCAGCCCGCCCCCAGGATGACCTGGGGCCCGGCCGTGAAGCGGCCGACCTGGTAGCCCAGACTGGGCGCCAGCCGCCAGGCGGCCAGGGGGACGATCAGGCCGATTATCAGGCCCACGCCCAGGCCCGTGAGGCGGCCCAGGGGCGAGGGCTGGCCCAGGCGGCGGCCGACGAAGAGGCCCCCGGCCAGGGAGCCGGCCGCGGCGCAGTAAGGCGAGTAGAGGAGGGTGACCAGCCAGCCCTTGACCGCGGCCAGGGCCAGGGCCAGGCCGAAGGCCAGGAGCAGGCCGCCGACGAGACCGCCCAGGGCCGCGCCGGCCGGACCGAACTCTTTCTTCCGCTCCGCCACCGCCAGGTCTCACCCCCTCGCCGCTGGACCAGGGCCGGGTCTTAGTTTAGCATACCCGCATGATCGCGGTCCCCAGCGGCGGCTGGGCCTGGGAGCAGGCCGTTCCTCGACCCCATGAGGCTCGCCGGGGAGGGCTGTCTTGAGTCCGGACCGGCCTGTGCCACGCTCCACCCGCCGCTACTACCTCTGGACGCCCCGTCCGGTCATGGTCGATCTGCAGTACCTCATCGAGGGCTTCGAGGGCCTCAGCCTGGTCAGGACCCTGGACAGCCGCCTGGGCCTGCTCGAGGTCATGGTCTCCCCCGGGGCCGAGGCGGCCTTCGAGGAGGTCCTGGCCGAGCTGCTTAAGGCCTATCCCCAGGTCAGGCTGGCCTCAGCGGAAGAATCTGGCCGGCGGGCGGCGCCTTAAGGGCGGCCGCTTGGTCGGCAGGAACTTGACCCACAGGACCCCGAAGATGAAGCCGCCCACGTGGGCCAGCACGGCCACCTGCCCGCCCGAGGGGAGGCTGAAGAGCTGGAGCAGGAACCAGAGACCCAGGACGAGCACGGCCGGAACCCAGATCGGGTAGATAATAAAGAAAAAGAATAGGATGACCTGGATGCGGGCCTGGGGGAAGAGGATGATGTAGGCCCCCAGCAGCCCGGCGATGGCCCCCGAGGCCCCCACCAGGGGCGCGGTCGAGCCGGCGTTGACCACGACGTAGGCCAGGGAGGCGACCACGCCGGAGAGGAGATAGAAGATCAGGAAGACGCCGTGGCCCAGGGTGTCCTCGACGTTGTCGCCGAAAATCCAGAGATAGAGCATGTTGCCGGCCAGGTGGACGAAGCCGCCGTGGACGAAGAGCGAGGTGATCAGGCTGAAGGGCTCGGGCAGCAGACGGGGCAGGCCCAGGTCCCTGAGCCCGGTCAGCTCGGCCGGCACCAGCCCGTAGCGGTAGAGGAACAGCAGGCCGGCCCTCTCGCTCAGGCCCAGCTGATACAGAAAGACCAGGACGTTGAGCCCGACCAGGGCGTAGGTCACCAGGGGGGTGGTCCGGGAGGGGTTGTAGTCGCGGATGGGCAGCATCGCCCAAGAATACCGCCTCAATTAAGGCCGGGCAAGCCGCCCCCTTGCCCTGGGCTCCGCCTTGCTGTAGACCAGGACCCATGGCTCTCAAGAAGGTCTATCTGGCCACCTTCGGCTGCCAGATGAACGTGGACGACTCCGAGCGGCTGGCCTGGCTCCTGGCCCGGCAGGGCTACGCCCCGGCGGACGCGCCCGAGGCGGCCGACCTGATCGTTCTCAACACCTGCTCGGTCAGGGCCAAGGCCGAGCAAAAGGCCTACTCCCTGCTCGGCCGGTTCAAGCGGCTCAAGAGCCCGAGCCGGCGGCCGATCATCGCCCTGGCCGGCTGCATCGCCCAGCAGGAGGCAGGGAATTTATTGGCCCGCTTCGACCACCTGGACCTGGTCCTGGGCACCGGAGCGCTCGGCCGCCTGCCCGGGCTCATCCAGCGGGCCGAGGCCGGGCAGCGGGTCGTGGACGTGGGCCTGGACCGGGAGCTGCCCGAGTGCCTGCGCCCGCCCCTGGGGGCGATGCCGGTCCGCAGCCAGGTGACCATCATGCAGGGCTGCGACAACTTCTGCGCCTACTGCGTCGTCCCCTACCTGAGGGGCCGGGAGAGGAGCCGGCCGCCCGGGGAGGTCCTAGCCGAGGTGGAGGCCAGGCTGGCCGCCGGGGCCAGGGAGGTCAACCTCCTCGGCCAGAACGTCAACTCCTATCGCTATGAGGACTGGGACTTCGTCAGGCTCCTGAAGGCGGTCTCGGCCCGTCCCGGGCTGCTGCGGCTGCGCTTCACCACTTCCCACCCCAAGGATCTGACCCCGGCCCTGATGGCCTGCTTCGACCGCCTGGACAACCTCTGCCCCTCGCTGCACCTGCCCTTCCAGTCCGGCTCGGACCGGATCCTGAAGCTGATGGGCCGGGGCTACACCAGGGCGGATTACCTGAGCCTGGTGGCCCGGCTGAGGGCCGTCCGGCCCGACCTGGCCCTCTCGGCCGACGTCATCGTCGGCTTTCCCGGCGAGAGCGAGGCCGATTTCGGGCAGACCCTGGACCTGATCGAGCGGGTCCGCTTCGACGGCCTCTTCTCCTTCCGCTACTCCGACCGGCCCCGGGTCCGGGCGGCCGGTCTGCCGGACAAGGTCAGCCCGGAGACGGCCGCCAGGCGGCTGGTCATCCTCCAGGAGAGGCAGAAGGAGATCAGCCTGGCCTTCAACCGGGCCCTGGAGGGGCGGGCCTGCCAGATCCTGGTCGAGGGGCCGGCCCGGCGGGGCGGCCTGCTGACCGGCCGGACGGCCGAGGGCAAGGTGGTCAATTTCCCGGGACCGGCGGGGCTTGCCGGCCGCCTGGTCCAGGTAACGATCGAGCGGGCCTGGACAAACTCCTTGCGGGGAAGGCTGGGCCAAGATAGAATGACCAATCAGCTGCTTCAAGATCCGAGGGCTTGACCATGAGGCGCCGGATGAAAGTCGCCGGGCTGACCATCGATCCTGTCACCAACTCTCCCGTGATGCTTCTGAAGGATCTGGAGTCCGAGGATTCCCTGCCCATCTGGATCGGTCTCCTGGAAGCCACGGCCATCGCCAGCGAGCTGGAATCGGTCAAGTTCTCCCGACCCATGACCCACGATCTGTTCCGCAACGTCCTCAAGAGCTTGGGCGTCTCCATAAAAGGCATCGAGGTCTGCGACCTCAGGGACGACACCTTCTTCGCCCTCCTCCACCTGGGCCTGGGTGAGAAGGAGATGTCCATCGACGCCCGGCCCTCGGACGCCATCGCCCTGGCCCTCCGCTTCGACGCGCCCATCTTCGTGGCCGAGACTGTCCTGGCCAAGTCCAAGAGCTCCACCGAGAGCCGGCCGGGCCAGGCCGAGGTCAAGACCGAAGAGGGCAAAAAGTGGGCTGACATGCTGTCCGAGCTCAATCCCGAAGACTTCGGCAAGTACAAGATGTAGGCCGGATGCTCGACCTGCACACTCATTCCCTGCTCTCCGACGGCGAGCTGCTGCCGGCCGAACTGGTCCGCCGGGTCGAGGTTCTGGGCTACGACTACCTGGCCATCACCGACCACGCCGGGCCGTCCAACCTGGCCTGGGTCGTCCAGGGGGTCGTGGCCGCGGCCGAACGGCTCAAGGGCCACATGTCCTGCCAGATCATTCCCGGCGTCGAGCTGACCCACCTGCCCCCGGAGCTGATCGCCCCCCTGGCCGAGCAGGCCCGGGAACTGGGGGCCAAGTGGATCGTCGTCCACGGCGAGACCCCGGTCGAGCCGGTCAGGCCCGGGACCAACCAGGCCGCCCTGGAGGCGCCCGTTGATCTGCTGGCCCATCCCGGCCTGCTCACCCCGGACCAGGCCGCCCTGGCCGCCGAGCGGGGCATCGCCCTGGAGCTTTCGGCCAGGGGCGGGCACTGCCTGGGCAACGGCCGGGTGGCCGTCCTGGCCCGGCAGTCCGGGGCCGATCTGGTGGTCAACTCCGACGCCCACGCCCCCAAGGATCTGATGACGGCCGAACTGGCCCGCAGCGTCGCTCTGGGGGCCGGGCTGAGCGAGGACGAGTACCGCCAGGTCCAGAAAAGAGCCCGGGAGCTGGCCGTCCAGGCCCTGGAGCGGGTCTAGACCGGGCCGCCCCGCCGTTTGAGGTCCACTCTCTCGAATCCCTCGACATTTCCGCCCGGTTCTGCCAGAATCCCGGCCAAGAGTTCGCTCCTGCAGACCAGGGAGAGCCGAGGATGAGAGCCGACGCCAAAACAGAAGATGAGATCAAGGCCGTGGTCAGGGACTGGTTCGAGGCCTACAGCGCCTGTAACGCGGCCGGCGTCATGTCCCTTATGGCCCCGGATCAGGACATCACCTTCATCGGCACCGGGGCCGCGGAGAAGAGGTGCGGGCCCGAGGAGTGCCGGGCCGGGCTGGAGCAGGATTTCGCCCGGGCCGAGTCAGTGGACCTGGACCTGAGCTGGCTGTCAGTGGGCACGGCCGGGGACGCGGCCTGGGCGGCCGGGGACTGGTCCTGCCATGCCACGGCCGGCGGGGAGACCCGGCACCTGGAGGGCCGCTTCAGCGTGGTCGCGGAGAAGCGCCGGGGCCGCTGGTACGTGGTCCACTGCCACCTCTCCCTGCCCGCGGCCGAGAGGGCCTGGGCCAAGGCCGCGGCGGCGGGCTGAGGGGCCCTGGCCCTCTCTCAGCGCCACCTCTTCTTGCGCTTGTAGCGCTGGTAGCCCTTGACCGAGACCTCTGACCTGACCCCCAGGTAGAACTCCTTGATGTCCTCGTCCTCCATGAGTTCCCGGGGCTCACCGGCCAGGACGAAGCGGCCGGTCTCCAAGACCAGGCCGTAATCGGCGATGGACAGGGCCATCTTGGCGTTCTGCTCGACCAGGAGGATGGTCATTCCGGACTGGTTGATGGTCCGGATGATGCCGAAGATCTCCTTGACCAGGAGGGGCGAGAGGCCCAGAGAGGGCTCGTCGAGCATCATCAGCTTGGGCCGGGCCATCAGGGCCCGGCCGATGGAGAGCATCTGCTGCTCGCCGCCGGAGAGGGTTCCGGCCCACTGCTGGCGGCGGTCCCTGAGCACGGGGAAGTAGCCGTAGACCTGCTCGGTGTCCCGCCTGATCCCGGCCCGGTCGCGCCGGAAGTAGGCGCCCATGGCCAGGTTCTCGGCCACGCTCAGCTCCTCGAAGACCTCCCGGCCCTCGGGCACGTAGGCTATCCCTAAGCGGGCGATGTCCTCGGCCTCCCGGCCGTCGATGCGCCGGCCCTCGAACTCGACGCTGCCCTTGTCCGGCTGGTCCTCGATGAGGCCCATGGTCGTGCGCAGGATGGTCGTCTTGCCCGCCCCGTTGGCCCCCAGGATGGTCACGATCCGGCCCTGGGGCACCTCCAGGGAGACGCCCCTGAGGGCGTAGATGAGACCGTAGAGGGTCTCGACGTTCTTGAGGGCCAGGAGAGGGGTCACGACCCCTCCTCGCCCAGGTAGGCCCGCAGCACCTCGGGGTGGCTCTGGACCTCCTCGGGCCGGCCCTCGGCGATCTTGAGCCCGTAGTTGAGGGCCACGACCATGTCGGACAGATCGGCCACGATGCGCATGTCGTGCTCGATCAGGATCATGGACACCTTGAACTCCTCCTGGATGTCCTTGATCCAGATCATCATGTCCTGCTTCTCCTCCAGGTTCATGCCTGCGGTGGGCTCGTCTAGGAGGAGGATCTCCGGCTCCATGGCCAGGGCCCGGCCCAGCTCGACCACCTTGCGGGTGCCGTAGGGCAGGTTGACCACGAACTGGTTGCGGGCCGACTGCAGGTCCAGGAAGTCAATGATCTCCTCGACCCGGCGGCGGTGGGCCACCTCCTCCCTGGCCGCCGGGGCCAGGCGGGAGAACAGGCTTATCCCGGCCAGGACCCCGGCCTTCATGTGCAGGTGGCGGCCCAGGAGCAGGTTGTCCATGGTGGTCATGTGCCGGAAAAGCTCGATGTTCTGGAAGGTCCGGGCGATCCGGCGCCGGGCGATCTGGTGGGGCTTGAGGCCCTGGATCTGGCCGCCCCGGTGGAGGATCCGGCCGCGGGTGGGCTTGTAGATGCCGGAGATGCAGTTGAAGATGGTCGTCTTGCCCGCGCCGTTGGGGCCGATGACGGCCAGGATCTGGCCCGGCTCCAGGCGGAGATTGACCCCGTCCAGGGCCTTGACCCCGCCGAAGTCCATGGACAGATCCTCAAGTTCCAGGAGCGGCTCGGCCACGCCGAAACTCCAGAGGCCCCGGGCCGGCCGGCCCGGGGCCGGGTTGAGTCTAGTCCGGGGCCATCCACTCGCTCAGCTGCTTGACCTTGGTGCCGGTCTCGTCGGTCTGGGCGACGAAGACCTCCCGCTGGCCCTGGCGCTTGTCCGGTCCGAAGGAGATCTTGCCCATGATGCCCTTGTAGTCCTTGATCGACTCCATGGCCTTGACGAAGTTGTCCCGGGTGAAGGCGTCCTTGGGCGTCCTCTTGAAGCCCTCGACCATGGGCTCGACAAAGCCGAAGCCGGCCAGGAAGAAGACACCGAAGCGCTCGCCCTTCTGGGCGTACTTGTCGAAGGCGGCCTTGTACTTCTTGATCAGCGGGGTCTGGCTGTCGGGCAGTTCGATGAAGTTGGTGTAGATGATGTTCTTCCACAGCCCGCCGCTCATCTGCATCATCAGGGGCGCGTCGCTGAGGGTCGAGGAGGAGACCCACTGGGGCTCGTACTTCATGGCCGCGGCCGTCTTGAGGGCGATGACGGCGTGGGTCGGGTTGACCCACATCAGGACCGCCTCGGCCCCGGACTCCTTGAGCTTCATGATGTGGGACTTGAGGTCGCGGTCGGCCCGGCCCACCGCGACCTCGATGACCGCCTTCATCTTCAGGCGGTCCATCTCCTTGTGGACGCCGTCCAGGCCGTTCTTGCCGTAGTCGTCACTGGCGTAGAGCACGGCTAATTTTTTCATCCCCTTCTTCTCGACCAGGTAGCGGACCAGGACCTGGGCCTCGTCGAAGTAGAGGGGATAGACGGCGAAGAGGTACTTCTGGGGCGGGGTGATCCAGTGGAGCGAGGCCGAGGCCGGCCCGACCCAGGGCACGCCGTTCTCCATGAGGTAGTCCCTGACCGCCAGGCCGGGTGAGGTGCCCACCCCGGAGGCCCAGGCGAAGATGCCCGGCTCCTTCTCCTGGAGCTCCTTGACCCCGGCCTTGGTGTTGGCCGGGTTGTACTGGTCGTCAAACATGTGGTAGACGATCTTGCGGCCGTTGATGCCCCCCTCGTCGTTGATCATCTGGAAGAACACGCCCGTGCCCCGGGCCACTCCCCCCCAGGGCGCGGCCGGTCCAGTCTGGGGCCCCCACTGGGCGATGTGGATCTCGGTGTCGGTCACGCCCAGGGGCACCTCGGCCTGGGCCAGCCCGGCCAGGAGCACCAGGACGCCCGCCAGCGCCAGCGACAGCAACCTCTTCCTCGCGGCCATACTCACCTCCCTGTCTGTTAGACCTTCCTGACGTAATGACGCGCCAAGAGCCCCGACGGCTTGAGGCACAGCACGATGACGATGATGGCGAAGGGCACCACCGACTTGAACTCGGTGGAGACGTAGAAGCCGAAGAGGTTCTCCACCACGCCCAAGATGCAGCCGCCCAGGGCCGCGCCGGGCAGCGAGGTCATGCCGCCCAGAACGGCCGAGGCGAAGCCCTTCATCATCGGGTCCCACATCATGTAGGGATCCACGGTGCCCCCCGGGGCGATGAGCAGGCCGGCCAGGGCCCCGATCCCGGCCGAAAGCCCCCAGGCCGAGAGGAGGATGCGCCGGGTGCGGATGCCCATCAGCCGGGCCACGTTGCGGTTGAGCTGGGTGGCCTTCATGGCCACGCCCAGCTTGCTGTAGCGGAAGAAGAGAAACAGTCCGGCGGCCACGACCACGGCCGTGGCCACGGTGAGCAGCTCCAGGTAGCTGACGATGAGGCCGCCGATCTGGATGGTGTCCCAGGGGCTGACCGGAAAGGGCAGGTCCTTGGGGTCGGCGCCCCACTTCCAGGAGGCCAGGCCGAAGATGATCATCTCCAGGCCCAGGGTGATGATGATCAGGCCGAGCAGGTTGGGCTCCTTGGCCCGGCGCAGGAACAGGAACTCGGCCCCCAGGCCGATCAGCACGGCGAAGAGCAGGGCCGCCGGCAGGGCGGCGTAGAAGGGCAGGCCCAGGGTGGCCAGGAGCGAGAAGGCGAAGAAGGTGGCCGCCATGGCCATGTCGCCTTGGGCGAAGTTGAGCACTTCAGAGGTCTTGTAGATGATGACCATGGCCAGGGCGATGAGGCTGTAGGCGCTGCCCACGGTCAGGCCGCCGACGAAGATCTGAACAAGCCCGAGCAGGGAATCCACGCCCGCCCCCCTAGAAGGGCCAAGTCTTCCAGTAGATCTTGGTCCTGATCCAGAAGCCGTAGAGCCCCAGGGGCTCGATGATCATGATCAGGACCATGATCAGGCCGTAGACGATGAAGCGGATGTTGGCCATGCCGGTCTCCATGAAGAAGGCGCCCAGGAAGTCGGCCACGCTCCGGCCGATGACCGGGATGGCCGCGAAATCGGCCAGCTGGAGACCCTTCAGCTTCAGGTTGAGGACGCTCAGCAGGACCGCGCCCATGACCGAGCCCAGGATGGAGGCCGTGCCCCCGACCACGACCATGGCCAGGAAGATGATCGAGAGCATCAGGTTGAAGGTGGTCGGGTCGATCTGGCCCAGATGGAAGGCGAACAGCCCCCCGGCCAGGCCGGTGAAGAAGGCGCTGACCGCGAAGGCCAGGGTCTTGTAGTACATCAGGCTGACGCCCATGCAGCTGGCGGCGATGTCCGAGTCGCGCACGGCCACGAAGGCCCGGCCGACCCGGCTCCTGACCAGGTTGCGGGCGGCGATGGTCCCGGCCAGGGTGAGCGGGATAACCAGGAAGTAGATGTTCTGATCCGTACTGAGACCCGAGGCGAAGTGAATGGGAAAGTCGGGCACCGGAGGGCCGGTGGAGCCGCCGAAGAACTCCCACTTCTCAAAGATGATCTCGATGGTCAGGCCGAAGCCCAGGGTGGCGATGGCCAGGTAGGGCCCCTCCAGCCTGAGGGCCGGCAGCCCCAGGAGGAAGCCGAAAAAGGCGGCGATGAGCGAGGCCAGCAGCAGGGCCAGGAGCAGCGGCAGGGCGGCCTTGTTCATCAGCAGGACCGTGGCGTAGGCCCCGATGCCGAAGAACCCGGCGTGGCCCAGGGAGATCTGGCCGGTGTAGCCGACCAACAGATTCAACCCCAGGGCCACCAGGACGTTGATCGCGGCGTAGGAGACGACGTAGACGTAGTAGGGGCCGGCCAGGAAGGGAAACAAGAACAGGGCGGCCAGGAGAACCAGGAACCAGACCACCTGGGCGGCCGAGCCGAACAGGCGCACGTCCTCGAAGTAGGAGCGCTTCATGTCCATGCGCCGGCGGCTCCTTCAGGTTCTCTTGGGTTCGACCTTGTCGACCACGGCGGCGTAGTAACGCTCATTTTCCTCCAGGTTCACGGGACGGCGACGCGACTGGTTGAGCTTGAGGATGAGGAAATTGAGCTTCTTGATGGCCCTGAGTTTGTCCCGCTCGTCGGTGAGCGAGGCCATAAGCTCCTCGGTGGCGATGATCTCCTTGCGGAGCATCAGTTCCGGGGGCAGGCAGTTGGCGTTCTTGAGAATCTTGTAGGCCAGGCGCAAGTCCTCTGGAACGCCGCGGTCGTCCTCGAAGACCAGGGGCTCGCCCTGGCCGGGCAGGTCGTCGAACTCGCCCCGGTCAAGCGCGTCCTGGATGCGCTTCTCAGCCAGCTTTGAGAACAGTATCACCTGAGCCTCGACCCGGAGGATTCGGAACAGAATTAACCTAACCTCTGGCCCGAGTCCGTGTCAACGGCAAAGCCCCGGCCCCGGGTTACGGCTTGACAGCCGGTCCAAGACGGGGTATCTAACCAAGCCTAGCTCTGGGCCGTTAGCTCAACTGGCAGAGCAAGTGACTCTTAATCACTAGGTTCAGTGTTCGACTCACTGACGGCCCACCAGGAATTTCAAGGGGTTGCGCTTTAGGGCGCGCCCCTTTTCTTTTTTGGGTCTGGATATGAGCGAAGCGCTTTAGCCAGGTTCCGGGCTCGGCTGAATGCGCCCGGATCAGCAGCGGAGGAGTGAGGACGTCCCCTCCCGGCCAGTCCCCTCACCGTCCGGAAACACCCCCTCCGTCAGGGCAGGACCAGGCGGCCTTGGGCCTTCACGGGGCCGGAAAAGGCGTCGGATTCAATCGGGCTGGGACGGTTCGCGCCGGCCCAGGAAGCGATTCACTTCCTCCACCGGCATGGGCCGGGAAATGTAGAAGCCCTGCATCTTAGTGCAGCCCTGGTTGATCAGGAACTCCTGCTGCTCCAGGGTCTCCACGCCCTCGGCCACGGTGTGCATGTTCAGGTTCTGGGCCATGGCGATGATGGTTCTGACTATTTCCTGGTCCTCGATGCTGGTGAGGGCGTCGCGGATGAAGGAGCGGTCTATCTTGAGGGTGGTCACGGGGAAGCGCTTGAGGTAGTTCAACGAGGAGTAACCGGTGCCGAAATCGTCGATGGACAGGCTGGTGCCTCGCTGGGAAAGCGCTTTCATCTTAAGGAAAAGATAATTATATGGCAGTTTAATGGTAGATATGCATTACCCGCCAGCCTTCTTAGATAGATATTTATGATTATTATACCAATATAGATATTATATATTAATGCTTATTGATGGCTATCAGATTGATAATCTTAATAATTTAACCACAGAAATACAGCGTATATTGATGAGGGAAAAGACGGAAGAGAATTAGTCGTGGAATCGGGAATTAGGGCCTGTTCTACGGTTCCCGTAGAATTATCAGACCTCCCGATGAGAAAGGAGGGGGCTGATGAGAGCGATGCCCGGGAGACGCGTGCTCGCGATTGTGTTGCCATGCCAGCCTGGTTACTCCCGCTGTATTGCCGAATGAACGGCTAGTGAGCAGCTCAGGATCTGGTCAGCCATCTGGTTGTGGAGGATCGGCCGGAGATCCGAGTTTAGCGTTGTCCCGACCTCAATCGAGACCCTGGCGTCGCTGAAGGGCGTCAAGGCCGAGAGCGGCCCCGAGGAGCCGCTCTCTGGAGGCAGCCGCAGCGCGCCGGTCAATTTTCGAGGCCAGAGGCGGTGCGACGAGAGCCACGCCTCGACCAGTGATTCTTAAGCCTGTTTATGCCGCCGGTGAGGCGGCCAGGAGACCAGACTCTGCTCCAGGGGCCAGGTGCTCAGAGACAGCCACTTCATTTTCGCGGGTCCTTCCCAGCAAGAAGGCGAACGGGTAAAGCCTGACCCCATGGATTGGGTAGACAGAGGGCGGAAAAACAAGGTTGACAAATCGGTTGGCGGGATAGCCTTTTAATAAACATATTCATGTAGATACGTGTCAGCTACAGTATTGATTGTCAACCGCCGTGTCTAGTGTCAACCCGGTCTAAACATGGGGGCGACTCGATTCCGGCCTGTTTGGTGGCTGCTGCTTTGGCTTGAGAAATCTCCCCACAATGAACCGGGAGGGTAAAGGTCCTTTCCCGAGGAGCATTCAGGCGAGCTCCTTGAGCATCGCCGTCTGGTGAGGCAGCGAACCGAACGTGAAGGAGTCTCCATACAGACCAGCAACCCGAGGTGGAGGCTGCTGAATCTAACTGACCTATTCGCCGCTGAAGAAGCGCCCCGGCGTCGCTGGTAACCTTCCCCCCGCTGACCTAGGCTTCGAGTCTCCACCTTTTACAGTTTGGGAATCTGACCGCTTTTTTCGGTACAATCCGTCATGGCGAAGCAGCCCCCTTTTAAGGGATTATGCTGCTTCGCCTGACTATTCCGTAAAATATGCGGCTCAGTCCATCAGGCCGGCTTCCTTGTAGGCCCGGTAGGCGCCAGGGTGGAGGATCTCCTTGGTCTGGCCCCAGCAGAGCATCTTCTTGGTCAGGATCTTGCCCAGGGCGTGATAGCTGGCAAACTCGTCGCTGTGGTTGATCAGCAGCTTGACCAGTTCATACATCTGATCCTCGGGGAATTCCCGGCTGGCCGCCCAGCAGAGGAGGCTCATGCCCACGGTCAAGGGCTGGTCCTGGCCGGCGACGGTGTTGGGGGCCAGGGTGTGGACGAAGCCGGGCAAGCCGATGGCCTTCTGGACGTTCTTGACCGCCTCCTCGCCGACATTGACGTGATAGACTCGGCCGACCGTGGCCACCAGCTCGGCGAAGAAGGGGGCGATGACCAGCTTGTTGGTCATGGGATTGAGGTAGCCGCCGACCACGGTGGCGTCCAGCAGGCCGTCGGCCAGGGCCTTGGCCCCGGCTTGCTGGCCGATCCACTCCAGGGTCAGGCTCTTCTCGGGCACGCCCGCGCCCAGGGTGATGTCCCACAGGGGAATCTGGCCGTAGAAGGTCTGCTGCTTGTTGCCCAGGCCGATCTTCTTGCCCTTGAGGTCGGTCAGCTCCTTGATCTCGGGCTTGCGGGTGATGAACCAGCGTCCCATGACGTTGTAATTGGCCACGTTGAGAATGTCCTGGCTCATCTTCTTTTTGAACGGCGGCTTGCCGCTGTTGGCCAGCCAGGTGATGGTCGGCGAGGCGCCGATGATGGTGTTCTTCTTTTTATCCTTCTTTTCCTCCAGTATGGTGAAGTTGTATTTCACCCCCGGCGACTCGGTGTGGCTGATGACGAACGGGGCGTTGTTCTTGGCGGCGATCTCCTGCATGGCGGTGCTCATCACATAGGCGCTGCCGCCGAAAGGCGCGGAAAGGAGGTTGATGGTCGGTTTTTCGGCCAGCGCCGGGCCGGACAGGGCCAGCAGCATAATCATCGCCGCGGCGATAAACCAGGTATAAACACTCCCAATCTTCATCACTGAATCTCCTTTTCTTTAAGCCGAGCCGTTTTGGTACAGCCTCGCCGTCCGGCTCAGATGTATACCGACCGAGATCGCCCCAATGACCACCCCGGCAATTAACCAGTACCAATCCATGGCAAAACAAAAAGCGAACAGGGCCAAGGCGCCCAGCATCATTCCGACCCATTCGAGCTTGGCCAGCTCGGCTCGGAAGAAATTGTAGACGCAGAAGGTCAGCAGGAATATGGCGGCCAGGGTGGCCGCCAGGGTCACGACCCCGGCCAGGAAGCTGGCTCCGGGCCGCAGCAGGAAGACCGGGTTGAAGATGATCAGGAAGGGGATGATGAACCCGGAGATGGACAATTTGAAGGCCTGGATGCCGGTCTGCATGTATTTGGACTTGGCGATTGACGTGGCCGCCATGGCGCCCAGGGCCACCGGCGGGGTCACCGCCGAGATGATGGCAAAGTAGAAGGCGAAGAAGTGGGCCCGAATCGGCTCGACGCCCATCTGGATTATGCCGGGAGCGATCAGGATGGCCACCAGCGAGTAGGCGGCCGAGGCCGGCAGGCCCAAGCCCAGGATCAAGGCCAGGATCATGGTGAAGAACAGGACCAGCGAGAGATGGCCGAAGCTGATCATCCGGACCAGCAGGGCCAGTTTCTGGGCCAGCCCGGTGGTGATGAACACCTGGGAGAGAACCCCGACCGCGGCCAGAGCCATGGACACCTTGGCGGCGATGACCACCCCCTTGGTGATGGCCTCCAGCAGGTCGGGCAGCGGCTTGCGGGAGGATGGGAGCAGGTATAAGAGGATGATCGTTCCGGTAATGACGAATACGCTGGCCATGCTGGCGCTGAAGCGCAACAGCAGCAGGGTTATCAGGCCTGCCAGGGGGATGACGAACAGCGGCCCCAGGCGGATGACCACGCTCCGATCGAAGGGGACCTCTTCGGCCTCGATCCGGTCCTTCTTGGCGATTATCTGAACGCTCACGGCCACGGCCGCGTAAAACAACAGCGCCGGGATGACTCCGGCGATCATTATCTCGGCGAAGTCGACCCCCAGGAAGCCGGCCATCAGAAAAGCGGCGATGCCCATAATCGGCGGCATCAGCTGGCTGCCGGTGGAGGCGGTGGCCTCGATCCCGCCGGCCACCTCCGGCCTGTAGCCGACCTTCTTCATCATCGGGATAGTGAAGGTGCCGGTGATCAAGACGTTCTGGACCGCCCCGCCGGAGACCATGCCAACCATGGAGCTGCCGATGACCGCCGTCTGGCCCGGCCCGCCGGCCATGAACCGGCCGGCCGCCTTGCCCACCTCCAGGAAAAATTCATTGGCCCCGCCGAACTCCAGCAGTGTTCCGAAGACCAGCAGCAGCAGGGCGAAATTGGCCATGACTGACAGGAGCGGGCCGAAAACCCCGGTCAGACCGATATCCAGGTAGGAGATGGCCAGGTCTGGTTCTATCTCGGGGTGATACAGCGGGTTGGGCAGCAGATGGCCCCAGAAAAAGTAAGCTATCAGGATGATCATCAGCGAGGGGAAGACCGCTCCCCAGGACATCCAGGTGCCGACCAGGATGACCGCCAGCAGGGCCACCCCGACAACCATGTCCCTGGTCTCGGGAAAGCCGATGATGTCTTCCAGCCGGTCATAGTCCAGGCGCATGTAGATGGTGCAGGCCAGGCCCACCGCCAGGCAGGCCAGCCAGGCGATCCGCTTGCCCCAGCCGTCCTTGCGGCGCAGGGCGTCCAGGAAAACTATGGTCAGGGCCATGGCCAGGTGGACTATCTGGTGTTCCACTGGCCCCTGAAGGATTCGGATCGGTGAGACCATGTGATAAACGAAGGCGATCACTCCCACCACCAGCAGCAGCTTGCCGATCAGGGAGCTCCGGAGCGACTGGTCATTTCCCACTGACGGCCCCCGATTTTTTTAATTGGTCTATTTCGGCCTGGTCGAAGCCGGCCTCCAGGAGGACCTCGGTTGTGTGGCCGCCCAGCGGCGGTGGCGGCAGCTTCAACCCGCCGGGCGAGGCCGACAGATGCCAGGGCTTGTCCAGGACGGTTATCTCGCCGGCGATGGGGTGCGCCATCTTCTTGACCATGCCGGTGGCCTGGATGCCGGGGTCTTCGAAGGCCTGTTCGACGGTGTTGACCGGGCTGGCGGCGACTGAGTGTTCGTCGAAGATAACCAGCCATTCGGCGGTGGTTTTGGTGGTGGTCAAGGCCGTGATCATGGCTTCGAGTTCAGCGTAATGCTCCACCCGGTAGGAGGCTTCACTCAGCTTCGGGTCCTCGGCCCATTCCGGATGGCCCATGGCCTTGGCAAACCGATCCCAATGATTGGAGGCGGTGACCACCGAGATGTATGAATCCTTGGTCTTGAAGGCCTGGGAAGGCATGGCCTGAGGGTTTCTGGTGCCCAGGCCGGTGGGCACCCTGCCGGTCATGAAATAAATCCCGGCCAGGTTGGCCAGCATCATTATCGTGCTCTCCAGCAGGGAGGTCTCGACCCGCTGCCCCTGGCCCGTGGCCTGCTTGTAATACAGGGCGGCCAGGGTGGAATAGGCCAGGATCATGCCGCCGCACAGATCGACCATCTGCACCTGGATCTTGGCCGGTTCGCCTCCCGGCGGGGTGGTTACGTTCACCAACCCGGTCAGGGACTGGATGATCAGCTCGAAGCCGGCCTTGTCCCGGTAAGGCCCCTTGGCGCCGAAGGCGGTCAGGGAGGAGTAGATCAGATCGGGTTTGATCTTCAGGAGGGCCTGGTAACCCAGGCCCAACCGGTCCATCACCCCGGGCCGGAAGTTTTCCATGAACACGTCGGCCCCTTTGACCAGGCGCTTGACCGCTTCTATCCCGGCCGGGTTCTTCAGGTCGACGCAGATGCTCTTCTTGTTGTGGTTGACCGAGATAAAATAGGCCCCCTCTCCGTTCTGGAAAGGAGGCCCGCTCAGTCGGATCGGGTCGCCAACTCCCATCCGCTCAACCTTGATCACCTCCGCGCCCAGATCGGCCAGAAGGGTGCTGGCGAACGGGCCGGACAAGACGTGGGTGCAATCGATAATCTTGATGCCGTCTAGCGGCCCCTTTTGCTCCATGGACGATCTACTCCTTGCCGTCAGGTCTGCCGGGAATGAATTTGTCCAGCAATTCCCTTGAATAGTTGATCAGGATGTTCTCCAACCCCGCGCGGAGGTTGTGGGTGATATGGTGCTTCAGCTCGGTCAGGTCGCCGGCCTTCAGGGCTTCGATAATCTGGGTGTGCTGGTCATTGAAACGGCCCAGGTCTTCATACATCCTGGTGCCGCACAGGCAGCTTCTGAAAACCAGGACCTGATCCAGCCAATGGGCCACCGGCTGGCAGAGGTGGTGCCAGCCGGAGGCTTGGTAGAGGCTCAGGTGGAATTCCCGATTGAGCATGAAATGGTCGGTCAGGGATTGGGATTCGGCCTCCCGGGTCATCTCCCGGTTCAGCTCTTCCAGCTTTTCGATGTCAGCGGCGGTCAGACTGGCCGCCGCCTTGACGGCCAGCACCGGCTCCAGCTCCAGGCGGATGCGGTATATCTCCCGCAGTTCGTCCAAGCCTGGCGGGGCGACCACGAAGGAGCCCTTGTTGGTGACCGCCTCGACCAGGCCGGAGCCGGACAACTGGCGGATGGCGTCCCGGATCGATTCTTTGCTCAAGGCCAGTTTCTCTTCCAACTTGGCCGGAACCAGCTGGGAGCCGGGCGGCAGTTCGCCGGACAGAATGGCCTTGCGTAAGGCGTCCAGGGCCATCTCGGTCATGGTCATGTAGCGCTGCCTTTTCATCCGTTCATCTCCTGCGGCGATCCTCATCCTCGAACGAGGGGCCGGTCGGCGACCGCCTTTGTCCTCCGACCCGCTGGCGTCAGGCCAGGACGCCCGGGGATTGAACCCAGCTTCCCGGCCGGCGGGCCAGGAAAGGCGGATCGGCAAGCTGGACAGTTTGTATTTGGTGAAATACAAACTGGAATCATTTGAATTGTTTTCCCCCGGCTTGTCAAGAGCAATCGTTAACTCCGCCCGGTCGGGCCGGGGGCCCTGCTCGGGGACGGCCTCCAGACTCCGATGTCGCCGGCCAGCCCACCCGACAAACTCCCGCTGCCACACTTTTTTTGGGGGAACTGGTCTTGTTAATGAACACAACAGAGCATATGCATTGTTCATATCTGTCAGCCCCGGTGCTGAACCGGTATCGGGTGTAAGTTTGGCTGACCGTCAAGATTGAATCTATACCCCAAAGACCCCGGCCCGAAATCGCTTGATCCGGATGCGGCGGCGCGGCAGGCCCAGCTTAATTTAGTATTTCACGAGATCACATCCAGAAAGGCCGTTTGGAGTTGACCATGGCCCAATGGGGTGAATGGGAAACCTGTGGAGCGGCCGTGGGGGGTATTTGTTCCTTCTGCGGTATCTGGGGTCGAGTCCGGGCAGGGCTGTCCCTGACTGGACCGGCCTTTCGGGATCAGGTCTACACCGAACCAGCCCCTTGGTTCCTAAACCGGACGGCTAGGTCGGAGAACAGGGCGTGGTGGACATCAGGGCCCGGGACTCTTCTCCTGATATTACTCCATTAGTATGTCTGATACCGTGCCGGACTGAATACGGCCGGAGCAAAGACCCTGGGTGACGACCAAGGTCAGATAATTTTCGGCCCCGACCCCAGTTTTTGCTTGACAGCCCAGGGGGCCTTCGTCTTAATTAGATTTAAGATCTTAGATCTAAGATTTTTAAGGCCCTGCGGCCTGCCATCAGAGAGGAGGTTAAGCCGGTGCCGAGGTGGCTGATGGCCTTTGAGACGGATGGGCTTCGTGACGCGATCTCCGGCCCGGCTAGCCCGGACGGGTCAGTCAGGCTGATGGCCAAGGTGATCGGCGCCGGGATGTACAAGTGGGAAAGATCAAGTCGGCTTTGCCTCGGCCAGAGTGGTGGCCGAAAGTGTGAACCGGGCCTGGTGGAAATGTCCAAGAGCATAGTTCCGGAGTCGGAGGGTGACCGGTTGGGCAATGGGTATCGGCGGTCGCCACGGCTGTCAATGGCCGGGGGCAGTATTCTTCCACGCCGGTTACCCGAGGCGATAAAACCGCCTTGCCGGGTGTGACCGCAACAAGAGGAGTCGAGTCGCATGATTAGGAAACCATTAAATGTCCCAAGCTTGAATGCCAAAGTATACGAAACTCTATGGGAAATGATCATTAACGGCGATCTCGCGCCCGGCTTTCGCCTGCAGGAATACATGCTGGTCAACACCCTGGGCACGAGCAAGACACCCATCAAGCTGGCCCTGGCCAAGCTGGAGCAAGACGGCCTGGTCAAGATCATCCCGCGACGGGGAGCCTACGTCATCACTCTGTCCAAGGACGTGGCCGTCGAGGTCTACCTGCTCCGCGAGGTTCTGGAGGGTTTGGCCACCCGGTTGGCGGCCCAGAATCTCTCGAATGATGACCTCCGGAAATTAGGCAGTCTTTTCCCCAAGATGGAGCAGGAGATCGAAGGGAGCCGCTACAAGAATTTCGTCGGCTATGACGAAGAATTTCATGAAATCATCATGAAGGCTTCAAATCATTCCCGCCTGCAGGAGTTTTTAAAAAGCCTCTTGGGCTTTATCAAGATGTTCAAATTCAGATCTTCAACCATTGCCGGCCGAACCATGGCCGCCAACAAGGAGCACATCGAAATATATAAAGCCCTGGAAAACAGGGACGCATTTAAGGCGGAAGAGGCCATGCGTTATCACATACGACAAGTCATGAAAGATGTTGTTGAAAAATTTAATTTTTGATCATTGGGCATTCGATTCAAGGAGGCGGAATGAATGAAAGTGTTGAGCGCAATACCCGAAAAATGTTCAGGTTGCCGCATTTGTGAATTCTGGTGCGTAATGGAGCACCATAACCTGGTTAACCCGGTCAAGGCTCGGATCCGCATCCTTCGCCAGCCGGAGGAATTCCGCAACACGCCCATGGTCTGCCACCAGTGCCAGGCCTCGCCGTGCGTCAGGGTGTGTCCCGAGGAAGCGCTCTCCAGGGACGAAAAAACCGGGGCGATTCGCCTGGACGCGGAGCAATGCACCGGCTGCCGGCTGTGCCTGAACGCCTGCCCGCACGGGGCCATCGCCTACGACCAGGAAAGCGGGCAGCCCATCATCTGCGACCTGTGCGGCGAGAATCCCGCTTGCGTGCGCGTCTGCCCGGAGGGAGCTCTCCAGTACATCGGCAGCGAATTTGTCGATCGCTCCCGCAAAATGCAGCTGGCTGAAAAACGATGAGGACAGTGGAAGGCAAGGCAAAGATGGCTGATAAATCTCTGTTTGGCGTTTGGGGAAGACTGCTGCGGGTCGATCTTTCCTCCGGAGAGATTGGCGTCGATTCGCTGGATGAATCGTTGTTCAAGCAGTTTCTGGGCGGACGGGGGCTGGGCGCCCGGCTGCTCTACCAGGAGGTGCCGGCCCGGACCGATCCTTTTGGTCAAGACAACGCCTTGATTTTCCTGACAGGTCCTCTCGAAGGGACGCTCGCGCCCTTGAGCAACAAGACCACGGTCACGTTCAAATCGCCCCTGACCATGACCTATTCCGAATCATGCTGCGGCGGTCATTTCGCCAACGAAATCAAGTTCGCGGGTTATGACGGCATCTTGATCAGAGGACAGGCCCAGAGCCCGGTCATGTTGTGGATCGACGGGGACCAGGTCCGGATCAGGCCCGCGGATCACCTCTGGGGAAAATCCACGTTCGAGACCTTCACCGCCATCCGCAACGAGGCGGGCGACCCCTTCATCGAATCCGTGGTCATAGGCCCGGCTGGGGAAAAGCTTAACCGCTTCGGCAACATCATGAGCGACTACCACCGGGACTTCGGCCGCGGCGGCGGCGGCGCGGTCATGGGCTCCAAGAACCTGAAGGCGATCGCCATCCGGGGCAACCGGGGCGTCGAAGTCGCTGACCCGGAGGGACTCAAGGCCAAGGTCCTGGCCCTGTACGAGCAGTTTCAAAAGACGGACCGGGCCCAGGTTCGCCGGCGCTACGGGACCGCGGACATGGTCGATTTCATCAATGGTCTGGGCTTCCTGGCCGTTCACAACTTCCGGGACGGGCAGTTCGATCAGGCTGGGAACCTGAACTGCTCCACCATTGAAAAGGAGGCCCTGGTCGCCCACAGCTCCTGCCTGGGCTGTCCCATCCGGTGCGGGAAGATCTTGAAGCAGCGGAGCGCGCCGTTCCTGGCCATCGAAGGACCGGAATTCGAGAGCATCGCCCTGCTGGGCTCCAACTGCGGCATCGGGGACCTCGACGCCCTCATCCAGGCCACCGAGATCTGCGACCGCTACGGCATGGACACCATTTCCAGCGGCAACGTCGTCGGATTCGCCATGGAGTGCCTGGAGGAAGGCATCCTGAAGCCGGATGATTTCGGCGGGCTCAACCTGAAATTCGGCGATCCGGAGAGCTATCTCCAGGCCGTGGAGATGGTCGGCCAGCGCCGACACATCGGCGACCTGCTGGCGGAAGGGGTGCGCTTGGCCGCGGACAAGCTGGGCGTGCCGGAAAAGGCGGTCCACGCCAAAGGCATGGAAATTCCGGCCTACGATCCGCGAGGCTGTGTGGGTATGGGCCTGACCTATGCCACGGCGGCGCGGGGCGGCTGTCACACCAAGAGCCCAACCATGGGCGCGGAGGCGCTCGGCGACCGCTTCACCACCGAGGGCAAGGCCGTGCTGGTCCGCGGTCTCCAGTGGCAGCAGGCGATCATGGATTCCTTGACCATGTGCATGACCTCCCGTTTCGGCATGCACCTCAAGGACCACCTGGCTCTCTGGAATCTGGTCACCGGCTACCCCATTGACGAGGCCGAAGCGGAAAAAACCGGGCTCCGGATCCTGAACATGGAGCGGCTTTTCAACTGCCGGGAGGGCCTGAGTCGGGCGGATGACACCCTGCCCCATCGCTTTCTCAAGGAAGAGATCCGGCGGGGCCCCTCTCAGGGCCACGTGGTCGAACTGGAGCCCATGTTGACCGAGTACTACCAGCTCATGGGCTGGGATCAGGAAGGCCGGCCGACCGAAGAAACCCTGAGCTCTCTTGGGTTGGACACCCTTTGAGTCAGCATATGAGAGGTTTTGTATCAACTCAATGCGATCAACCCCATAGCAAGGCGAAGGGAGGCACTAATGCGCAAAAGTAGTTGGTTGATGAAATTGGGAATCAGCATGGCCCTCGTATTGGCTGTTGGCATGACTCATCGGGTCAACATGGCTTGCGCAGCTGAAGAAGTCATCAAACTCGTCGAAGCGCATACCGGAACACCTGAGAATACGACCTACTATGCGGCTGAAGAATTCAAGAAAAGGGCGGAGAAGTACTCGAACGGAAGGATCAAGGTAGAGGTTCACCCGGCCGGCGCCATGGGTAGCGACATCAAGCTGCTGCAAATGGTGAAACTGGGCACCTTGGACATCGGCCACACCTCCAACGGCAATTACGCCAGCATCGGGCGCGCCTGGATGGAATTCGACCTGCCCTATATCGTTCACGGGCACTACAACTGGTTCCGCGTGATGACCGGCCCGGTCTGGGAAGAGATGCAGGAGCGCGTCAAGAAAGACGGTTTCAAACTGCTCCAGGCATACCCGGCTGGCGCCGAAAGAAATATCATGAATTCGAAACAAATCGTCAAGACTCCCGCTGAGGCCAAGGGAATTAAAATTCGCGTGGTGGCCTCGCCGGTCAATCAAAAGCTCGTGGCTAAATGGGGCTTCAGCCCGGTTTCCATCGCCTGGTCGGAAACCTACACCTCGGTAATGCAAGGCATCGTGAACGGTGTCTACATTCCAGCCCTTTGGGCCTATATCTCCAAGATTTATGAAGTGGCCACGTATGTCACCGAAACGGGCGGCATCGGAGTCTGGCACGTCGTTGTCATGAACCTTGAGCGTTACAACAGTCTGCCCAAGGACCTCCAGGCCGTCGTGGACAGGGCCGCGACCGAGTCGACATTGGCTTGTTATGAGCACGATCAGTACTGGTCCCACAATGCAGAAAGGCAAATGATCGCCGCTGGCTGTAAATTTTATAAGCCGACTAAAGAAGAAGAAAAACTTTGGGTTGATCAGGCAAAATCCCTGTGGGACCAGTGGATCAAAGACCTCAAACTGGATCGCGATTTCATCAAAAGGATTCAGGACCAGCAAATCCCACTGGAAAAGTACTAATAATTGTAGCGGGAGAATAATTAATTTTTATTCTCCCGCTACAATATATCTATGAATGATTGGAAGGAAAGATATTCGATGGATAAAACGACGCAATCATTTTTAGGGAAACTTTTTGATCTTACCGGGCAGACGGCCTTGGTGACCGGAGCCGGGCGGGGTCTGGGCAAGGCCATGGCCGAAGCGTTGGCCAAGGCCGGGGCTGATGTGGCCGTGGTCGACATCGACGAGGCCACGGCGGCCGGGACTGCGGAGGAATTAAGAGCTCTGGGCCGGAAAAGCCGGGGCTTCGGAGTGGACGTCACCTCGGAAAAAGAAGTCGTCCGCTTGGTCGGCCAGGCTGAAGAGGAGTTGGGGGCGATCAACATCCTGATCAACAACGCCGGAATCCAGATCATCCAGGCGGCGGAGGACTTGAGTCTGGAAGACTGGAATCGGGTCTTGAACGTAAATCTGACCGCCCAGTTTATCTGTTGCCGGGAGGTCGGGAAGTCAATGATCAAACGGGGCAAGGGCGGGAAAATCGTTAACATCGCCTCTGCCCATGCCTTGACGGCGAGTTTCCTGCACCCGGCCATCGCCTATAACTCCAGCAAGGCCGGTGTGGTGAATCTTACCCGTTCACTGGCAACGGAATGGGGCAAACATCAGATCTGTGTAAATGCCATAGCGCCTGGATTTTTCAAGACGGAGATGAGTGGCAAGCGGACCGTCGACCCAGATTATGCGCCGAGGATGATAGAGCGGTTTCCGCTGGGAGATTTCCAGGACCCGGTTGAGCATCTGTCCGGCGCGGCTCTTTTTCTGGCCTCCCCGGCGGCCAACATGGTCACCGGCCACGTGCTCGTGGTGGATGGCGGATGGCTTTGCCACAGTTAGGAAATCTTTTGGAACTGGCAAAAACCCGCGAGTTCGGCCCACCACACTCGAGGGGGTAAAGGATTGGAAGCTAGCTCACCAAACATTCAAGCGGCCAAACTGGACTCTCTCTTGATGGGGTTTAAGAGAGTCAGCGATGGAGCCTACGTCTTTGGTAAATGGCTCCTGATTTTTGCCATGTCCAGCATCGTGGCCTTGGTGCTGATCGATATCCTGTTCCGGTACGTCATCAACATGCCTTTGATCTGGCCGCAGGAAATCACTAAGTGGAGCTTGGTTTGGGTCGGCTACATCGGGGCCGGCGTTGCTTTACGCACAGAACGCCACGTCGCCCTGACCATGGTCATAAACAGGCTGGGTGAACGGGCCCAAGCTTGGGTGCTGTTATTTGGTAAATTGATAATCCTCTTCTTTGTTTCCGTTTTTATATGGCTTGGCTATCAGCAGGCTATTGTTAATCCGGCATTTTCATGGGCAGTCAATATTCGATACACCTATGCGATGCTTGGGATGCCTCTGGCTGGTTTGCTTATGTTTATGCATCTTATTTATCTGATCACCAAGGATATTTACTCTCTGCTTTATGGCCGCTCACCTGAGCTCCAGAGTTTCGCCGAAAACACGAATCCATAAAGGGGAAGAGAATGGTTGCGGCAATCTTCTTGAGCTTCGCCTTTACGATAGTTATCGGCTTGCCCATCGGATTCTGTTTGGGCGTCGTTCCAATGGTCTTCAACATGTTTTTCATGCGCTACTCCCTTAAGGTCATACCCCACGAAATGTTCGCCGCCCTGGATTCATTCCCCCTGATGGCCATTCCTCTTTTCATTCTGGCCGGAAACCTCATGAACTCCGTCAAGCTCACCCACCGACTCATCCGGCTGAGCGACACAATGGTCGGCCACATCCGCGGCGGTTTAGCGCATGTCAACATCGTGGTCAGCATGTTTTTCGCCGGACTGAACGGATCGGCAGTAGCCGACACCGTCTCGGTCGGCTCAGTGTTGATTCCTGCCATGATCGAAGAAGGCTACGACCCAGATTTCTCCGCCGCAGTCACGGCTAGCTCTTCCATGATCGGAGCGATTATCCCCCCAAGCGTGGCCATGGTCCTCTATGGAGCGACTCTGGGGGTTTCCATCGGCGGCCTTTTCGCGGCGGGGATCATCCCCGGACTGTTGATCGGGCTGATGCTCATCGCCACGGCTTACATCATCAGCGTCCGCCGCAAGTACCCGGTCCATTCAGATAGGTTTTCGCTTCGAGCTTTTTTAACAGAGTTGAGGAAATCATTTTTAGCGCTCCTGATGCCGGTGATTATTATTGGTGGCATTGTCCTGGGCGTGTTCACGGCCACAGAGGCGGCGGGAATAGCCGTCTTGTACGCGATGCTGTTAGGGTTAACGGTTTATCGCAACCTGAATATTTCCTCTTTAATTCACTGTCTCTTTGAAAGCGGCATAACCTCCGGCGTGATTCTCCTGCTGGTCGGCGCCTGCGCCCCCTTCGCCTGGCTTATCAATGTCCTGGATGTCCCAAGAACAATCACCGAACTAATTACTAGTTTCACGCAAAATAAATATGTCATCCTCTTGTATTTAAATATTTTCCTTCTAGTCATGGGCATGATTCTCGACGCTACAGCCAACATACTCATTCTCGGCCCCATCTTGGCCCCTGTTGCCATAGCTGTCGGCGTCCATCCGCTCCACTTCGCCTTGGTGATGGTGGTGAATCTGATCATTGGTCTTGGCACACCGCCGGTGGGAACATGTCTCTTTGCGTCGGTGCCCTTGGCCAAAGTATCTGTCGAGCGCATTTCCCGGGCTATTCTGCCCTTTGTGTTCGCGGAGCTAGCGGTCTTGATTCTGATCACCTATGTTCCACCCATCGTGCTTTTCGTGCCCAAGCTATTTGGGTTTGTCAGATAGGACGGAAATACTTATCGAAAGAGGACAAAGATTGTCTTTGTGTTCAAGTCGAAGGAGGAATTAATGGATCGGATTTATGTGAGATATGATGAAATTCCGGAAATTGAAGCGCCGGAACCTTACACTCGGACGGCAAAGCTTCTATTTGATCGAGCCAACGACGCCGAGATGCCGTTTTGCGCCGGCCTTTTCCGGTTAAAGCCGGGCCAGAGTGGTCCGCCGCACGCCCATGAAAACGAGGTGGAAATCTACGTAATCTTGCAGGGTGAAGGGACAATAACAATCGACGGGAAAAAGACATACCCCCTCACGCCCGAAGGGCTGCTCTGGGTTCCGCCGAAAACGCTCCACGAGACGGTTAGCACCGGAAAAGAAGACCTGCTCGTTTTGGGCATTTTCGTTCCACCGATCGATTTCGGGGAGATGAAAAAGAACTGGAAGAAAATCTGACCACCAATCGCCATGGGGTGGGTGTTCTTCCTGGCAGAGAGAATTCGGGAAAAGAGATTGCCTGATATTGAGGAGTTCAACATGAGCCGCTGGGCTGAGGATGAGGCGAACAAGAAAAGATGGGGACGAGCTTCTCTGGTGGTCTTCGCGATCTTGTTCCTTGGATATTGCACCATTGTATTGATTGAAAGCCTCGCGGTTATATTTGGCAAGACGGTCCCTATCCACAACGTCGTCGAGTTTCTGGTTTTGTTGGCTTCTGCTGTGGCCTTCACGGTCGCGGTGCTCAGGCGCGAAAGCGCCGCTCGAAGCGAAAAGGGGCACACTGCGGGTTGATTAGGCAGGTAACGGAGGTGCGTATGGAAAACGTCATGGTGATAAACGAAAAGGACAATGTTGGCATCAGCCTCTCGAACAGAGCCGCCGGGGAAAAGATAGCGGCCAAGGTCGGCGGGAGCATGGCCGAGATCACCCTCGCGGATGATATCCCCTATGCCCACAAATTCGCCCTGAAGGACATCAATCGTGGCGAGAAAATAGTTAAATATGGGGAAATCATCGGTTTGGCCTCCCAGGCCATCAAGGTGGGGCAGTGGGTGCACGTCCACAACGTCGAAAGCATCCGGGCTAGGGGAGACAAGAAATGAACACGCAGTTCATGGGATATAAGCGACCCGACGGCCGGATAGGCGTCAGAAACTTAGTGGCCCTTCTCTCGGTCATGGACAACACCAATGCCGTGGCCAACAGGATCGCCAGCATAGTCGACGGCACCATTGCTATCACCACGCCCTTTGGTCGGACCCAGATCGGTTTTGACCACGAAATGACCCTGAAGACATTGGCCGGGATCGGCCAGCACCCCAATGTGGCCTCGGTCCTGGTCATGAGCATCAGCCTGGAGTCGGCCAACCGGATGGCGGACATGATCAGGCCCTCCGGAAAGCCAGTCGTCGTGCTCGGGCTCCAGGAAACCGGCGGGACCCTGGAGCTGACGGCCAAAGGAGCCCGGATCGCCACTGACCTGGTCGTCAAGGCTTCGGAATTGAACCGGGAGAAGCTGCCCTTTTCCGATCTGACCATTGCCGTCGAGTGCGGCGGATCTGACGCCACTTCAGGCATCGCGGGCAATCCGGCCATGGGGCTCTTCGCCGATCGGTTCGTCGATGAAGGGGGGACGATCATCCTCTCCGAACCGGCCGAGTTCATGGGAGCGGAGCACCTGCTGGCCGCGCGCGCCCAAAACGAGCGGGATGGGCGCCGGATCGTTGAGATGGTCAAGTGGTTCGAGGACGAGGCCAAGCGGCACGGGGTGGACATGCGCGGCACCAACCCAACCCCGGACAACATGAACGGCGGCCTGACGACCCTGGAGGAAAAATCCCTGGGGGCGATCGCCAAGGGCGGATCCCGACCGGTGGTAGAGACCATTGAGTACGCCGATTCACCGACCAAAAGGGGACTGGTGATCATGAACACGCCCTCGGCCGCCTGCGAGTCCATGACCGGACTGCTGGGCGGCGGTTCGCAGATCATCCTCTTCTCCACCGGCCGCGGGAACGCGATTGGGGCGCCCGTTTCTCCAACGGTGAAGGTGACCGGGAATCCGAACACGGCCCAGGCCATGGTCGAAAACATAGACGTGGACGTCAGCGCCATCATCACCGCCGGTGAATCGCGCGAGTCGGCGGCGGCCAGGCTGTGGGATGAGGTGGTCAAGATCGCTTCCGGAAAATTGACCCGTTGCGAAATTCTGCGAGAAGACCAGCTCTCGGTGAGCCGGTGGGCGCCTTCGGTTTAACCATGTTCGGCCCGAGTCAGGCCGGTCTTGAGGGACCGGGAGCATCGGATCAACGAGGATTGGAGACGATAACGGCATGAAACCGTGGCTGAACCCAACCTGGTCAAGGAGGTTAGCGATGGATGATTCAGGAAAACTGCAATCCCCCGAACGCCGGCAGTTCTTTAAGGCTGTGGGCAAGTACGGCTTCACAACGGCCGTGGTGGCCAGCGGGGCTGGCCTGCTATTTTCAGAAAAGGCCCTGGCCCAGACCGCCAAGGAAGAGAACGAGCTCAAGAAGGCGGCCGAGCACAAGATTGTCATCGCCTCCGGCTTCGCGCTCGGCTCGGGGGACATCTATCCGATCATGCAGGTCGACTACAAAAAGAACCTGCAGTACTTCACCAACGGCAAGATCTACGTCAACCTGGCGCCTGGCGGACAGCTAGGCGCCGGGGCCGACCTGTGCCAGAAGGTCCAGCAGAACACCGTCCAAATCGCGGACAACTCTCTCTCCAACTATTCGCCCTTCGCGCCGTCGGTGGATATCGTGAACATCCCCTTCTGGTGCGGCCAGAACTCCAACTTCGTCTCCCTGGTCACGTCCAAGGCCTGGCAAGAGGAAGTCGAAACGAGGATGGCCAAGCGGGGGCTCAAAGCGATGTGGTATCCTCTGATCGGCCCGCGGACCATCGCCCTCAGCAAGCGATTTAAAAAACCGGCGAGGACGCCCGAGGAGTTCAAAGGGGTCAAATTCCGCATTCCCGAGTCCCAGCTCCTGCAGCAGTACATCAAGCTGGCCAGCGCCAACCCGATTCCCATCAACTGGGGTGAAACACCTTCCGCGATCAAGACCGGCGTGGCCGACGGCCTGGATCCGGCGCCCCAGGGTCTCTTCGCCTACGGATTCGCCGACCTGCTTTCCTGGGTAACCCTGGTGGAGTCCGTGCCGGATGCCCACGTCTGGGGAGCCAACCTCGAGTGGTTCAACGGCCTGCCAGCCGACGTGAAAAAGGGCGTGGAACAGGCCAATGATATCACCTTCAGACAGAACCTGGCCAAATGGCCGAGCACCCACGCCTATTCCATGAGCGGTCTGAGGAAGGCCGGCGTTCAGTTCTACAAGCCGACCGAAGAGGAAAAAGGCAAGTGGGTTGAAGCGGCCGGACCGCAGCGCAAGGAATGGGATCCCTACAAGGAGAAACTGGTCGGGTCGTTGAAGACCTTTGACAAGCTGTACGAGGCGGCCAAGACTCCTCCGGCCCTGTGGGTGCCCGAGGTGTTCACCATATAGCCATCAGAGACAATGCTGCGTGGGCCGGGACCCTCTAGGCCCGGCCCACGCGCCACGATCGCTGGCGTGAAAGGGAGCAAGGAGCCATGAAAGCTCTGCTGAGGAGGATCAACAAAGACGGGGAGCGGTACCTGCTCCTGCCCTTGTATGTTTTCATCGTCATGGTCGTCAGCCTGGAGGTCCTCCGTCGTTTTTTGCTCAACTATTCTTCCATATGGGGCGAGGAAGCCGCCCGCCACGCCTTCATATACATCTGCTGGATCGGCGCGGCGGCGGGCGTGCATGATCGCATCCACATCCGGATCAATTTCATAATGCGCTTCCTGTCAGAGCGCGGGTGCGGAATATTATTCATTTTCGGAGACATAGTCACTTTAATCCTGGCCATTGTCGCGCTGTACTATTCCATTGGACCGGTGCTCACCTCCCTTAAGTTCGGCTCCCTGGCCCCCGGGCTCCGGATCAGCTACGTCTGGTTCCTCATCTCGGTGCCCTTGGGCTTCAGTATGGTCGCGCTCCGACTCGTGCAATCGATCAAACGCGATTGGTCCGATCTGCGAGCCGGGCGACCAGTCTTCACTGGTTGTAAACTTTTCGACTAGGCAACAGGAGACAACTCCATGCAACCTGGCGTTTTTCAACAGGTAGGGGCGGTTCAGCTAGGCTGGGAGATCGTGGCCGTCTTTATCCTGATGGCCGTGCTCTTCATTCTGGCAGTGAGGGTCTGGGCGGTTCTGGGCATTGCCTCAATTCTTCTGCTTAAGCTGACTGATGTCCTGCCCATGTCCCTGTTCGGGGAGTCCCTCTTCTCCGGCCTGGACGCCTTTGCCCTGATAGCCGTGCCGCTCTTTATCCTGACCGGGGATGTCCTGGTCCGGACCGGGCTTTCCCAAAAACTGCTCGATCTGGCCGAGGAGACCCTGGGCACCATGAATTCCGGCCTGGGCACCTCGACCATTTTCGGGTGCGGGCTGTTTGCCTGCATTTCAGGATCCGACGCCGCTGACGCGGCGGCGGTGGGGCGTGTCACCTACAGCCGGCTGGTGGAAAAAGGATACCCGGAACCGTACGCCTGCGCCATGATCGCCGCGGGCGCGTGCACGGGCGTGTTGATCCCGCCCTCCATCTCCTACATCATCATCGGCCTGATCTTAGGCATCTCGGCGGCGACGCTCTTTCTGGCCTGCGTGGTTCCGGGCATCCTGATCCTGCTCTCGGTGATGGTGACCAATATCCTACTGAATCGTTATTATCATTACGAAAGCTCTCGGGGAAAGTTCTCGTTCCGCCGCTGGCTCCGGGCGGTCTACGAGGCCAAATGGGCCTTGCTGATCCCGGTCATCATCCTGGGAGGTATCTACTCCGGCGTCTTCACCCCCACCGAGTCAGCGGCCTCGGCGGTGGCGGCGAGCATCATCATCGGCTTCGCCCAGCGCCGGCTGCACTTGAGCGACTTCCCCCGGATGATGGAGAGCTCGGCCAAGGTCTGCGGCGTGGTCATGCCCATTCTGGCCATGTCCCTGCCCTTTGCCCAGACCCTGGGCGTTCTGCAGATTCCCCAGTACTTCGTCTATTCCATGACCTCCCTGGTGCACAACTCCACCCTGATCATGTTCGTCATGCTCCTCATCCTGATGATCGCCGGGATGATCATGGAAAGCGCCCCCAACATCATCATCCTCTCGCCGATCCTCCTTCCCCTGGCCCTGGCCATCGGCATGGATGAGATTCACTTCTGCATCTTCATGGTCACCGCCCTGGGGATCGGATTCATCACCCCGCCCCTGGGCATAAACCTGTTCGTCATGTCCGGTCTCACCGGTACGCCGGTGCACGCCATCGCCAGCCGGGCCGTGCCCTTCATGGTGGCCATGCTGGTGATGGAGCTGATCATAATGCTCGTGCCCCAAATTTCTCTCTGGCTCATGTGAGCGGCCTGGGCGGCCTCCATGCAGAGCCGGAGAAAGGGCTGAAAGGAAAGAGTCATGAAAGTCGGTTTTGTCGGAATCGGGACCATGGGTGAACACATGTGCCGGCGGATCATGCAGGCCGGTTACGAGATGTCGGTCTATGACGTCAATGCCGAGCAGATTCAGAAGCTGGCCTCCGAGGGCGCGGCCGCCAAGGACAAGCCGGCCGACCTGGCCGCCGCCTCGGACGTGGTCATCCTGATGGTGGCCACGAACCAGCAGATCAGGGACGTGATCCTCGGCCAGGACGGGCTCCTCAAGGCGCTCAAGCCGGGGAGCGTCATCATCATCATGAGCACGGTGAGCCCGAATCTCTGCGTGGAGATGGCCCAGCCGGTCCGGGAGGCCGGGAGCACCCTGATGGAGGCGCCGGTGGTCAAGAGCCAGCCGGCGGCCATTTCCGGAGACCTGGGGATCTACGTGGGCGGGCCCCTGGAGGCCTACGAAAAGGTCAAGCCCATCCTGGAGTGCATGGGCAGCAACATCATCCGCATGGGCGACGTGGGCAAGGGCATGACCATGAAGTTGTGCCACAACATGATGACCCAGGTCATCGTGGAGGCGGTCTCCGAGATGCTGGTGACGGCCAAGAAAGCGGGCCTGGAGTTCGATGACGTGGTGGCGGCGATTTCCTACGGCGGCGGCCAGAACTTTTTCCTGGACTCCAAGGCGGCGACAATCAAGAAGCGGGACTTCGCGGTCAAGTTCGCCCTGGGTCACATCCACAAGGATCTGGGCCTGGCCCTGGAAATGGCCAACGCCCTCAATCTGAACCTCCCGGCGGTGAGCGCGGCCAAGCAAGTCCTCAATTCAGGGATGGCCATGAACCTGGGCTGGGAGGATTTTTCGGCCACCATTAAGGTCATCGAGAAGTTTGCCGGGCTGGCCGAATGAACCGGCCTTTCCCAGAAGACGGCGAGGAGCCCAAAGGAGCGTCGATCCCGGTGCGGGGACGGACCGGGTGGCTTGGCCAATGAGAGAATTTTACCCGGGGGCTCAGTCCGCCTGAGGAGAATGATTTGGCCGTCTTGGGTTTCAGCAGCAGCGCCATCAAGGGCGGCAATGTGGATCGCCTGGTCCGGGCCGTTTTGAGTGGCCTGGACGGGCCGACCGAGTTCGTCAATCTGACGGAGTTGACTTACGGCCCTTGCCGGGCCTGCGGGCACCTTTGCGCCGGCGACAACCTGTGCCGGCTGAAAGACGACCTGGAGCCGCTTTTCCCTGAACTGATCGCCTCAGAGGCGATCGTGCTGGGCACGCCGACGTACTTCAAGCGGATGAACGGTTTCATGAGCGTCTTTCTGGAAAGAATGTGGTCCTTGAGGCACCAGCGTTACCCCCTGGAGGGGAGGCCGTACGCCGTCGTCGCCGCTGGGGCGATGCCGGGTGACGCGGAGAAGGCGATCGAGTCCGTGAAATCGCGCCTGGACCACCTCCGGGCCAGGTTCGTCGGCGCCCTGGCCTTTCATTCCGGCAATTTCTCCTGTTACCGCTGCGGCTACGGCATGAGCTGCACCGTCAGTGGCCTGTACGATCTCCATGGCCAGGAGGGCCAGAGGCGGGCCCGGAGCGGAGGGCGGGCTTTCAGCCAGTGGGAGGAATCGCCCGAAATCGCATCCCGGTTGGCGGCTTTGGTTAATCAACTGAAGGACCTCTTGAAATAGAATGCCCGGCCTATTGCTCTAAGGAGCGCCGTTGCCGGAAGTGGGCGGAGAGGGCACAATTCAGGTTCCACTCATTGAAACCGCCAGCCGATCTGCCTGGGACCAAGGTTTAGAAGGGTGCGGAGGTGTCGAAGATGGATCCGGACGATAAACTCGGTTAAGGCCTCTGCAGGACGTGGAAACAGGGGCTGAAGGCAATTTGGCGCCGTCAGGCTCAACCCTTGGCCCTGCCCAAGCAGATGGTCTGCTGGTCAGGTGAGAGTTAGGAAGGCGGAGGTTCTGGCTCATGGAAGTTCAAATAAAGTACGGCCACTCCGGGGAAACGCTGTCCTTTTCCGATGAAGAGCGCGTGCACGTTGCTGTGCCCACGGCAGGGCCTCCGCCAGCCGGAGATGAAACCGAGCTGATCCTAGAGGCGCTGGCCAATCCGGTGGACAGCCCGAAACTGAGGGAGCTGGCCCAGGGAAAAAGCAAGGTGGTCATCCTGATTAGCGACCACACCAGGCCGACGCCGTCCGGCTTGATCGTGCCTCTGCTGCTGAAAGAGTTGGCCGCCGGCGGGGTCGGCGAGGACCAGGTCACGGTCATGATCGCCTGCGGACTCCACGACCGGACCAAACCGGAGATGGTCGAGAAGATCCTAGGTCCGGAATTGTTCAGCCGGATTAAAACCGTGGTCCACGACCCGGATGACGAAGACAATCTGGTGGAACTCGGACAAACCGATCTGGGCACGCCGCTGGCCGTCAATCGACTCGTGGTTGAAGCGGACCTGGTGGTCAGCGTCAGCACGATTGAACCCCATTTGTTCTACGGCTGGAGCGGGGGAGCGAAAAACATTCTGCCCGGAGTGGCCGCCCGCAAGACAGTCAACTTCCACCACGGCAGATTCTACAAGGTATTCACCGGGTTGGATAAAACAGACGACAACATCCACCGCGAGGATGCCGAGAACGCGGCCCGCCTGGCCGGCCTGGATTTCATCTGCAATGTGGTCCTCAATCCCCAGCGTAAAATCATGGGCGCCTTTGCCGGGGAGATGGTTGCGGCTCACCGAGCGGGCGTGCAGTTGGGCCGCCAGTTGAACGTAACCACGGTCCCCGAGCGGGCCGACATCCTGATCAGTGGTCTTGGCGGTTCACCGCGGGACGCCGATTTCTGGCAGGTCGAGGGCAAAGCCCTGATGCACACCCAACACCTGACCAAGGATGACGGGGTAATGATTCTGGCGGCCGGGTGTGAGAAGGGCATCGGCGGCAAGCTGTTCCAGGATCTGCTGCTGAAAACCCCGGAAGAGATCAAACGGTTCGTGGCCGTCAATGATTACTCGGTCCCCTCGATGAAGGCCAATGACCTGGTCCGGGCTTCGGAGCGCTTCAAGGTCTGGCTGGTCTGCCCCGGCATCAAGCCCGCCGACCTGCCTTCCATCCCGGTCCGTTTCTTTGGCAGTATCCATGAGGCTTATGAAGAGGCACGCAAGATCGTTGAGTCGTGCCCCCCGGCCACCATTGTGGTTCCGGATGCATCGCGCGTTGTGATCAACGTGGACGACACCATTCACGAGTGTGAAGAATAAAAAAGGGAGGTAGCATTATCATGGGCGCGGACAAGGTGTACGTTTTATCTCTTGACGAGACTCCGATCGAGAATCTCCCGGGCGGCGGCATAGTCCAGCGGATCATCACCAAGCAGGGCACGGGCATGGAACTGACCTTTTCCAAGGCGGTCCTCAAACCGGGCTGCGGGCATAAGATGCACGATCACGCCACCCAGGATGAGGCCGTGTTCTGTCTGGAAGGTCAGGGTAAGATGTCCATTGAAGGCCAGGAGGATATCCATTACAAGGCCGGCATGGCTATGGTCATCCCCAAAGGAGTCAAGCACGAGAACCAAGGCACCGGCGATAAGGATACGCTCGTCGTTTCCATTTTCAGTCCGGCCTTGCGCTGAATCGACAAGCTAAGAGGATAACTGGACCAATTTATTGGTGGGCCGAGTGGTCCGATGGGCGGTCATGAAATCCGCGGCCAGGAGACCAATCGGCAGAGGGCGGATCATCAGACTCTGGAGGAGCTTGGGCCCCGGTCCGGAAGGTGGCGAGGTGGGTGGGCGCGACGCGGAGCCGATCAAGCTCCCCAGAGGCACAGTTGGGGAAGTGGTACCTGAAAAATTGGGTTGGTATTACTTGTATGATTCATAGGCATCCTTTTTTTGGTGTATTGGAAGGGATGGATTATGAATTCAGGAGGAGGTTCTCTTCCCTGGCCGACCCTGAAGATCTCGAGCTTTGATTCCGATTGGATGTTCGGTCATGGGGGCCCTGCCGACAAGATTCCCATCGATCGGGTTTTCAATTCCCCAGCATCGGAACCTGACCCGGGGAAGCCCCCGGGCTATTGAAAAGAGGGGTTTATACTATGAAGATGTACTTGAATGGGAAATGGGTTGAAAACGAAAAGGTCATCGAAGTCCGACACCCGTACACCCAGGAGGTGGTGGACACCGTGCCCTCGGCCCGGCCTGACCAAGTGGAGGAAGCCTTGGCCTCGGCCGAACGCGGGGCCAAAGTCATGGCCGAATTGCCGGCTCACCGCCGGGCTGAAATATTGAGAAAAACGGCCGACCTTATCCTGGACCACTCCGAGGAATTGGCCCGCTTGCTCACTTTGGAAGTGGGTAAGGCTCTCCGGGAGTCTCGGGGGGAGGTGAGCCGGGCGGCCGGCGTGTTGCGCCTGTCCGCCGAGGAAGCGGGCCGGATCCGGGGCGAGACCATGAACCTGGATGCGGACGCGGGCGGAGAAGGCAAGCTCGGAATGACCCTGCGGGTGCCCTGTGGGGTGGTGGCGGCCATCACGCCCTTCAACGTTCCGCTCTGCCTCCTAGCTCACAAGGCGGGGCCGGCCCTGGCCGCCGGCAACGCGTTGGTGGCCAAGCCGGCTAGCGACACGCCCCTGTCCTCTATTAAGCTCACCGAATTTCTCCTGGAAAGCGGCCTGCCCCCGGAGGGCATCCAGATCCTCACCGGACCGGGAGGCGTTACCGGCGAGCAGTTGGCCTCTGACCGGCGGGTGCGAAAGATCAGCTTCACCGGCAGTCACGCCGTGGCCCAGCGCCTCACCCAGGTGGCCGGCATCAAGAAGCTCTCCCTGGAACTAGGAGGCAACTCCCCGACGGTGATCATGGCCGACGCCGACCTGGACCTGGCCGTCCGGTCTCTGACCGCCACCGGGTACGCCCTTGCCGGACAGGCCTGTATATCCACCCAGCGCGTCCTGGTGGAAAAATCGGTCTACGAAGAGTTTCTGGAACGCTTCCGGCCCAGCGTCGAAGCCCTGGTCGCCGGCGATCCCCTGGACGAAAAGACCCAGGTCGGCCCCCTGATCCGGGAGGCGGACGCCAAGCGGGTGGAGGAATGGATTCAGGAAGCGGTGAGTGACGGGGCCAAACTGGTCACCGGCGGAACCCGGCAGGGTAACCTGGTCCAGCCAGCCATCCTGGGCGCGGTCAAGCAGTCCTCAAGGATATCCAGAGACGAGCTTTTCGGTCCGGCCGTGGGCGTCATCCCGGTGGACAACCTTGATCAGGCCATCGCCTTGGCCAACGACACCCGCTACGGCCTCAGCGCCAGCATTTTCACTCAGGACGTCAGCAAGGCCATGCGTTTCACGCGGGAGGTTCAGAGCGGAAACATCCAAATCAACTGGGGCACTCTGTGGCGGGCGGACTTCATGCCTTACGGCGGGCTGAAGGACAGCGGCCTGGGTAAAGAAGGCCCGCGCTACGCCGTGGAGGAAATGACCGAGCTGAAAATGGTCATCTTCCACTGATGGCTCATGTCCCTGAGGTGAAACAGGTCAGAGACCCGAGTCGGGATGTTCGCTAGCGACCCGGAAAAGGAACTCGCCCCGGTGGGGGGGCCTTGGTTTCCCCACCGGGGGCGGGGTCCGAGAATGGAAGGCAGCGGGTTTCAGGTCCGCCCTTCCTTGGCTGGCGGGCGCTAAAGTCGCGCTGAGGCGACTCCGCAGCCTCCGCTTTCTCCACGGCCGGGCCCGGGTCTCGTCTGGCCTGGGCGGCATTCGGCCTGCCCATCTTGGCTAATTGGAGGGGCTGCCGCCTTGGGTCTCTGGGAGACTTCTTTTCCCCGGATCCTTGAGCCGGTCTGTTTGAATCCGACTCCCATCGGTTACCTGGCCGCCCGGTCCGGGTTAAGTCAAGAAGGTGTCAACGTAGGCGTAGAGGGCTGGAGAACCACCGGTGTGGACGAAAAGTATGTTCTCATCTTTTTTGAAATACCCTTTTCGGGCAAGGTCGATGAGCCCGGCCATGGCTTTGCCCGTGTATACCGGGTCGAGCAGGATGGCCTCTGTTCCGGCCACCAGCTTGACCGCTTCGACCATTTCCGGTGTCGGGACGGCGTAGGCGGGCCCGACATAGTCGTCAAAGCAGTGGACTGTCTCTCTGGGCAGTTCGCCCTCTAATCCCACGAAAGCAGCAGTCTCTTGGGCGAGATTATAAACCAGGGGCTCCTGAAGCTCATTCGGCCGGCTGACGTTGATTCCGATGACCGGAATACGGCTGTTGCAGCCGTAAAAACCGACCACCAGCCCAGCGTGAGTCCCGGCGCTGCCGCTGGCCGTGACGACGTGATCGATTTTCACGCCCAGGTCAAAGGTCTGGGCCAGGATTTCCTCGGCGCAGGCCACATAGCCCAGGGAACCGAGCGGGGTGGAGAGTCCTACGGGGGTGATATAGGGCTTCCGTCCCAGGGAGGCCACTTCTTCGGCTTCGGCTTGAGCTTCGGCCATCATGTCGGAGCCTGTGGGGACCAATCTAAGTTTTTCAACGCCCAGCAGGTAATACAGCAGATTATTGCCGCTGGCTTTGGGATTGTAAGTGCCGGGAGTAGTTTCCACCAGAACCAACCTGCATTTCAGGCCTTCCTTGGCCGCGGCGGCAAGAGTCAGTCGGCAGCTGTTGGATTGGATCCCGCCCCAAGTGATGAGCGTGTCCGCGCCCTTGGCCAGTGCATCCGCAACCACGAACTCCAGCTTTCTGGTCTTGTTGCCGCCTGCGGCCAACCCCAGAAGATCGTCTCTTTTCATGTAGATCTGCGGTCCGCCCAGGGCTTGGGACAGTCGGGAAAGCTTTTCCAGGGGGGTGAAGCCGACGGTGTAACGTCGGCGTGGAAAGCGAGACAGGTTCATCAGTTTACTCCCTGCGAGGGTTCAGTCCAAAGCCAGTCCTGGAGCCCGGGTGTAAATTGCACTGTTCTTAAAGAGACTCCTACCCCATGGCCAAGCTGGATGAGGAGGCGCCGGGAGGCTCCGCTTGTCCTCCCGATGATCTATCAACCATTGATGCCCCGTACGCCAATTGGACCAAGCCGAGGCACCTCGGCCCCGTTCTTGAAGACCGTAACGATATTTTTCTTGTTTCTTAAAATGGTTATGTCTTCAAGGGGATCACCATCTATGACTAGGACATCAGCACATTTACCCGGTTCCAGAGTGCCCACCTTATCGGCCAGGCCCAAGGCCTCCGCATTATTCCTGGTGGCACAGACGATGGCCTCCAGGGGCGTCAGCCCGACCTGATCCACAAAAAGCTCGAGCTCGAGGGCGTTGTCGCCCATGGGAAACATGGGCTCTCCCAAACAATCCGTGGCCAGGCCGCACTTTACGCCGGCCCGGTAAGCTCTTTTGAAGGATTCGACATTCACTTCCCACCATTTTCTGGCCAGGTTAACCGCTGACTCTTGGGCGCCAGCCCCCGGGCCCTTGGTAAAGAAGTTGTAGTAGATTGAAAGGGTTGTTATTAGGTAGGTCTTCTGTTTCAGAAACAAGTCGATACATTCTTCATCCAGAGCAAACCCGTGTTCAACGGTGTCCACTCCTCCGAGGAGAGCGTTTTTAACGCCTGCGGTGCATTGCGCGTGGGCTGCGGTCCTGACGCCGGCCAGGCGGGCTTCGTCGACAACTGCGCGGACTTCGTCCGGGCTCATTTCGGCGCGAGTCAGATCGTCATCTTTTCTGGGGCAGCCGGAGGTCATTATCTTGATAAAATCGGCGCCCCCTCTGAGTTCCTCACGAACGGCCTTGCGAATTTCAGCGACTCCATCGGCCAGGCGGGTAATTGAATTCCTTTTCGAGTCCCACCATTCCAGGGGGACGTGAGGCAAGTCGACGTGGCCGCCCGTCCGTCCAATGCTCCGGCCGCAAGCCAAGATGCGGGGGCCAATGATTGATCCCTCGTTGATGGCGTTCCTGAGATGGATGGCGTGAATACAGCCGGCGTTTCGAACGGTAGTGAACCCGGCATCGATTAGCTTCCAGACATCCATGACCCCGCGGATGGCCTGAATCATGGAGTCTTCGAAGACCGGGATACCAGAGGTCAGGAGATTGTCCTTCATCCCCCAGAGATGGATGTGAGCGTCGATGAGGCCGGGCATGACAATTTTGCCCGAGACGTCTATTTCTTCTGCGTCCCCTGGATATTGTACAGCTTCAGCCGGGCCTGCTGATTCGATGAACTCCCCATTTATGACAAGCGCCGAGTTATCCAAGGGGTCATTACCTGTCCCATCGATCAGTCTTCCGTTCTTGAGTACTATCCGACTATTAGGCATTTTCCCCATCCTTTAACAAGCTTCTGATCAGTGCTTGGACCTAGGGCCTCGCTCAATATCGTGGGCTGATTTCCGGACAGCCTTCTCACCGGTCATCAAACTTGCAACTAAACCACCTACTGTCATCCTTAGCCACTTGCAAAGCACAGAGAAAGTTGGGGCAGGAAGGTGATTATCAGAAGGGCCGCCAGCAAGGGGACATAAAGAGAAAGCAATTCTTTAAAAACCTTGTCCGGAGCTACGTTTACGACATTGGCAACGGTATACACGCCAACTCCGAAAGGCGGCGTATAAAGGCCGATGGTTAGATTGAACACAAGCATAATACCCAAATGCAAGGGATGAACCCCGATTGATTCGGTTATTGTAAGCAGGATGGGCGTTAAAATTATCAAAGCGGCGATTGTTTCCATGAACATGCCGACCACAAGGACCATGGCGTTTATTAAAAGAAGAATCACAATCTTGTTGCTGGAAATATTCAGAAACCATGAAGTAACTAGCTGCGGAAAATGCTCTAGTGTCAGGACTTTAGTAAAAAAAGCTGCGAGGGCAATGATTACTAGTATCCCGGTGGTCATCTTATAGGTGGCCGTGATGCATTTTATGAGTCTCGTAATCTTGAATTCACCACGAAATATTTCAAGTAATATCACATAGATAACAGCAAATGCCCCGGCTTCGCTGGGGCTGAAGATTCCGAAAAGCATCGAGGCTATTATGAGCGGTGCGAGGAACATAATGGGGAAGGCTTTTTTGAATGTCTGAAATAGGCTATCGTCTCCTTGGCTCAAGCTGGGTTTTTCGATATTATTTGGTTTGGCTGGCGTGCTTATCAGCTTAGAACGTGTTTGCAAGACAACAAAGATGAATAGAACTAAAATGATCACCAGGGCAGGAATAATTCCGGCCAAAAGCGCATCCAAGGTCGATACCTGCGCGCTGGCAGAGTAAATGATGAGAGGGATACTGGGAGGGAATATCGGCCCCACTATCGACGTTGCGGCCGTCAAGGCGCTCGAGTAGGGTCTTGAAAAGCCCTCCGTCTCCATGGCCCGAACCTCTATCTGCCCCAGTCCCCCGATGTCCGCGACGGCAGAGCCGGAAATCCCGGAAAAGATCAAACTGACTAGAACATTCACCTTGGCGCTATATCCGGGTCTGTTTCTCAGCAGATGCCTGGCGAAATTGTATATGCGCTCCGTCTCTCCGTATTCATTAACTAGAGATCCCATCAAAATGAATAGGGGGGCGGCTACCAAAGGAAAGGAGTTTAAGGATTGAAAAATAGAGTATGTCATCATAGATGCTGGCAATGCCTTGATTACCGCATATAGCAAGGCGGGTATGCCCAAGGTAACAAAAACCGGCAGGCCGGATAGAAGCAAAAAAAGAAAAAGAGCTGTTACCAATACAAGCATTTTAGTTTTCCTGATTCTTAATTAATAGGAAAATGGTGTATAGAATTGATACAACCCACAGGACGCAAAAAACAACGATTAGTATATGCAACCAGAGATAGGGAATCCCTGAAGCCTTTGTTTTCAAATGTGCAATCGCAGGAAATAATTGTACTTCCCCGGCTAAAATTGTAATAACAATAATTAGAGAAAGTATTTTACCTGAAATCAAAACAATCTTTATCGAACTTTTTGACATCTTTTGGAATATAAATTCAACCTTTATATGAGATGATTCCTTTTCGACAATCCATATTCCGATGAACACGCTGGCAATTAAGAGAAATACGCTCAGCTCTTCTGGAAATTCAAGCGGCATATTGAATAATTTTCGAGAGAGAATCTGTCCGCCTATGGCTGCCGTTATCGTGGCAAACAAGGCTGTTTGAAGCATAAGGACTATTTTTTCCGCCAATCCAAAAAACATTTTCATCGTTTGCGCCTTATGGTTCAAGACAGCTTTAATGGCGCCAGGTGCCATGGACTAGAGGCTCACGACACCTGGCCCGTACATTAGCTAGAGTCGCTTAGGCGATCCGATGTCCGAAACCCATCGGATCCCCGCTAGTCGCAAGGGTCAAGCCTTTGACACAACCCGGTGCCGGCCCGAGATGAACGAGCCGGCAACAATCATGCCCTTATTACTTAAGCATATCGAGAAGTTGCTGATAGGTGTCTCCCCAGGCGTCCTTGAATTTATCCCGGACGGCCTCTCTTATCTTGACCGTGTCGATGTCTAATTTTTCCAGGGGGACCACGGACACGCCTTTGGCCTTTATTTGCTCCATGTACTTGGCGTTGTTCTCGTCCATGAATTTCTTGAGGTGATTTCTGGCCTCGACTCCGGCCGCAAGCAGGTGCCCTTGATCTTCTGCAGAGAGACTCTGCCAGCTTTTCTCGTTCACGTAGACCGCCGACAGCGTGGGATTTTGCCTGGTTAAGGTGAGATGCTTCTCAACGTCGGCCAGACCGGTGGGAATGATGTAAACAGTGGGCATTCCCGTTCCGTCAATAACGCCGGTCATGAGAGAAGTCATGACTTCGCTCCAGGGCATTGGGGTCGGGGTTGCCCCCATGGCCCTGATCGTTTCCATGCGTACATCCACGGGCACGACCCTGATTTTAAGGCCCTGTAGATCAGCCATTTTATTAATTGCCTTTTTGGTTGTCAGGATGTGCTGGAAACCCCAGGAGTATATGCTCACCAGTCTCAAGTTTGTCTTTTTGCTGGCGAGGCAGTCATTGATCTTCTTGAAAATTGGCGACTGGGGACCGGTGATCTTGAAGAGTTGCTCATCGCTCTCGTACATATAGGGAGCGTCAAGCACCGATGAGAAGGGGCAATAATCAGTAGGAAAGCCCCATTGAGTGAAATCGGCGATGCCAGTCTGCACGGGTTCGATGTCAAAGCCCGATAACGTGCCACCGTAGAATATTTCTATCTTGACCCTGCCTTGCGTGTTCTTTTCAACGAGCTCGGCAAATTTCTCGTTGAAAACGCCCGCGGCGGTCTTTTTGGCGTTAATATCGCTGTATTTTAGAACCTTTGTCTTGGCGTCAACTGTTGGCGCCAACCCGAGTACAAGAGCCACGGACAGCAAAACCATCAATCCCGGACACACGTACTTACTGAGAACTCTCATACCAGCCTCTCCTTTTTACCCAGAAACCAATGGATCCAAATTTCCTTAATTGTGGGACACACCTCTCCCGCACTATCTCTCGCCTCAGAAAGATCTTGCTTGAGAGTATCGTGTAGGGGAATTAGTCCAGTATTCAGATATTGACTTAGAAGCCATTGAAATAGCCTCCATGACCGGCCCGACCAGCAACAAATTAAACCTCTACCTGAATCTGGTCCGTTTAACTTTGCTCGGATCCGCGGACATGAATCGCCCCTTAAAGGCGAGGTCGAGGTTAACAAATATTACTACTTCGGCCCAAAGCGTGTCAAGGGGATACGAGGTCGGGAAACGGCCGATAAAAAGCTCTTCTTCGGCATCCTTCAGCCAGGCGGCAAGATCTACACCGAAGGGGACTTACCTCCCTTGATCTTCGCTCCTCCAAAGCCTGGGCCACCTTTTCCGCCGGTATTTTCTCGGACCGAAAGGCCTCTTCCAGCGGCTTAACCTCTTGGCCTTACGGCCCCCCAGGGTTGACCTTAAGCCGGCCTCGCCCCCTAGAAAGCCTCGGGGCAGAACTTGTCCGGTTAGAGAGGCCAGCCGCCTTAGTGAAAAGCCCTTTGGGGTGATTCAGTCGCGAGCCTGATTAAACCTCGCGAATCTGTCGGTCGCTTCAGTCGTTGTAGTCCTTGCGCTCGATGATCGTGGCAACTCCCTGACCGCCGCCACAGCAAAGAGCGGCGCAGCCGAAGCGCCCTTCTCTCTCCTCCAGGATGCGGGCCAGGGTTCCGACCAGGCGGATGCCAGTGGCTCCCAGGGGATGGCCCAGGGCGATGCCCCCGCCCTTTGTGTTGATTTTTTCCGGTTCAAGGCCCAGTTCCCTGATGCAATTCAAGACCACTACGCAGAAGGCCTCATTAATCTCCCAGAAGTCGATATTTGCCGAGGTAAGATTAGCCTTTTCAAGGGCCTTCCTGGCCGCCGGCACCGGGCCGGCGCCCATGATCGTCGGGTCCACCCCAGCGGAGGCGATGGAGACAATGCTGGCCAAAGGCTTCAGACCGCGTTGCCGAGCCGCCTCCCGGCTCATGAGGAGCATGCCCGCGGCTCCGGCGTTGACGGGCGAGGAGTTGCCCGCGGTGATCAGGCCGTCCTTCCTGAAGACAGGCCGCAACTGGCTCATCGCCTCGACGGAGGCGTCGGCTCGGACGGCCTGGTCCCGGTCGATCAGCCTCGTCGAGCCGTCGGCTTGCCTTGCTGGGATGGGCAGAATCTCTCCGGTAAAAAATCCGTCAGCCTGAGCCCTGGCCGCCAATTGATGGGACCTGACACCCCATCTGTCCATTTCCTCCCTGGAAATCCCTTGCCGGGCAGCCAGCTTTTCGGCGGTTAGCCCCATGTTGGTGGCCGTGGTCATGTCCCAATGGGCGTACCTCTCCTCACTGAACAGGCTCGGTGGGTAGCTTATGGCCCCCGTCTTGAGGAGGGAGCCGTCCAGGGGCACCCTGGTCATGTGCTCCAGCCCGCCGGCCAGGACGATGTCGGCGAACCCGGTGGCAATCTCCATGAAGCCGATGTGGATGGCGGCCATGGAGGAGCCGCACTGCTGATCCACCAATTTTGAGGGGACTGTCTCGGCCATGTTGGCCAGAAATATGGGCAGTCGGCCGCCGTAGCCGAATTGCTCGGAGACGGTCAGGGCCGTGCCGAGCAGGAAATCATCCAGCTCCCTGGAGTTGACCCCCGTCCGCCTGAGCAATTCGGGCAGGAGCTCGGCTAGGAGCTCGTCGCCTCTCAGATCATGGAGCCAGTCCCGAGCCGGATCCTGGGGGCGGGAGCGGGACTGGGCCGTGCGAAGATATCCGACGATAACAACTTCTCTCATGGCCTTTTCCCTGGGAGACAGCGGTCCCCACGGGCTCACGGTTATGATCGCCCGAGAGATCCTGTCCTCGCCTGTCCCGGTTAAAACCGAGGAATTTCACCGCCAGGCAAAACCAATCGCGCCTCTGTCCGGGCAATGATGTCGGCCACCTCCGTTCCGGCGGCGACTTCGGACAGGAGGAGCCCCTCAGGGGTCACCTCCATGACGGCCAACTCGGTGATTATCAGGTCCACGCAACGCCGCGCTGTGACGGGCAACCGGCACCTCTCTAGAATCTTGGGGTTGCCGCGCTGATCGGTGTGCCTGGTGGTCACGATAACCCGGTTGGCTTTCTGGGCCAGCTCCATTCCGCCGCCGATTCCCGGGGTGTATTTTCCCGGAATCAGCCAGTTGGCCAGGTCTCCGTCCTGGCTGACCTCCAGGCTCCCCAGAAAGGCCAGGTCCAAACGGCCGCCTCGAATCAAGGCGAATGAAACCGAGCTATCGAAAAACGAGGCACCAGGATTGAGGGTAATATATGTGCCCCCGGCATCAATCAGGTTGCGGTCCTCTGAACCGCGGGCCGCTGGATTGCCCATGCCCAGGATGCCGTTCTCCGAATGAATGATAACCTGCACATCCTGGCTCAAAAACCGGGGAATCAGGGTCGGTATTCCAATGCCCAGGTTGATAACTTGTCCGCTGGTTATTTCCCGGGCCGCCCGTTCGGCAATCTTGTTTTTATAGGACATGTCTGGCCAGGATCCCGTATTCGGAGCTGAGTTGGTCAATGGGGACCACGTGATCCACAAAGACTCCCGGCGTGTGGATCTGATCCGGGTCAAGATCGCCCGGCGCCACCACCTCCTCAACCTCGGCCACGACGCGATCAGCGGCGGTGGCCATCAGGGGTGAGAAGTTCCGAGCGCTCTTTTCATAGACCAGGTTGCCCCAACTATCGGCTTTGGCCGCGTGAATCAGGGCCAGGTCGGCTCGAAGGGCCGGTTCAATGATCACCTGGCGCCCTTGAAACTCGATGACCTGCTTGTTTTCCCTCAGGATGGTCTCCAATCCGATATCGGTCAGGATGCCGAAAAGCCCGGCGCCGCCGGCCCTGATCTTTTCGGCCAGAATTCCCTGGGGATAGAACTCGACCTCTATTTCCTTGCGGTTCATCATCTCTATGACGCTGGGGCAGAGGCCCAGGTGGGTCGTGATCAGCTTGCGGGCCCGGCCAGCGGTAATTACCTTGGCCAGGCCCATCCCGTCCTCATTGGCTTCGTTCTTGATGAGGGTCAGGTCCCTGACGCCCTTGTCCATGACCGCTTCGATGAGTCGGAAGGGCGTCCCAGGCACCCCGAACCCGCCGAACATAATCGTCTGCCCGGAAAGGATGTATGGAGCTATGTCTTTCAAGCGACAGGTCTTATCAATCAAAACACTCCTCCCCGCTAAAAGGCACCGGCCAGCCGTTCATCCTCCCGGCCTGCGGGTTTTTCAGTTGGCCATCAGGTGGGGAGTTTCCTCGGCCACCAGGGGCTTGACCACTTCCAGGGAACCCTTGAAGGCGGCCAGGCACTGGTCCACCTCGGCCTCGCCCATGGGCATGGAGATGAT